>Ga0154729_1009_pt3 | contig 13497 bp, 11 predicted proteins | sample Rifle2008BG16ft_FD_105737 | JGI IMG/M metagenome (GOLD analysis project Ga0154729, IMG submission 105737) | Gammaproteobacteria bacterium RBG_16_57_12
TCATTGACCAGCCGCACCACCTCGAGGCCCGCGATGCGGCAGGCATCCTTGGTGGCGCTGCGCTGATTGTCATCAAAATAGGCCGGCACCGTCACCACCGCCTTTTCCACCGGCTCGCCGAGAAAGGCCTCGGCATCGCGTTTGATTTTTTGCAACAGAAAGGCCGAGAGCTGTTCGGGACTGAACAGGTGTTCGCGCAATTTGATCTTTTCCCGCAGCCCCATGCGGCGCTTGAACGCCGTCACGGTGCCCTCGGGGTTGGTGGTGGCCTGACGCCGCGCCGGCTCGCCCACCAGGGTCTGGCCATCGGCGGTGATGGCGACATAGCTGGGAAAGGCCTTGCCGCCGATGCTGATGCCCTCCGCGCTGGGGATGATGACCGGCCGGCCGCCGCGCAATACCGCGGCGGCTGAATTTGATGTCCCAAGATCAATACCGATTATCGCCATGATATCCGCTCACTTTCTTATCGTTATCAAATCCTGCGAGATGCTGTTATCCAAGTAACACGCCCTCTTCCTTGCGCGCACGCTTTTTCTTCCCGGCAACCGTTCGCTGCGGCTGTTCACTGCCGCGCACGATGAAACGCCCGTTGAGTCGATCCAGCTTCTCCATGATACCGGTATATTCCAGCTCCGACATGGGCAACATGGCCGCGCCAAAAAATCCCTGCCGGCGTATTTCCTGTGCCTTGTCCGCCACATGGGACCGCACGCTGTCCCAGAAGGGATGGGCAAACACATCGACGGCTTCGGTGAATTTTCCCCGATGCATGGCAAAGGCGGCGCAGCTCACGATGGGCGGCCCATCGAAATAACTGATGCCGGAGTCAAGGCGGACCGGCATTAACGGCATTTGATGGGAGCCGCGCATGGCGCCGGCCACCAGGGGGCCAATGGCATAAGGGGCCAACACCTCGCCGGTGGCGGGGAAATCCTTCTGTACCCGCAGCAGCATGACCGGGTCGTCCTTCCCGGTATATTTGCCCGCGATATTATGCAGGCGCGACGTGGATACCACTGCGGCCTGTTCGCCGCTGGCGCGCGACCAGATGGACTCGACTACATAGCGCTCGGTGTCGCGCAGCAATGCCGCGATATCATAAAGCTCCTCCGGCGCCTGCAATTCTATGATGCGATCACCCTCGGTGTGATTGACATCCATGATGACAAAGCGGAATCCCTGCGCCATGCCCGGCGCCAACATCAGGCCGGGGGTGTTCATGGGATCGGCAAAGGCCAGATAGAGCGGTAAATTGAAGGCGCCGGGATCGGTCTTGTCCGCAGCGAAAAACAGAAAGGGCTCGTTGGGGCGTTCCTCAAATTCCATTTCCGCGACCGCCGGCCCCATGCCGCGCACATTGCCGGAAAAAGCATCTTTCAATAAATCCTGACCGGCCCCGTAGAGTCCCTGTTGTTTCGCCACTTCGGTCCCCGCCAGGAAGGCGTCCCAGGCCAGTTTATGGATAGCCGGATCCGCCATACCGCGCTCATGGCTCATGACGATGGCGATATCATCACCGGTGGCGCTGATATAGTGATCGCGCAATAATTTGTTGCTGTATTGGTTGACATGCTGGCGAACCGCTTCCAGCAGTTGCCGGGACGGGCAGATATGTCCGCCGATGGAGCCGATATCCGCCTTGATGACGCTTAAGGTCAGTTTCATGGTACGATCCTCCCATTGTGATCGATCTCACTGCGGATGAATGTGGCGGGCTAGCAGGCTGCTAGGGATTGTCGGGATCACATCCTCCGCTCCTCACCCAAACCCCCTGCTCGCAGTGCAACAGCTCTCCGCTGCCGCTGCAGACATAGCTGCCGTCTTCATAGACGACATTATTGAAATAGCAAATGCCCTGCTCTTCCACTTCCTGCTCAAGCACCTCGAAGTCCTCGTCGGTTTCTTCCAGGATGGGCGAGGTTTTCGCCTCGGGATCCGGCGAGCCGACATTATGCAAATGTACTGGTTTGATCATTCATCCGTCCTCTTACAACATGCTGAAAAAAACTGATCAATCGACCAGATGATGCTTTCCGATCAGATGGACAGTGCTGGCCTGCGGCCCTGCCTCCCCGCTTTCCTCGCTGAAGCGCACTTCATCACCCACCTCCAGATCATCAAAATCAGCATTGATGATGCTATTGCGATGGAAGTAGATGCTGGCGCCGCCCGTGGTCATGATGCGCCCATAATTCTCCGCAGGATGAAGCTCGCTGATCTTGCCGTGCGGAGGCACCTCGTGGGTTTTAATGTCCCGCCGGTGCTTGCGCACATAGTCTTCGAGCTGGCGGCGCATGGCATCGAAGGCATCCCGTATCGCCACATAGGCGTCTTCATGGGACTGATGCGCCTGCGGTTCCCGGTTGGCCACCAGTTCCGCGCCCGGCAGGGTCAGATCGATCCGGACATGGAACAGGTTTCCCTGATGCTGATGCTTGTGCTGCGCCTCCACCACCACCCGGCAGCGCATGATCTGATCGCAGTAATGCTCCAGTTTCTCCACCTTTTCACGGATGGCGGCCTCCATGGCCTCGGACGGGTTCATATTGCGAAAGGTTACTTGTAATGGCAGTTTCATGGTATTGCCCTCCCTTTTGTTTCATTATTCCGCGATATGGCCGCCATGGCAACGGCCACACTCAAATTAACCGCACACCATACTTAAGCCGGGACATACCATATTATTCAAGTAGTTTTTCAGCACAACGGCGCTGGGGATCGCACACTCCGTGTCAGCCTTTCAAAGTGCTACTGAATATCTAGTTTTGCCGGGCCAGACACATGCTCCCCTGTCAATGGCACAAAGGCTACGTCCAGGATCTTTGTCGTGGTGATCTGGCCCTGTGCATCCTTCTCCACCAGGAGCAGCTCCTGGGGCAGATACGGCAGCCCGACGGGCAAGACCATCCGGCCACCCGGCTTAAGCTGATCCAGCAGCGCCGGCGGCAGATGGGTGGCAGCGGCGGTCAGGATGATCCCGTCGAACGGGGCATGCTCGGGCCAGCCTGCATAGCCATCGCCGATACGGGCCGTGACATTGTGATACCCGAGGCGCTGCAGGCGCTCCCGGGACAACCCGCCCAGTTCCGGGACGATTTCTAGAGTGTAGACATGTTTTACCAGCAGGGACAACACCGCGGCCTGGTAGCCGGAGCCGGTACCCACCTCCAGGATGATATCCTGCTTCTGCGGCTCAAGCAGATCAGTCATCAGGGCGACGATGTAAGGTTGCGATATGGTCTGGCCATAACCGATGCTCGCCGGTCCGTTTTCGTAGGCGAAACGGCGTGTCTCCTCAGGGACGAATTCATGCCGAGGTACTTTACGAATGGCATTCAGCACCCGGGGGGCCAGCGCATCCCTGCCTATGTAATGTCGGGTGTATTCAACCTCGGCGGCAATATCCTGCATCATTTTTTCAACTTGCCGCATAGCCGGGTTGCCTGCTGTATAGGTGAGTGAAAAAAAACGGATTAACTAATATTATGTTGTATCAATCCAGACAGGATGTAAATGGCGTTGATTTGGTGCAGAGACCGGGGGGGGCAGACGAAAAATAGTTATTCGGCAGTCATGTAACGGTTTCTACCGTTTTTCTTGGCGGCATACAGGGCCTCGTCCGCCTTGCTAACAAGTTCCTTGGACTGCATACCATGGTTCGGCGACATGGTCGCCACTCCAAGGCTGATAGTGACATGATCCGAGACACCGGAATATTCATGCGTCAGGTTCATGGTGTCGATACAGGAGCGCAATTTTTCAGCGATAGTCACGGCACCGGCCGCATCCGTGTCCGGAAGAATGACCACAAACTCCTCTCCTCCATACCGCGCCAGAGCATCACTGGTTCTTTTTAATGAGCGGCTGAGACAATTCGCCACCTGTTGCAGACATTCATCGCCCATCTGATGGCCGTAATTATCATTGAATTTCTTGAAATAATCGATATCGAGCAGGATCAGGGAAATATTCTTGCAATCGCGCACTGCTCTGCCCCATTCCTGCTCCAGCATTTCATCAAAATGCCGGCGATTGGATATGCCGGTCAATCCGTCCAGTACGGATAATCCATGCAGTATCTTGTTACTTTCTTCCAGCTTGCGGTTACTCTCCTCGAGCTTCTTTTGCAGATCCTGCAACTCCCGATAAGCCATGTCACGTTCGAGTTGCGCCATATAACTGCGCGAATAGGCCCTGATTCTGGCCACCATCTCGATCCTGTCGGGCAATTTCACCAGATAATCACTGGCGCCGTTGGCAAAGGCCTCGCTCTTGGCCTTGGGTTCTTCCTTGGTGGAAAGCACGATAACCGGCACGTTTGCCGTTTTTTCGTTGGCCCGATAAAATCGCAGCAAGGTATAGCCATCCACATCCGGCATGACCAAATCCTGCAGGATAATGGTTGGTCCAATTTCATTTGCCTTTGCAACAGCCCTGGATGGATCCTGGCAGTAATGAAACTCAATATCCACCTCTTCAGCCAGCATCCTCCGAATGGCTTCCGCCACCATCGGCTGATCATCCACGACCAGAACGCAGATTTTATGTTCTTCTGATGCCTGACTATCGTTATTCTTAGTTTTTTTCTTGTTCATTTCCTTATGTTCCAAATGCCAGATTGGTGCCCGTCACGGTTCTGTTAATCTCGCGGGCAATTTCACCTAGCGGCAGTATTTTGATTGCCGCATTCAATTCTACCGCCGCCTTTGGCATGCCATAAACCGCACAGGTTTCCTTGTTCTGGGCTATGGTATGGACACCAGCATTGCGTAACCGCAACAGACCTGCTGCGCCATCCGCCCCCATCCCGGTAAGCAGCACGGCAACCGCCTTGCCATGCCAGTTATCCGCCACGCTACCAAACAACACATTGACCGATGGTCGATAGACCAGACTGACCGGCTCTCGAGTGTAAGCCAATCGGCCGTTTTCATCCAGAACAAGATGATCATTGGTCCCTGACAACCAGACTTTTCCGGCCGCTAATTGATCCCCCGGCCTGGCCAATTGTACCGGAAGTGCCGATTTCTCATTCAACCATTCCGCCATACCCGCTGCAAAATGCTGATCAACATGCTGTACAATCACTACCGCCGCCCTGGTATCCTTGGATAAGTGGCGCAGGATTTCCGATAGCGCGTGCGGCCCTCCCGTCGAGGCGCCGATCACACAAAGCCACTGATCGCTTTTCTCCGGCCGCACCACCTTCATCTCTTTATGCTTTTTATGCTTTGCCTCGGCCTTGATGAGCCTTTTGACGGTCGATATCTTGCCCTGCAAACCTGCGGCTGCATCTTTGATAGCTCCACCCGGCATCAATATCGGCGTACTGATCGCATCCAGTGCGCCGGCGCCCATTGCCTCGAACACCATCGAGGCATTCTCCGTCACGGATGAAGTGACAATAAGGATAGGGCATGGCGCACTCTTCATAATCTCCCGGGTTGATTCCACGCCATTCATTTCAGGCATGATCAAATCCATCAATACAAGATCAGGACGATCATTCCTGCACATCGTGATCGCTTCTTTGCCATTACGCGCCACCCAGGCCACCTCGCATTCATCAATGCTGTTAACCGCCTGCTCCAGCACCCGGATTACCATGGCCATGTCATTGACTAACCCTATTCTCATGTTTCACCAATCAAATCATTAATTGCCGTAATAAGTGCTTCATCGTGAAAACTGCCTTTGGTCAGATAATAATCCGCGCCCGCCTCCATTCCCTGCTGACGGTCCTCATCACGGTCCTTATAGGATATAATGATGACGGGTATGCTGCTATAACTCCTGTCTGACTTGATCTTCCTGACCAGCTCGATTCCATTCATGCGGGGCATATCGATATCACTGATAATCAAATCATAGCGCTCTGCACGCACCGAATTCCATCCATCCACCCCATCGACCGCAGTCGTCACTACATATCCTTTGCTTTCCAGAATCTTGCGCACCACTTCCCTAACTGTTAATGAGTCGTCGATCACCAGGATTCTTTTAGTTTTCTCCACTGAATCTGGCTGCGCATGGCCAATGTTTTTGAGTCGCCCGGCTTTGACTATTGCATCGATTGCATTGATCATGTCCTCAACATCGACGATAAGCACCGGCGTTCCATCCTGCAACAGCGATGCCGAGCTGATATCCTTTAATTTGCCTAGTCTGGTGTCAATGGTCTGTATCGCCAATTCCTTTTGACCGATAAATTCATCCACCACCACGCCATAGGTTCGATAATCATCAGCGACAATAATTACCGGCAATTCATGCTTGCCTGGTCGGTCTCCTTGTATTTCCAGGACCTGATGCGCATCCACCAATCCTATGTGCTCACCATTGAGGGTGACGTATTGCTGTCCTTCCAGTATCTCTATCTCATCTGCCATGATTTTCACGGCCCGCGATATTCTGGCCAGGGGAAATGCATAAGGCTCTCCCGATATGTATACAATCAACGCTGATATGATTGATAGTGTCAGTGGCAACTGTAGATGGAATTTTGTCCCCTGCCCTACTGCGGTTGATATCTTGATATTGCCGCCGATCTCTCTTATGACAGCCTGCACAACATCGAGACCTACTCCACGACCCGATAAATCTGTTACATAATCGCGAGTCGAGAAATTAGGCAGGAACAGGAATTCCAGGATTTCATCCTCTGTGAGATCCTTTGCCATTTCTTCTTTTACCAGTCCTTTTTGAATTATCTTTCTCCGGATCACATCGCAGTCTATGCCCCTGCCATCATCCTCTACAGTTATGAATAGCATGCCTTCCTTATGAGCGGCAGAGACAATAATGGATGCCTGTTCAGACTTACCACCTTGCTGCCGCTCCTCAGGTGTTTCAATACCATGATCTAGGGCATTGCGCAGGATATGATTTAGCGGCGCCTCCATCTTCTCCAGCACATCCCTGTCGACATGTGTGCCGAGACCCAGGATCTCGAAATGCACCTTCTTGCCCAGACTGCGCGCGATCTCACGTACCATGCGCTGGTAGCCATGCACACCATCCGAAAATGGCCGCATCCGTGTTTCTATAGTTTCCTTATGCAGTCTGGCTGATAAACTGGTTATGCGCCGATCGTAGACATCAAGCTCTGCTATCTGATCCGACAGCAGCCTGCGCGCCTCAATGGCATATTTCTGGTTATCGATCAACAGCGGCATGATATGTCCGCTGTTGTTCACCTCTTCGAGCACTTCTCGCAGGTAATCAAAATATTCCACAATCCTGGTCTGTAGCTGCTTGACCTTGTACATCGAGGTAATATACGGTTGCAGCCAGCCCGTCTCAACCTTCACCTCTCCCGTAAGCCCCATCAGGCGATTCCATTTTTCGGATGATACCCGCAATATTCTCTGTGCTTCCTGTCCGCCGGCTGTCGAAGTGTTTCGGTTCTGTAATTTACCAGGCCTGCTTCGGCGTTGTGAGCCGTCAGTATCAGCACGATCCAGTATTTCGCTGGTTGCGGACTTGTCTATTTTTTCTGGATCCTTCCTGGCTACATAATTCTGCCCCGCCTGCACCGTTCTCTCTGCTATCCCTGTAATCGTCTCCAGCAACTCCGATAAATCAGTGCGATTGTGCTGCTCCCACTGATTAATATGCTCTTCCGGCTGGTTTGCGATCAGCTTGATTTTATCGGTGGCATTCAGCAAATGATCCATATCATCATTTGTTATAGATACTTTTCCTGCCTGTGCCGCTACAAATACATCCTCCATGACATGTGCTATCTGCACAATGGAATCCACTCCCACCATTCGCGCCGCTCCCTTGGTGGAATGAGAGGCACGCATCAATGCTTCCAGCAATGCGTCGTCGCTGTTATTGCGCTCTAGCTCCAGTAGTTTTTCCGACAGAATGCTGACCTGCTCCGATACCTCGGCCCTGAACAGATCCAGCATTGACGTATTGGATAATTCAACAAGATCATCGCTTTTATTCTGCTTTTCCTTTACATATGACGATTTTTTCTTTTTGCCGGCCTTTTTGACTGTCTTCTGATCCTGGCTCGTAATCGATGATAGCTTGTCGAGTATTGCGGATAGCTGTGCAGGATTTGAATCGCCCCATTTATGCATGGTCTCTTCATCCTGACGGGTTATTTCTGTGATGGTATCGGCTGCTGTCAGCAGGATATCTACGTGATCGGAATTGATATTCAGCTTGTTTTCCTGCGCGGCGACAAAGATATCCTCCAATGCATGGGCTATCCTGACCACTGCCTCAAACTGCATCAGCCGTGCCGCACCCTTAAGTGAATGTGAGGCACGCATCAGCTCTTCCAGCAATGCGTCGTCGCTGTTATTGCGCTCTAGCTCCAGTAGTTTTTCCGACAGAATGCTGACCTGCTCCGATACCTCGGCCCTGAACAGATCCAGCATTGACGTATTGGATAATTCAACAAGATCATCGCTTTTATTCTGCTTTTCCTTTACATATGACGATTTTTTCTTTTTGCCGGCCTTTTTGACTGTCTTCTGATCCTGGCTCGTAATCGATGATAGCTTGTCGAGTATTGCGGATAGCTGTGCAGGATTTGAATCGCCCCATTTATGCATGGTCTCTTCATCCTGACGGGTTATTTCTGTGATGGTATCGGCTGCTGTCAGCAGGATATCTACGTGATCGGAATTGATATTCAGCTTGTTTTCCTGCGCGGCGACAAAGATATCCTCCAATGCATGGGCTATCCTGACCACTGCCTCAAACTGCATCAGCCGTGCCGCACCCTTAAGTGAATGTGAGGCACGCATCAGCTCCTCGAGTGTCGTTTGGTTTCCTGGATCACCTTCCAGTGATAGCAGCTTTTCTTGCAATGTTTTGCATTGAGTTTCTGCCTCCATGCGGAAAAGATCCAGCATGGTCGTATCTGCGCCGCTCACCTGAAATTCCTCTCGAGCGATCCAAACAAATGATCCGCATTCAATAATCCGACATACCGCTCACGCCATTTAATCACGCCATACATGTAACTCGCGGACAGTCCTGACACGGTTGTCGGCACGCGCTCCAGAGTATCCTTGAAATAACGGAATATACTGCCGATTTCACTGACAGGAAATACGTATCGCTTTTTATTGTATTCGGCAACGATTATTCTCCTGTGCACCAGACGCGCCGAGGCGGATTCCTCATCATTCCCTTTTTGAATATTCAATAACGCCCCCAGAGAAAAGCAGGTTTCCACCTCGCCGCCGACATTGGCAAATCCTCGTATCACGGGATTTGTGTTGTGTGGAATTTTATGAATTGTTTTTATATCAGACACTTCCTTGAAGTGTATGGTCGGTAATGCCAGCCATTCATTGCCGATGCGGAATATTATTATTGATGTCCGGCGCTCTCTCGACTTGATCTGAGCTTCCGCGAGCATCCTCGCCCATTCCAGTTTGTATTCATTATCGATCGATCGATCATAGATTGCGTTGCTGGCGGATTTATAAACATCGCAATTATAGCAGTGGATAAACTCGGTCAATCGCGGACACCGATCAGGCGACCGTGACCATATTCCGATGGTATTCCAGCAATTCTCTACTGCTTTCTCGATTGCCTTTGCATTTGACATTGGCCGACTCTATTTCATTGGTGCTACTGATTGGTTTTTCGCTGTATGACCCGCTCGGCTCGCCGCCTGTACATGGATGCCTTTTCCTTATTACCCTGTATCTCTGACAGAGTATATAGCTGCATCAGGGCATCATGGTGATTTGGATCAAGATAAATTGCTCTCATGAAATATTCCTCCGAGAGCAGGACGTTGTCACTGGAATTTGCGAGGTTACCCATCAGATAGTAGAGCTGCGCCGAGACATAATTGGCAGACAACAATTGCTCACATAGCTTCTCCGCCTCCTGCAACATGCCTTTGTCTGCCAATGCAGTGATCTCGGCTATTTTTGCCTCTACATCGACCGCCTCTGATACAGAATTATTCTTATTGATTAAGGCAATATTCTCTTCAGCAACTCCTCTCGCGCTGTTTGTCGGTATTTTACCGCTTTTTTCCTTCGCCACTCTTACTGAATTTTCATATAACTGGTTGTTGTTCTCGGTGATCGCGCTCTTTGGCAATTCCGCTCCCGCTATTACATCATTCAGCGTGGCGGCATTGATCACATTGGCCCCCACCTTCAAATAAGCAAAAGATTGCGGAAAATCCAGGGGATTGAATCCCCATAGCGACAACCGCGCCGTCTCTGCCAGGCCCACAAACAGCACACCATCTGTCCTTAACAGCCGATAGAGAACCTTGATCGCCTTGTCCTTGGCGCTGCGATCAAAATAGATCAGAAGATTTCTGCAGAATAATATCTGATAGTACCCGCTCATATTGGAAAGCTGCTCATCAAACAGATTGCCAATCTTGAACTTGACTGTCTCCCTGACATTGTCATGCAGCTTATAACCACTCTCATGGGGGTCAAAGTATTTACTGCGCGCCACTATATCCTCGCCACGAAATGAATACTCGGAGTAAATGCCGGCCTTTGCGATATCGATGACACGATCAGATATATCAATAGCATCAATGGCAAACTGTTTCGGCGACATGCCCAATTCCAGCAGTATCATGGCTATTGAATAAGGCTCTTCTCCCGTGGCGCATGGAAGGCTCAGGATATTTAGCCGTTTGTTGGCGCATTGTGGCAGCCACTTGGTTTTCACATAATCCGCCAACGCATCAAATGGTACTTTATCCCTGAAAAACCAGGTTTCCGGTATCACCACCAGATTGATTAATTCGTTAAGCTCTATTTGCGATGCAGTAACCAGATCCTTATATTCTGCAACTGTGGCAGTACTTGATGCAGACATACGGTTGAATATTGCCTTTCTGATATGCTTCTCTCCAATAGATTCAGGTGATAAACCTATTTTTTCCCGCAGCATTTCTAATATTGGCGATATATCCATTTCACGACCTATCTGATAGATGATGTTTGTGCATTTCACGTCAATTGATTTCATCGAGGACAACGTCCGCCGCCTCGGCAAATACCAGCGAGTTCAAATCCAGCTCCTGCATGATGATGTCATCATCGTTTATAACCCGCCCCAGATATTCTCCATTTGCCAGGTTAAGTCCTGTTGCCGAGAATTTTCCTTCTTCATATTTTTTCGTATCAAGCACGCCTTCCACGAGAAAACCAATTCTTCTCATCAACCTGTCGTCGCCGATTCTTACTATTATGATTCGAGTACTGATTTTGTCCTCGCTGGGCCGCCCATATACCATTTGGCATAAATCAATTACAGGTATGGTCTCTCCTCGATAGTTGAAAATTCCAGTTAAATAGGCCGGCGCATGTGGTACTACACGCAGATATGCAAAAGGCACTATTTCCACTATTCGGTTAGTATTAATTACATAGCCTTCCTTGCCTATTTTTATCCTGACATATAGCATGGCTTACCGTACTCAGGATTTCTTGACTTTGAAGCTTGCGATACCCTCGTGGAGCGTACGGGCTGCCTCATTCAGATTCGTGATTACAACATTTGAATCACGCAATGACTCCACAGTCTGCTGAGCCGCCTCGCTCAGCTGAATCATGGATTGATTGATCTGATCGGCGCCCTTCGCCTGGAACTGCATACCTTCATGCACGGCTTCGAACCGCGGGGTCAAGGCCTGCACTTCCTCGATGATCTTGGCCAGTTGAACACTGATCTTGTTGACATCATTTACGCTATAGCCAACCTGTTCAGAGAACTTTTCCATACTCATCACGCCGGCTGACACCGCAGACTGCATCTCCTTGACCATCTGCTCAATATCCAGGGTGGCTACTGCTGTCTGATCCGCCAGTCTCCTGATTTCCTTGGCCACTACAGCAAAACCAAAACCATACTCACCGGCTTTTTCCGCTTCTATGGCGGCATTCAATGACAATAGGTTGGTCTGATCCGCCACCTTGGTAATAGTTGTGACTACAGAACTTATATTGGCCGCTTTTTCGTTAAGAACTTCGAATTTAGCCCCAATACTGCCTGCTGCGTTGACAACATTGGCCATCATTTCTTCCATGTGTCGCAGCCCGGAATGTCCCGACTCCGCCGATTTGGCGGTATTTTCGGCGACAATTGACACCTCTCTCATGGTGCTCACCAGCTCCTTGGCCGTCGCAGATATTTCCGTGGCTGTCGTGACGATATCATTGGTAGTGGCCGCCTGCTCCGCCACTGTGGCTTCCTGTTGCTTTGACGTTGCGGCTATTGACGTTGCAGATGATGTGACCTGGATTCCGGAGCACTGAACCTGGAAAACCAGTGCATTGAGGCTATCGATCATTCCCTGCACGCCCTTGGCCAATTGGCCAATCGCATCATCGCCAAGACCTTCCATCGTTCCTGTCAGATCACCCATGGAAGCCTTGCTGACATTGGATAATATAACGTCCACCCGGCGGCGCAGCGATTCAAGAGCCAGACGTTTTTCCTCGCTCGCCTCATTAATATAATTGATCATGATCTGTAACTGATGCGCCAATTCGCCAATGGCATCCTGGCCCGTAAACGGTACCCGGGCGGTATAATCACCTCCCGCCACCTTATTGACCACTCCGAGCAGTGCATCCACCTTCCGTTGAAGCTCGGCCGCCGCGGCCTGTTCTCTTTCCATTTGCTCATGTTCACGCTTGACCGCCGCATCCGTGACGTTCGACATCTCGTTGAACGCATTGGAGAGATCACCAATTTCATCTTCAAGCAGAGTGTGTGCCCTGATCTTCATATCTCCTTCGGATCTGCGGCGCACGACATTCAGCAGCATGGTCAAAGGATTGACCACCCAGGCTTTCAGCATCAGATTGACAAACACCAATCCCAGCAGCAAGGAAATGGTACTGGCCGTTATGGTCGCCCACATCTCCCTGGTGACGGCCTTATCTATGGATTCCAGGTTGATGCTCAACCTGACCGCGCCATTGATCGCACCATCCTGGACTTGATGGCATTGCAGGCAATCCACCCCGCGGGTATCCGTTGTCGCCTTGAAGGGCGTGATGACGGTCAGGAGATGCCGCCCCCCCACATCGCGTATTTCTTCGATCATCTCCCCGCCCAGGGCACGGCGATCAAGCTCGTCAACCGCCACTTCATCATCACTGCCTTTGCCAAACTGCTTTACGACGGGCTCACCTCTTAACATCCTCGCTTCAATTACGTTTTCCCTATTCAGCATCTTGTTCCGCAGGATTGAGCGCTGACTCATGGTGCCGGTCAGCATCATTGTATTTAAACTGTCAAAATAAAATGTCGTCAAATCCTTGGTTTGCTCAGTGATCAGATGCATCATCCGGGTTCGTTCGTGATTAACATTGTTTATGGTCTGCAGGGTGATTATTGCAGTAAATATCAATGCGACCACCAGATTGATCTTGCCACGCAGGGACATTTGCCGAAGGAATCGGTATTTGAAAAACAATTTATTGAGATTTTGATCTTTATTCACAATCTCAGCCCTCTGAGAAGATT
>Ga0154729_1128_pt7 | contig 13066 bp, 12 predicted proteins | sample Rifle2008BG16ft_FD_105737 | JGI IMG/M metagenome (GOLD analysis project Ga0154729, IMG submission 105737) | Gammaproteobacteria bacterium RBG_16_57_12
TTCGTGGCCTTTTTCGGCCAGAGCCTGTATATGATGATGGTGATCATCGGCATCACCGGCTGGTCGGGCTATGCCCGCTATGTGCGCGCCGAATTCCTGCGCCTGCGCCAGCAGGAGTTCGTGCAGGCGGCCATCGCCACCGGCCTGCCGCTGACCTCGATATTGTTCCGTCACATGTTGCCCAATGGCATCGCCCCGATCCTGGTGGCCGCCAGCTTCGGCGTGGCCTCGGCCATACTGGCCGAAGCCACGCTCAGTTTTCTGGGTCTCGGCCTGGTCGATGATCCCTCCTGGGGGCAGATGCTCAATCAGGCCGTGAAATCCTCGACCTTCAACTGGTGGATGGCGGCCTTTCCCGGCGGCGCCATCTTCCTGACGGTGTTTGCCTATAACCTGATCGGTGAGGCACTGCGCGATGCCATCGATCCCTATCTGAAAAAATCGGGGACCTGAGACCATGCTGTTACGTGTCGATCAGCTCAAGACCTATCTGCGCAGCGGCAACCAGCTGGTCAGGGCGGTGGATGATGTCAGCTTTGTCGTCAACAAGGGCGAAACCTATTGTCTGGTGGGTGAATCGGGCAGCGGAAAATCTGTCACGGCCTTGTCGGTCATGCAATTGCTGCCGGCGGACATCAGCAGTCATCCCGGCGGTCGCATCCTGTTCGATTATCGTCACGATGACGGCACGGTCGAAAACGTCGATCTGCTCAGCATCGATGAGGAACGCATGCGTGCCATACGCGGTTCACGTATCGCCATGATCTTTCAGGAACCGATGTCTTCACTCAATCCTGTCTTTACCATCGGCGCTCAGCTCATTGAGGCGCTGCAATTGCATCATCCTGACATGAGTTATGATGAGGCGCGGGCACGCGCCATCGCGGCCTTGGAACAGGTGCAGATCAATAATGCGGCGGAACGCATTGACGAATACCCGCATCGCCTCTCCGGCGGCCAGCGCCAGCGCGTGATGATCGCCATGGCCATGGCCTGCGAACCGGATCTGCTGATTGCCGATGAACCGACCACCGCCCTCGATGTGACCGTGCAGGCGGAAATCCTGCGCCTGATGAAGGAACTGCAACAGCGCAAGGCCATGAGCCTGCTGTTCATCACCCACGACTTCGGCGTGGTCGCGCAGATGGCCGATCATCTGGGCGTGATGCGCCTGGGCAAGTTGGTGGAAAGCGGCCGTGTCGATCAGGTGCTCAGCAATCCCCAGCATGCCTATACCCGGCAGCTGCTCGCCGCGCTGCCGGAAAATCTTGCGCGTCATCGTGATGACCGGCAACGCACCTCAACAATAACCGTGCCTGAGCCAGGCGCTGAAGCCGCGCACACGGCCTATGAACGCAGCACCCTGTTGGAGGTCACCAACCTGCAGGTGCATTTCCCGATCAGGAAAGGCATCTTCAAACACACCGTCGGTCATGTCAGGGCGGTGGATGGCGTTGATCTGCGCATATCCCAGGGCCAGATTCTGGCCCTGGTCGGCGAATCCGGTTGCGGCAAGACCACCCTCGGCCGTTGCATCCTGCGCCTGATCGACCCGACCAGCGGCAGCATCCGTTTCGACGGTGATGACATCACCACGCTGTCACGCGCCGGGATGCGCCCCTATCGCCGCGACATGCAGATCATCTTCCAGGATCCGATGTCCTCCCTCAACCCGCGGCTGACGGTGGCCAGCACCCTGACCGAGCCCATGGCGGTACACGGTATCGGCGCCTCCAGGGAAGAACGGCTGGAACTGGCGCGCCAGGTCATGGTCAAGGTGCAGTTGTCACCGGACACTATCTGGCGCTATCCCCATGAATTCTCCGGCGGGCAACGCCAGCGTATCGGCATTGCCCGCGCCCTGGTGCTCAATCCTCGATTTATCGTGTGCGATGAAGTCACCAGCGCCCTGGATGTCTCGGTGCAGGCGGAAATCCTGCAAATCCTGCTCGAGCTGCGCCGCGAACATAATCTGACCCTGTTGTTCATCACCCATAATATTGGCGTGGTTGAATATCTCAGCGATGAAATGGCCGTCATGTATAACGGCAAAATAGTCGAACAGGGCCCGACGGATCAGGTCTGCCGGCAGCCCCGGAACGCCTACACGCAAAAACTTCTGGCAGCGGTGCCGCGCCTGCATCTTGGTTAACGCGGCATGTCAACGGCGGATATACTAGTAATGCAGGCAGGCATTGATCCGGCCGCCAAAAACACATACCGTATGCATTCACGGAAAGTGAAAGACATGGCCATCGCTTTCCTTCGGTTCTGACACAAAACTTTGGTACACTGTAATCATCATCCGTCACCCTACATACAACGAGGAAAGGTCGAGATATGGGTTTTCTTGCAGACAAAAAGGCACTGATCGTCGGGCTGGCCAGCAATCGTTCCATTGCCTGGGGTATCGCGCAGGCCATGAAGCGTGAAGGGGCCGACCTGGCATTCACCTACCAGAATGACAAACTCAAGGACCGCGTGGAAAAGATGGCGGCCGAACTGGGCTCGGACATCACCCTGGCCTGCGATGTCGGCAGCGATGAACAGATCACCGCCGTATTCGAACACCTGGACGACTTCTGGGATCATGTGGACATCATCATTCACTCCGTCGCCTTTGCCCCCCGGGAAGAGCTGGAGGGCGAATACCTGGAGAATGTCACCCGCCAGGGATTTCTCAGCGCCCATGAAATCAGTTCCTACAGCTTTGCCGCCCTGGCCAAGGCCGGGCGCAACATGATGCAGGGCCGCAACGGCGCCCTGCTCACCCTGAGTTATCTGGGCGCGGAGCGGGTGGTGCCCAATTACAACATCATGGGCCTGGCCAAGGCCAGCTTGGAGGCCAATGTGCGTTACATGGCCAGCAGCCTCGGCCCCGAGGGAATCAGGGTCAATGCCATCTCCGCCGGCCCGATCCGCACCCTGGCCGCCTCCGGCATCAGCAATTTCCGCAAGATGCTGGATTTCGCCGAGCAGAACACCCCGCTGCGGCGCAATGTCACGATCGAGGATGTCGGCAATGCCGCCGCCTTCCTCTGTTCTGATCTTGCCTCCGGCATCACGGGTGAGATCCTCTATGTGGATGGCGGCTACCATACCGTGGCCATGGGTGGGTTGACCAGCGCGTGACTCCACGGGGCAAGCCAAACTCTCGAGGCAGGTCTTAAAAAACAAAAGGGCCGGTTGTGACCGGCCCTTTTGTTATAAACGTTGATTATCCTAGAAACGGCAGTTGGATGGGGTGGAGGGTGCGGTTTTTATGGTGCAGGGCAAGGCGTAACGACGAGGAATGGTCATTGAAATGGTATGCCATCGAGAAATATATAAACACCATCCATTCCAAGGAGTTACAACGCAGCCATGCAGCGTAAAAACCGTGCAATCCGCCCCATAGCGACGTCACCAGAAGGGTGAGCTCAAATTTCATGAGTAAGCAAAGCAAGATCATGACGTTAAATCTCCAATGAAGCGGTCAACTGCCGTTTCTAGGATTATTGTTAACTGTCAGAGGTTATCCTTGTTGATACTGATGTCAGCCTGCTTTTTGATCTTTTCGATGAAGGCACTGTACTCGGTATTGCCGTAAATGCTGTTCAGGGTGCGTGACAACGCCAGCTTCTCCGCTTCACCCATGGGCGCAGTGTCATCCTCAATCCTGCTGACACGGATCAGCGCATAATCACCCGCCGCCGTTTCTGCGCCGCCATAGTTGGCGCCTTCTTTCACACGCGGCAAACGGAAGGCCATATCCACCACCGCCTTGTCCCCTTCGCGGTAATCGCGGCGGATCAGACCCAGATCCGACCATGACAGACCCAGCTCTGCTGCAATGATTTTGGTGTCTTCACCAGACTTCAATCGCTCCAGGGCCTTGCTGCCCGCAGCGCGCACCTTGTCACTGGCCGCCTGCCGGGTCAGGATGGCACGAATACCCTCCTGTACATCCTGCAACGGGCGCTGTGCGGAGGGGATATGTTCCTTGACGCGCAGCACCACACTGTGATTTTCAGTGACATCGATAATCTCACTGTTCAGGCTATTTTGCAGTACGTCATCGCTGAAGGTCGCCTTGAGCCCCTTGGCATCGGCCGTGATGCCATCCGCCTCCTGCCTGGAAAACAGGGCGGTAGACTTGATAGGCAATTTCAATTCATCTGCTGCCACGGCCAGGGTTCCGCTGTTTTCAAAGCTCAGATTCGCCAGGCGTTCACGCTGATCAAGATAGATGCGCTCCGCTTCCTTCAGGCGATATCGTTTCTCCAGTTCCTCCCTGACCTGGGCAAAACTGCGCCCCGTACCGCTCTTGATATCATCAAGACGGATGATATGAAAACCATAGGGCGTTCTGACCAACGAACTGGTCTCGCCTTTATTCAAGGCAAATACGGCCTGTTCAAAGGCAGGATCCATGGTGTTTTTGGCAAAAAAGCCCAAATCACCACCATTATCTGCCGATCCGGGATCATTGGAATATTGTTTGGCCAGGGCAGCAAAGGGTTCGTTATTTTTAACACGCTTGAGTATGTCCTCGGCCTTGACGCGCGCGGCCTCCACGTCCTTGTCACTGGCGTCAGCAGCGACCTCGAGCAGGATATGGCTGGCACGGCGCTCTTCCTCAACGGCAAAGGAAGCCTTTTGCGCCTCATACAGATCCTGCAAGACCTGCTCGGTAACCTGTACATCCTTGGCAAACTGACCAGCATCCAGCTCCAGGTACTCGATGCTGACACGCTCCGGGGTCACAAAGCTGGCGCTGTTCTGTGAATAATACTTTTCGATATCGGCCTGGGTAATACTCAGGTCCTTGCTGAAGCGGGCCACGGGTACCAGAAGATAACTCACTTCGCGCTTTTGCATCATCAGGCTGCGGACATTTTCGAGATCGGCCCTGGTGACCAGTGTGGTCTCGGCCAGGCCCGCGTAGAGCTGGCTGGAGATTACAGCGCGACGCAGACGTTGCTCGAAGGCTGTCGGGGATTGCCCCTGTCCACGCAATTTCTCTTCATAGACCTCTTTGGAAAATTCACCGTCACGCTGGAAATCGTCTATGGAATGGATGATACTGCCCAGCTGTTGATCACCCACACGGAACCCGGCCTCCTGTCCCAACTGGACCAGCAGTTCCTGATCAATCAGGCCGGTCAGGACTTCATCCTTGAGCTTGCTGTCGAAAATCGCGGGATCATAGGCCTCGCCCAGACTTTCCTGCATGCGTTCACGCTGCTGGAGATAGGCCTGCCGAAATTCACCGCTGCTTATCTCCTTGCCATTGACCTTGGCGACACCACCGACATCACCTGCCGTGAAATACTCATTAATCCCCCACAGGGCAAACGGAACGATCAGCATGGCGACAATGACCCATGCCAGCCAACCTTGTGCGCGATTTCTGATAAATTCCAACATAAGGCGATTACTCTCAGAAATTAATCATATGTTGAAAAAAAAGGGTGTTCCAATCAGGAGCACCCTTTACATAATTGGCGGAGCGGACGGGGCTCGAACCCGCGACCCCCGGCGTGACAGGCCGGTATTCTAACCAACTGAACTACCGCTCCGAACTGGTGGGTGCTGACGGGATCGAACCGCCGACATTCGCCTTGTAAGGGCGACGCTCTACCAGCTGAGCTAAGCACCCTGTAGAACGGCGGCTATTTTACGGCATCCTTGAGCGCTTTACCAGCCTTAAATGCCGGCACTTTTGACGCCTCGATATTGATGGTCTCGCCGGTGCGTGGATTGCGGCCGCTGCGGGCGGCACGCTCACGTACCACGAAGGTTCCAAATCCTACCAGATTGACCTGGTCGCCTTTTTTCAAGGCACCGCCGATGGAATCCAGGATCGAATCAACGGCACGACCTGCCGCCGCCTTGGAGATATCCGCGCTCTCGGCCACTGCATCAATCAAATCTGTCTTGTTCACTGTAATCCCCCCTCAATTTGATCTTCACAAAAAAACACCGCCCGATGACCGGGCGGTGATAAAAATTAGAATCCTTTATACAACTGTGTATTTTAAGTGTCAAGCAGCTTTGAAGTGGAAAAACACACTATTCACAGCAGCAAAGCCCAGAATCAGTGTGGGCGTATTCGTGAACCCTTTTTGCCGCCCTCACCTTTTCTCTTTGGAGTTTCAATGGGTTCCTTGGCCTCCACGCGCGGTACCGGCAGACGCTGCAGGGCGATGGCGAAGACCTCGTCTATCCACTGCACCGGCTTGATAGTCAAGCCTTGCAGGATATTACCTGGAATCTCCTTGAGATCCTTGCGATTCTCATGGGGAATGATCACTATCTTGATACCTCCCCGATGAGCGGCCAGCAGCTTTTCCTTGATGCCACCGATGGCCAGCACCTCGCCCCGCAGGGTGATTTCACCCGTCATCGCCACATCCGCGCGCACCGGGATACCTGACAATGCAGAGACTAGGGCCGTGCACATTCCGATACCGGCACTGGGGCCATCCTTGGGTATGGCGCCCTCCGGAACATGGATATGGATATCCTTGGTTTCGTAAAAATCCTTTTCGATGCCGAGCACCTCGGCACGACTGCGCACTACGGTCATGGCCGCTTGGATAGATTCCTTCATCACATCGCCCAGCTTGCCCGTCAGGCTGTGCTTGCCCTTACCATCGACCACTGCCGTCTCGATCGTCAGCAACTCACCGCCCACTTCAGTCCAGGCCAGTCCGGTAACCTGGCCGACACGATCCGCCTCTTCGGCTTCACCGTAGCGAAAGCGTGCCACACCGAGGTATTTCTCAAGGGTCTTTCCGGTGACCAGAACCTTCTTCGCCTTGTGATCGAACAGGATACTCTTGACCACCTTGCGGCAGATCTTGGCAATCTCGCGTTCCAGATTGCGCACGCCCGCCTCACGGGTATAAAGTCGAACGATATCCCGGATTGCCGATTCGGCGATCGAAATCTCACCTGCTTTCAGGCCGCACTCCTTCATCTGTTTGGGCACCAGATACCGCATGGCGATATTGATCTTTTCATCCTCGGTATACCCGGGCAGACGTATCACCTCCATACGGTCCAGCAGTGGTGCGGGAATATTCAGGCTATTGGAAGTGGCGATGAACATCACTTCTGACAGGTCGTATTCCACTTCCAGGTAATGGTCCACAAAGGTTTTATTTTGCGCCGGGTCGAGAACTTCCAGCAATGCCGAAGACGGATCACCGCGAAAATCCATGGACATCTTGTCAATCTCGTCCAGCAAAAACAGCGGATTCCTCACAGTGGATTTGGAGATATTCTGGATGATCTTGCCCGGCATGGAACCGATGTAGGTACGGCGGTGCCCGCGGATTTCCGCTTCATCGCGCACTCCACCGAGCGACATACGCAGGAATTTACGATTGGTCGCCCGGGCAATGGATTCTCCCAGCGAAGTCTTACCCACCCCGGGGGGGCCTACCAGACACAGGACAGGCCCTTTAATCTTTTTGGAGCGCTGCTGTACCGCCAGATACTCCAGGATACGTTCCTTGACTTCCGACAGACCATAATGGTCCTGATCCAGAACCTCCTCCGCCTTATTCAACTCATGACAAATTTTGGTGCGTTTTTTCCATGGCACATTCACCAGGGTATCGATGTAATTACGCACCACGGTAGCCTCGGCGGACATGGGTGACATCATCTTGAGCTTGTTCAGCTCCGAGGAAGCCTTATCCCTCGCTTCCTTGGACATCCCGGATTTTTCGATTTTCTTGCCCAGTTCCTCGATTTCATTCTGCGATTCATCCATCTCGCCCAGCTCATTCTGAATAGCCTTCAACTGTTCATTGAGATAGTACTCGCGTTGATTCTTCTCCATCTGGCGTTTGACCTTGCCGCGGATGCGCTTTTCCACCTCCAGCAGATCGATCTCCATTTCCATGCTGGCGATCAGATGTTCGAGCCGTTTCCTGACACTGGTAATTTCGAGGATCTTCTGCTTATCCTCGATCTTCATGGACAAATGCGCGGCGATAGTATCGGCCAGGCGTGCCGGATCTTCGATGGTGGACAATGAAGACAGGATCTCCGGCGGAATCTTTTTATTCAGCTTCACGTACTGGTCGAACTGGCTGAGCACCGAGCGCGATAATACCTCGGCCTGCTTCTCTTCCAGAGCTTCACTCTCGCACATCGCCACCTGGGCGCTGAAATAATCATCGGCCTTGATGAAGTGGATAATACGGGCACGCGCCGTGCCTTCCACCAGCACCTTGATGGTGCCGTCGGGCAGTTTCAACAATTGCAGGATGTTCGACAGGGTGCCGATGCGGTAGACATCCTCCGGGGTTGGATCATCCTGGGAGGCGCTCTTCTGCGCCACCAGCAGAATCTGCTTGCTGGCCTCCATGGCCATTTCCAGCGCCTTGATGGATTTGTCGCGCCCCACGAACAGCGGTATGACCATGTGGGGATATACCACCACGTCTCGCAATGGCAGAACGGGAACGGCAAGCAACTGATCCTCTACAATCTCGGATGGCTTGTCTTTGCGCTCCATACAGGGAAACCTCGCTAATTAGTTAACATCATGACGCTCTATGCAACCCGTTATGGGGGCATACGCAGCGTGATTCAAGCTGAAATGTGCTTTCAGCCGTTAGTCAGGGTTTTGGTTACTAAAGAGCAAGGATTATTCGGAAGCCGTGCGACGCAGCTCCCCACCTTCAAACATCAACAGCGGTTTTGATTTGCCTTCAATGACATCCTTATCGACAATCACCTTGCTGACCCGATCCAGGGAAGGCAGGTCATACATGATATCCAGCAACACATTTTCCAGAATGGAGCGCAGACCGCGCGCCCCGGTCTTGCGCGCCATGCCCAGCCGGGCCACGGCATTCAGCGCCTCGTCACGAAACTCAAGGTCGCACCCTTCCATCTCGAACAGCTTGGTGTACTGCTTGACCAGGGCATTCTTGGGCGTTATCAGAATCTGCACCAGCGCCTTTTCATCCAGTTCATTCAGGGTAGCCACAACGGGCAGACGGCCGACAAACTCGGGAATCAAGCCATACTTCACCAGATCTTCCGGCTCGACCTCATACAGTACCTGACTGATGTTCTTGCGCTCACTCATGCTCTTCACTTCGGCCGCGAATCCAATGCCACTCTTTTCCGAACGGGCACGGATGATCTTTTCCAGGCCGTCAAAGGCGCCGCCGCAAATGAACAGTATATTGCGCGTATTCACCTGCAGAAATTCCTGCTGCGGATGCTTGCGCCCGCCTTGCGGAGGTACGGAGGCCACGGTGCCCTCGATCAGCTTGAGCAGGGCCTGCTGTACACCCTCACCGGAAACATCGCGGGTGATGGATGGATTGTCGGACTTGCGTGAAATCTTATCGATCTCGTCGATATAGACGATACCGGTCTGCGCCTTTTCGACATCATAGTCACATTTCTGCAACAGCTTCTGGATGATGTTCTCAACATCTTCGCCGACATAACCGGCCTCGGTTAAGGTGGTGGCATCAGCGATGGTGAAGGGCACATTCAGCACCCGGGCGAGGGTTTCGGCCAGCAGCGTCTTGCCGCTGCCGGTAGGGCCGATCAGAAGAATATTGCTTTTGGCCAGTTCGACATCATCCTTGCGATGCCCCATCTCCAGACGCTTGTAATGATTGTAGACCGCTACCGAGAGAATTTTCTTGGCCCGCTCCTGACCGATCACATATTCATTGAGGATCTGATTGATTTCATGAGGTGTCGGCAATTTGGCCGTATGGTTCGCTTGCCCCTTGTCCTCCACTTCTTCACGGATAATTTCGTTGCACAGCTCGACACATTCATCGCAGACATAGACGGAGGGACCGGCAATCAGCTTACGCACCTCGTGCTGGCTTTTGCCACAAAATGAACAATAAAGCAGGCTCTCATTGCCATCCTTAGTGTATTTGTCGTCACTCATACCCGCACCTCGTGATCCGGTCCTATAACTGAAATATATACAAAAAATGTACCAGGCATAAGAGCCCGTTTTTTATTGTTATTATTCCTCATGGTGACACATTCTGTCACTAGGCATCTCCAGCCGTGGCAGTCCGGCTCTCCAGCACATCGTCAATCAGCCCATATGTCTTCGACTCGGCAGCGCTCATAAAGTTGTCCCTGTCGGTGTCTTTTTCAATCTGATCAAAGGGTTGATTGCAATGCTTGGCCAAGATCCGGTTCAGCCGATCACGCGCCAGGAGAATTTCCCTGGCATGGATCTCGATATCGGAGGCCTGTCCCTGAAAGCCACCCAGCGGCTGGTGGATCATGATCCGTGAATGAGGCAGGGCAAAGCGCTTCCCGGCCGCGCCGCTGGCCAGCAGTAGCGCGCCCATGCTGGCGGCCTGACCGATACACATGGTGCTGACATCACACTTGATGTATTGCATGGTATCGTAAATCGCCAGACCGGCGGTCACGGATCCACCCGGTGAATTGATATAGAGATGCACATCCTTATCGGGATTTTCGGATTCGAGGAATAACAGTTGGGCGACAATCAGATTGGCCATGTGATCTTCCACAGGTCCTACCAGAAATATCACACGTTCTTTTAACAGCCGGGAATAGATGTCATAGGCACGCTCGCCACGCGCCGACTGTTCCACAACCATTGGTATCAGATTCATGCTCACCATCCCCGTGCGGTATTTTTCAGGTTATTCACAAGTTATATCGTACATAAAATTTATACCTTTAGTCTGGGTATAATTTATCTTTGCACCAAGGCATCGAACGTTGTCGGGGCCTCATTCACCTTCATTTGCGACAGCGCCCATTCGGCAATGATGTCTTCCAGCACCACGGCTTCGACCTCGGCCAGACGTTTCCGATCACCGTAGTACCAGGCCAGGATTTCTTCCGGATCATCATAATTACCTGCGATCTTTTCCACCTGGGCGCGCAGCCGCTCTTGCGGCACGTTCAGATTGTTGATCTTGATGATCTCGGAAAAAATCAGGCCCAGCGTGACACGACGGCGCGCCTGCTCCCTGAGAAACTCATCCTGGCCGGTAAACGTGCTGTTCTGGCTCAGTTGCTTGCGCAGCGCCTCGATCTCCTGATCGATCAGCGCCTTGGGTATCTCGATGGCATTCAGTTCCAGCAATTTATCGGAAACCTGTTTCTTGATGCGCGTCTGCAGTGCCTGATCCAGTTCGCCTTGCATGCTTTTCCGCAGCTCAGCCCGCAGCGTATCGACCGTGCCATCGGCCACTCCCAGCCCCCGGATAAAGTCCTCGTCGACATCAGGCAGCCGCGCCTCTTCCACCTGATGCACCTTGACCGCAAAGCTAACCGGCTGGCCGGCCAATTTCGCATTGTGATAATTCTCCGGGAACTCCAGCTTCAAGGTGGTCTCATCACCCGCCTTGACACCCGTCAAATGCTCCTCGAAACCTTTGATCAACCGGCCGGCGCCCAGCTCCACCGGATATTGCCTCGCTTCGTTGCCTTCGAACGGCTCACCGTGAATAGTGCCGGTGAAGTCGACAATCACCCGGTCACCCTGGCCTGCCGCACGCTCTACCTTTACCCAGGTAGTACGCTGTTTACGTATTTTCTCCAGCATATGATCGATATCCTGCCCGGTGACTTCCGCTACCGGCTTATCGATCACCATGCCAGCCAGAGGGGCCAGCTTTACTTCAGGGTAGACTTCAAAAACAGCGGTGTATTCCAGGGTCTTCCCCGGCTCGACGGTTTTTGGCTGAATACTTGGCACGCCCGCCGGCTGCAATTTTTCCCGGGTGATCGCCTCATAGAAGCTGCGCTGCATGACATCGCCGATGACCTCCTGACGGACTTGCGGCCCATACATCTTCTTGACAATGTTGAGGGGAACCTTGCCGCGACGGAAACCATCCACCCGGGCCGTTTTGGTCAAGGAACGCAACCGCCCTTCTATTTCGCTATCAATCTGGTCGGCGGGAACAGCCACGGTCAGGCGGCGTTCCAGATTACCCGTTGCTTCAACAGAAACTTGCATAGACAAAACTCCTCAAAACTTCCAAAAAACCGGTGATGACAGGCGCATGATCGCCCCATCCTGATACCTTATGGTGCGAAAGGAGAGACTCGAACTCTCACGGGTTACCCCACTGGAACCTAAATCCAGGGCGTCTACCAGTTCCGCCACTTTCGCGATATGAACAGCCATTATAACAGTCAGTTGTTATCGTGACACTAGCGCCATATGCACTTTCCCTCAGGCCTTGCCGGCAGGGGGGCAAGGCCTATTTACACCAGTGCGGTAAGGCCTCGGAACATATCGGATCGATGACCAGGGAGGGGTGTGGCTGGAGATTGGTGGGCCGTGTAGGGGTCGAACCTACGACCAAGAGATTAAGAGTCTCCTGCTCTACCAACTGAGCTAACGGCCCCAAAAACGGGCTATAGTAAAGCACACCCTGCGGGGATTAGGCAATAGTTTATGCGTCCCCGCCCCTACCCGCCTATTGCTGGTGGCAGGTGGTACACAACTCGTTTTCCGGCAAACGCAATAAATTGGCTGTTTTCTGGTGGGGGTCATGACAGGTGATACAGGTCATTTCACCGTTCAGCAGGGGCAAGCGTTTTTTACCGGTCTGCGTGACCTGCTTGGCCGGCGGGTGATCACCCGCCCCATGGCGATCCTTGTGACAATCCAGGCAAAGTTGAGCCACTGGATGCTTCAGATCCTGCATGCCGGGGGATTGCTGGTCCAGGTGGCAGCTGGTGCACTCATGGGCCGCCCAGGCGAGGCTACCGGATAACCAGAAAACCGCCATAACAGATATCAGGCGATTCATGACAACCCTCCTCAGTCGGCAGGTGCATGCTTCAGGTGTTCTTTTAACTGGCTCAGCAAGGCTCGCTGCTCCAGGTGAGTGTAATCTTTGTGTACCGTACCACTGACCTTGGCCTGGACATGCTTGTCCAGTTGTTTGTTCAGAATACCCGAGAAATGCGCCGGCGCTACAATCACCAGATCATCATAGAGATTATCTTTCCGGCCTTTATCGAGCATCCCGGCCAGCTCATTGGCAAAACGCTCCACTTCATAGTCCTTGGGATCCGT
>Ga0154729_1078_pt1 | contig 12979 bp, 9 predicted proteins | sample Rifle2008BG16ft_FD_105737 | JGI IMG/M metagenome (GOLD analysis project Ga0154729, IMG submission 105737) | Gammaproteobacteria bacterium RBG_16_57_12
GCTCGACCACACATAGTTCACGGCGCGCGTCTTCCAGAACATCAGCCCGCCCGAGACGATCACATAAACGCGGGCGGGATAGTCATCGCCGGCCTTGGTCGTCTCGGCGATGGGGCCCAGTGTTTCATCGACACGCCATGACCAGTGCAGATACGGGGTCTGCGCCAGGTCGATCCTGATCTTTTTCACCAGGCCGGAGGCGGCGGCCTGGCTGTTGGCCTCCAGTACGCCGCGCGCTGACTGCTGAACGATATGATAAGTGGTGTGGCCGCGGAAGCTCTTTTCGGTCCAGCCGCTCAGATCGCCGGCCGAGAAGACGCCCACCAGGATGCGGGCGTCGCCGGCCAGGGCGGTCACACAGCACAACGCGAGCGCGAATCTCACGGCTGCTCCAGACTAAACAGCCGGTCCAGCAGGCCGGCGTCATCGAAATGCCGGCGTCCCACGAAGGCGATGGCATGATGACCGTGCTGGCGCATGGCGCCGGGGCCGGGCACGCCCATGGGCCAGATCAGCCAGCGCTCGCGCCGCTGCGTGCCCGCCACGATGCCGTCCTCGCCGAACAGGCTGCGGTGCGTGCCGTCCGGCAGCGGCAGCGAGCGCAGCCGGTTGTAGTCCTGAAACGCATAGACCTCGCCGGGCCTATCCGCTGCAGGGTAGATGCGCTGCACGAAATGGGTGCGGTGCTCCAGGCGGATCACCATGTGCTGGCCCGCCGGGACCAGGGGCGCAAGATCCGGCACCAGCGGCGGCTCGCGCGCGGCGTGCGCCTCGGGCCGCAGGCGCAGTTGTGGGCCGGGGAAGACCATGTAGTAGCACCCGCAATTATGCATGACATCGTAGAGCAGCGGCTGGCCGGACCTGTCGAGGGTTACGCGCCAGGTCAGCCCGTCCAGGTGACCGCCAAAGATATCGAATGCGCCGGTGCGCGGGCGTTCGGGAAGCCAGACGGTGTAATTGAGCTGCACCAGCACCTCGTCCCGGAAACGCGCGTAGGAACGATGCGTGTAGACCACCGGCGCGCGGGTGTCGATGCGGGAATCGGCCGCGTGAGCCAGCGCGGGCTCGCCAATACGGTCGGCCATGGTGACGGTATCGACTTCCCAGACGGGGGCATGGGCGGCAAACAACTGCGTCCAGAGGTTTTCGCTGATTTCGGGAATGCCCAGGGCGCTGCGTCCGGCCTGCTGCACGTGAGCGGCCAGCTCAGGGACCGCCGGGGTGGCCTGCTGCGCAGGAGGTATGTAACGCACCAGCCGGCCGTGCACGGGGAGCTCCCCGAGCGGCAAGGCGAAGTCGGCGCGTGTCGATGCATGCAGCCGCCTTATGCCAGGGGTCACCAGCAGCGAGGTCACGGGATACAGACCAAGCACGCGCCAGCTCGTGTGATATTCGTCCGGCACCTGTGCCCTGCGACGCAGCAGCGACAGGCGTTCTGGCTGGGTCCGGTCGTTTTCCACCAGACGCCGCCCGCAGTCGTCGATGGTCTGTTCCAGGCTCTGTGCAGGCGGCACCGGATCGGGCAAGCGCGTCCTGTCGCGGTCAGGGAGGTTGGCGATCTCGATGCGGCGTGCCTCGGCGTCGAGCGAGCGCAGGCGCTCCAGCCACTCGGCCAGCGCCGCCTCTGTGAGTGCGCCTTGCCCATAGGCCGCCAGGAAGCGGTCGGTTCGCAAATGGGGGAAGCCTTTTATGGCCGCGGTCTGGGTATCCTTTACGCCCGCCTGACTGACCGCGCTATCGATTTGCACAAACAGCTCCATGCAGCGCCGCAGACTGCTGTCAACCGGCAGAAGAGCTTCCCCCGGCGGGACGGTGGCGCACCCGCCCAGCATTAAGCCCAGTAACAGCAGTAGTAATAAGCGGTTCATAGCCACCCCCACAGAATCAGTATAGCGGGCAATTTTGCCAATGAATCCATTGAACAAATAATGCCTTTTTACTGAAAATTATTTTCCGCCCAGGTTATTCTCCACAGAATCATGTGTGGCATAATCACACTTTCTTCTTGCGCCATTAATTTTATCAGGAGGACCCGCGATGATCCGTGATTCATGGTCGGCCAGGCTGCCGGCGGTTGTATGTGGTGTGCTGTTGAATGCCGTGCTGCCCGCTGCCAGTCTTGCCGCTGAGGGCGAGGCATCCGCCGCCGAGCCGGTGCGTTCGGCGGACTGGCTGGCCGCGCTGCCGGAAGGCGATACCCGGCGCAAGGTGGTGCTGGGCTGCACGCCGTGTCACCAGATGGGCCCGCCGATCGCGCTGCGCAACTCGCTGGAAGACTGGAAAACCGTCATCGGGCGCATGAAGAAGATCGATCACGATCTGGATCTGGCGCTGATCCGCATGGAGGCCGATGAACTGGCCGAATGGCTGACAAAGAATGCGCGCATGCCCGAGCAGGGCTTCGCCATCGCCACCGCCAAGGCGGACATCCGCGAATATCCGGCCGGCAGCGGCAAGGGCTTTTATCACGACATGACCGTGACCGCCGGCAAGGCGTGGATCGCGGATTATTTCGGCAACAAGCTCTACGGCATCGACACCAAGAGCGGCGCGGTGGAGACCTTCGACATCCCGGTGGACGTGCCGCCCGGCAAACCCGGCGGCGCGCACCAGATCGATATCACGCGCAGCGGTGAGCTGTGGATCACCTTCACCAAATCCGAGCAGGTGATTCGCTTCGACACCACGACCAGGGAGTTCAAGGTCTATTCGGGTTTTGAGAAGGGCGCCAATGTTCAATACTTCGTGGTGGACGCGGACCGCTACATCTATGAAGACCCCCAGGGCGGCATCTTCATGACGCACTTCTCGCGCGAGATCATCAGCCGCCTGGACCCCAAGACCGGCGAGATCAAGGTCTACCACACCACGCGCACCGCTGATATGGAGGAAAAAGGCGTGCACCTCTATGCCGCGGTGGCCGACAGCAAGGGCCGGCTGTGGTATACCGAGACTCATGGCAACCGCTTCGGTATGCTGGATCCGCAAACCGGCGAGACCTTCGAAAAGGACATGGTGGAGAAGTGGGTCGGCCCCAAACGGCTGGCCATCGACAAGGATGATGTGCTGTGGATACCCGAACTGGCCAGCGGCAAGATCACGGTCTATGACACCCGCGCCGCCAAGGTCGTCGATCGCCTGACGCTGCCGATCCCTGGCGATTTTCCCTATGCCATCCGGCGCAACCGCTACACCGGCGATCTGTGGGTGACGGGCTCCGGCTCCGACAGCCTGTATCGTCTGGACCCCAAGACCAAACAGTTCTCGGTGTATCGCCTGCCCCGCCAGGGCGCCTACACGCGCACGGTATCCTTCACGGAAGATGGCGACATCTGGACCTGCTATGCCTCGTTCCCCAACGCCCACACCATCAAGCCCTACGATAACGGCGTGGTGGTGAGGTTGCGGCCACAGTAACCCCTGCATCAGGGATCCCCCGGCACCTGTCCGGGGGATCCCTTTATAGTTTCTTCACTTCCCTGGCAATGAGTTTGCGGATATTTTCATAGGAAGGCGGCGGGCCGGTGCTGATTGCCTCGCTGTTGATGTACACACCGTCGGCGATGCCCCACTCCAGGAACACCTCGCGCTCCGAGGTATCGATGGCCTGAAAGATCACCTGGTCGCCGAACTCGGCACACGCGCGCCTGGCCCTTTCAAACACCGCATTCTGCGCGGGGCACCAGCCGTTGATGAAGGCGGTGACGGCGACCTTGCCCGGAGTGCCTGGCGGCAGCTTCTTTCTGCGGATCCAGTGCGGTGCCGCCGCGTCATCGGTGAAAGGCTTCCACATCAGTACAGCCAGCGCGTCGCGATCGGCCTTGCGATAGCCGTGTTTTTTGAACCAGGAGGCCTTCATCCAGAATGGCGGCCAGATCCCCCAGGCCGCCATGCCTTTCGCGCCGTGCGCCCTGGCATCTTCCTCCGCCGCCTGCAGCAGCGCCTGCCCCATGCCCTTCCCTTGAAAATCGCCCCGGCCCTGCGCATGGCCATGCACCCAGATGCACAGAATGAAATACAGATTCCGGCCTTCAATGAAGGATGCCTCGATGGGCAGATACTGGATCATCCCGCCCACCGTGCCGTGATCATCGAGTGCCAGCTTCACGCGCAGCCCGCGGGCGGCATATTTACGATACCAGTTGGCCTTGTGCTCGCCGGCCTCTTGCATCTCGTCGGACCAGTCTTCCAGGCACTGGAAATAGCTGGCGTAGTGCTCAGGGGTGAGGTCGATGATCTTCATGGTCAGCCTCGCAAACGAAATCAAAAGATATGTGAGGTCGATGTTCGCGGCAGTTTCGTTGATGTGCAGATTAATCGCGAGCTATCGCTCGCACCCACAGACAACTATGTAGCCAGTATTGGCTTCATGGCAAGCATAATTTTATGCCCGGGATAAGAGTTACACTGTAATCCGATTCTGGCATTAACAGATGTGGGTGGGTTACGACTGCATGGATGCAGGAGGTAGAGCAATGCATGGAGCAATTGCCGAGCGTTTTTCTGCGTAACCCACCATTGACTGAGAGTCATCCAGTCATTCAGCCACGGCCATTTAACTGACAGGCCATAGACATCTTAGCCCCGCCCCAACAGCGCAAGCAACAGGATGTTGATGACCAGCAATAGCAGCGCCAGACCTTTCCAGAAGGCCAGCGGGTTTCTTTCCAGTAATGGTTGATGAGTTTCTTTAAGAAACTCGGGATTGGGATGCTTCAGATCATAAATGAATTCGGACAACTCCGCGTAGCGCCTGGCCGGGTTCTTGTGCACCGCCTTAGCCAGCGCGCCGTCGACCCATACCGGGAATTGTTCGTTATAGCTGCGAGCAGATATGTATTGTATACGGTTGATATTGCGCTCGGTCAGATCCTTATCATAGGGCATGTGGCCACATAACATTTCATAAGCGATCACGCCCAGGGCATAGATGTCGGAGCGGTGGGTGCCGATCTGTCCTTGCAGATATTCGGGCGCAGTGTAATTGGCGGTACCCAGCAGATTGTGACGTTGCCAGGGTTTGCCGATTTCCTCGATGCCGGCAATGCGCGTGGAGCCAAAGTCGATAATCTTCACTGTGCCGTGTTTGTCGATGAGAATATTCTCCGGCTTGAGGTCCTGATGGATCATCTCCATGCGGTGAAAGGCCCGCAGCCCGGCGGCGAGCTGTTCCACAATATTTCGCACATCAGGCAATGCAGCCAACGGATAATCGTTCATCCATTGGCGCAGCGTCTGCCCCTCTACATATTCAGTGACATAATAGAGAAACTGGCGCCGCCGAGTCGGTTCGAGCACTCTGAGTACATGGGGGCTGTTGATGCGCCGCCCCGCCCATTCCTCATGCATGAAGCGGTCGATATATGCCGCGTCATCTTCATAATTGACCGAGGGCGTCTTGAGGATCACCCGGGTCTCCGTTTCAGTATCCAGTGCAGCATAGATCTGGGTACGTTTGCTGGCATGGACTTCCCGCAGTATTTTATATCCGTCCAGAATCATCCCCGCACTCAGCGCGGGCGGAAAGGGTAATTCGGTCAGTTGCCGGTAAAGATCATTGATATCCTGCTGCGGCAACTGCTCGATGCGCAGCACCAGACAAGTGACATTATCACCGCTGCCCCGCTCCAGGGCGCGGGTGACGATCTTGCGCGCGCAGCGTTCCGGTTGTTGCGCGTACTCCACAAGCAGGTCGCACAAATCACTCTGGGTGACGAAGCCGTGCACGCCGTCCGTGCTCAATAAAAATACATCACCGACTTCGACAGGCAGATTGCGGTAGTCTATTTCCACATTGACATCGGCGCCCATGGCACGGCACAGCAGGGTTTTCTCGCCCGCCGCCCAGCTTTGATGATCGCGGGTCAGACACTCCAGCTCCTGGTCGCGCAGACGATAGATACGGGTGTCGCCGACATGGAACAGATACGCCGTGGCCGATTTGATCACCAGGGCGCTGAGGGTGGTGATCATGCCATGATCCGAGCCGTAGGCCTGATGCCCCTGCCCGTGCAGCCAGCGATTCAAGGCGCCCAGGATGCGCTGGCCGGCGGTCTTGCAGGTCCAGGTCTCGGGGGTGCTGTAGTAATCGGCCAAAAATCCCTGCACACAGGAGGCGCTGGCCGCGCGTCCGCCGGCGCTGCTGCTGACGCCATCGGCGATGATACAGGCCAGGCCTTTGGTAGTCAGCAGGGGTTCGTCGGGCACCAGGACGCCGCAGGCATCCTGGTTATCCTCCTTGAGCCCCTTATCAGAATAGTGACCGCAGGAGATGGACAGTTTTGCCGCCATGAATTATTCGCCTGTCAAAACTCAGTGCACCTCGATCATGTGAACCGTGCCGTCCGGCAGTACCTCCACCATCTGGCCCTCGGGCTCATCCAGAAATAATACGGTAGCGGCCAGACAGACGACAGCCGCCAGGGCAATCACCAGAAAGAATGCGCCCGGTGAGACGAAGGACAATACGGTAAGGAACACTACCCCGCCGACATTGCCATAGGCGCCGGCCATGCCGGCAATCTGCCCGGTGAGCCGGCGCTTGATCAGCGGGACAATGGCGAATACCGCGCCATTTCCGGCATTGACGAACAGCGAGGCGAAAATGGTCACGGCCACGGCCGCGGCGATCGACCAGCTGCTGTCGATAAGACTCATCAGAAAATAACCCGCTATCAGGCCGGCCAGGATAACCACCAAGGTACGCTTGCGGCCATATTGATCACTGAGCCAGCCGCCGGCGGGGCGCAGGACAAAATTCAGGCCGGCGAAGACTGATGCAATCAGCCCCGCGGCGACCGCGGGCAGTTTAAAGGTGTCCATGAAAAACAGCGGCAGCATGGAAATGACCGCGAGCTCGGAGCCAAAGGTGACCATATAGGCCAGGCTCAGCACCGTCACCTGCTTGAACTTGTAACGCTCGAGCTCCGGCACCGATTGTTTGAAGACATGGCCGTTCACCCGGAAGATGCGCATCGCCTGAAACAGATAGATACCAGCCAATGTTATATAGATGAATGTACAGACGCCGGCGGAGAGCAATCTGAGATTGGCCGGACCCAGCTTCCAGGCCAGCACCGCCAGCACGGCATACATGGGTATGTTCAGCAGCAGATACTGGAAGAAGTCCCAGGCACTGGAGACCTCCATGGCGCCGCTCTTTTTCGGTTTAAAGTACGTTGAACCCTTGGGGGTATCACTTACAGAATAATAGAACACAAGGGCATAGATCAGGGCAATGATGCCGGAGGTGGCAATGGCGTAGCGCCAGCCGTCCGCCCCACCGAACCATAAAGCCAGTGTCGGCAGCGTGACAGCAGCAGCAGCGGACCCGGCGTTACCCCAGCCGCCATAAATACCGGCCGCGATACCGGACTGTTTGGCAGGATACCACTCGCTGACCAGACGGATGCCGATGACAAACCCGGCCCCGGTAAAACCCATCAGGAAACGCATCAGCGCCAGTTGCTGGTAGCTGTCGGCGAAGGCGAAGCCGAGACACAGCAAGCCGGATATGATCAGCAGCAGCGAGAATATCCGCCGTGGCCCGTAGGCATCCACCAGCATACCGATAATGATGCGCGCCGGAATGGTGAGCGCGACATTGAGGATCAGCAGGGCCTTGATCTCCTGGTCACTCAGCCCGAAGGTTTCGCGTATGGCCACCAGCAGAGGCGCATGACTGAACCAGATGATAAAGGTGATGAAGAAGGCGATCCAGCTCATGTGCAGGATCTTCGTCTTTCCGCTGAATGCGAATAATGTGAATTTATTTTCTGACATTGGAGTACTTCCCTTCGTTGGTAATGAACAACTCGGATATGGCAAGTACCGTGCCAGATCACCAAGACATTGTTTGCAAAGGAATGTAGCGGCATGGAGGTGAAAGGGCGCGGTGATGGAGGCACAGAGGCGGTGCAGCTCATGAGCAGATTGCACCGGGATAGGAAAGGGATAATCAGTTTGCGGTTAGTCGGTCTTGACCTCGATGCTGACCTCCGCGCCCTCTATCGCCTTGAGATAGTCTTTCTCTTCTTCCTTGATCAACGGGCGGCCGGAGATGATCAGGGCATTGTCTTCAGGCGGCGCAAATAGATCGGGTAGCAGGGTGCTGGTGTATTTATCCATTTCATAGCTTGATGCCGGCATATTTAGAATGCTGTAGGGGATCGAGAGATCCAGAGGCCTTTCGGGGCTGACGCTTTTAACTTCAGCAGGGTGAGTCTTGTCAGGCGGCTGTGGATTTTTGGCTATTTCAGGAGGCTCGGTTCCGACATCGGGGTGTTGCTCGGGAAGTGCGGGGGCCACTTGAGAGGTTTGTTTCTTTTCCACCGGCTGAGGAGCGATGGGCGTCTTTGTGTCGCAGCCCCCGCACTGGCATAGCACTATACTGCCACACACTGCAATCAATAAACTTCTTAACTTCATGGTCCGTCTATACAACATCAACTGGTATCAGAGTATACATCTCCCCATTGTTGGCGGAAGAACAGGCCGCTCCGGCAGCGCGCCCTATTATACCGCCGGCACTATCGCTGCACTAATAATGTACATAATTAATTTTCCTGCAATGCGCTGGTGCGTTGCAATCGTGCACATCGTGTGACGCGTGCTCAACTGATCAGATATTCGTCTCAACAAAACAACGACATAAGATTTATTGCACACTGCTGGCACACATCTTGCCATTGCCGGGTTATCGCTATTTGTAATCATGGAGCCCGCGCATGAAAGAAAAACTGGTCCTGGTCGGCAACGGCATGGCCGGGGTACGCACCCTGGAAGAGTTGCTGAAGATCGCCCCGGATATGTATGACATCACCGTGTTCGGCGCCGAGCCTTACGGCAATTACAACCGTATCATGCTCTCCCCGGTTCTGGCCGGTGAGAAGACCATCAATGATATTATCCTCAATGATCGTCAGTGGTATGCAGAGCTTAATATCACCCTGCACACCGGAAAAGTGATTGCCAGAATCGATAGACGCCAGCGCAAGGTGATGGCCGATGACGGCACCGAGGCGGCCTATGATCGGCTGTTGCTGGCCACCGGCTCCAATCCCTTCATCATTCCGGTGCCGGGCTGTGATCTGCCGGGCGTGATTGGTTTTCGGGATATCAGGGACGTGCATACCATGCTGGACACCGCCAGGAGTTTCAAACATGCGGTGGTGATCGGCGGCGGCCTGCTGGGCCTGGAAGCGGCCAATGGCCTGAAGCTGCAAGGCATGAATGTCACCGTGGTGCACCTGACCGATACGCTGATGGAACGGCAACTGGATAAAGTGGCCGGACAGCTGTTGCAGAAATCCCTGGAAGAGCGTGGCCTGCATTTTCTGCTGGCGACCCAGACCGAGGCGATCCTCGGCGAGGATCGGGTCAAAGGGGTGCGCTTCAAAGGCGGACTGGAGATTGCTTCTGATCTGGTGGTGATGGCGGCGGGCATACGCCCCAATACCCTGCTGGCAAAGCAGGCCGGCATCCATTGCGAGCGTGGTATCGTGGTCAACGATACCCTGCAGACCTATGACCCCAGGATCTACGCCGTGGGGGAATGTGTGCAACACCGCGGTCAGACCTATGGCCTGGTGGCACCGCTGTTCGAGCAGGCCAAAGTGTGCGCCAACCACCTGGCCCGGTATGGCATTGGACGCTATGAAGGTTCAGTCACTTCCACCAAGCTCAAGGTGACCGGGATCGAGCTGTTTTCCGCCGGTGATTTTCAAGGTGATGAAACGACAGAAAACATTGTGATGAAAGATGCCTCGCGGGGCGTCTATAAAAAACTCGTGTTAAAGGACAATCGTATCCACGGCGCGGTGATGTATGGCGACACGGTGGATGGCGCCTGGTATTTTCAATTACTGCGTGATGGCACCGATATCAGCGATTTCCGGCATACGCTGATGTTCGGCCAGGCCCATCTGGGCGATGCCGGCCATGGCGGAAAAAATGCCGCCGCGGCCATGAGCGATGACATGGAGGTCTGTGGCTGCAACGGCGTGAGCAAGGGTGACATTGTCAGGGCCATCACCAGCAAGGGCCTGTTTACCCTGGATGATGTGCGTATGCATACCAAGGCGTCCGCATCCTGCGGCTCCTGCACCGGCCTGGTTGAACAGATACTGGCCTCGACCGTCGGCGATTATTCCGTATCCACCAAGGTCAGGCCGCTGTGCAAATGCACGGATCATCCGCATAACCATGTGCGCAAGGCCATACACGAGCAGCATCTCACCAGCATCCGCGCCGTGATGGATTTTCTGGAATGGAAATCACCGGATGGCTGCTCGTCATGCCGCCCGGCGCTCAATTATTATTGTCTCGCCACCTGGCCGGCCGAGGCCAGGGATGATCCGCAATCGCGTTTTATCAACGAGCGCGTCCACGCCAACATTCAAAAAGACGGCACCTATTCGGTGGTGCCGCGCATGTGGGGCGGCGTGACCACGCCCAACGAGCTGCGCGCCATTGCCGATGTGGCCGACAAATTCAGGATTCCTACCGTGAAGGTCACCGGGGGGCAGCGCATCGATCTGCTGGGTGTGAAAAAGGAAGATCTACCGGCTGTCTGGGCGGATCTGAACAACGCGGGCATGGTATCCGGACACGCCTATGGTAAATCCCTGCGCACGGTAAAAACCTGCGTGGGCTCCGAGTGGTGCCGCTTCGGCACCCAGGATTCCACCGGCCTGGGGATCCGGCTGGAACAAAAGACCTGGGGCTCATGGATGCCACACAAGTTCAAGATGGCGGTTTCCGGTTGCCCGCGCAATTGCGCCGAGGCCACCATCAAGGATTTTGGCGTGGTGTGCGTGGATTCCGGCTACGAGCTGCACGTGGGCGGCAACGGCGGGGTCAAGGTGCGCGCCACCGACCTGCTGTGCAAGGTCACGACCCCCGGGCAGGTGGAGGAATATTGCTATGCCTTTATCCAGCTCTACCGTGAGGAGGCGCATTATCTGGAGCGGACTGCGCCCTGGATCGAGCGGGTGGGATTGTCCTATGTGAAGGAGAAGGTCGTGGAAGATGCGGGCACGCGCCTGGCATTGGCCGGGCGCTTTCGTGAATCGCAGCGCCATTTTCAGCATGATCCGTGGGCAACGGAGGTCGAGGAGCGGCGTGAGAATTACCTACCCATCAAAAAACTTGGGTGAGGAATATATATGTAGGGTGGGCACAAAAGGCGTGCCCACCCTACATTGAATTAAATCGAGGCATTGAGAAAGATGAGCGACTGGATTGAAATAGGTCACATCAACGATATTCCCAGGCAGGGCGCCCGGGTGGTGAACACACCGCAAGGCGATATCGGAATCTTTCGTACCGCGGAGGATGAATTATTCGCCCTGCGCGACAGCTGCCCGCACAAGGGCGGGTCCTTGTCACAGGGCATTGTTCACGGCAGGCGTGTCACCTGTCCGTTACATAACTGGCATATTGAGCTGACGACGGGTGAGGCGGTTGCGCCGGACCAGGGCTGCGCGGCCGTGTACCCGATCAGGATCGATGGCGGGCGGATCTCTATTTCGCTGCCGCTGCAAATCAATCAGGCCGTATGAGCGAAGCAGTAGCGACGACTTGCCCCTATTGTGGCGTGGGCTGCGGTCTACGGATTAGCGTTAATGGGCAAGGTGATGTAATCGTTGGGGGGGATGCAACACATCCCGCCAATCACGGCCGGTTGTGCTCGAAAGGATCGGCCCTGGGTGAAACCGTTGAATTGAATGGGCGGCTGCTTTATCCTGAATTCAAGGGCGAACGTGTGGATTGGGATGCCGCGCTCAACACGGTGGCCGATGGTTTTTCGCGCATCCTCAGAGAACATGGGCCCGATGCCATTGCCTTTTACGTTTCCGGCCAGCTGCTCACCGAGGACTACTATGTCGCCAACAAGCTGATGAAGGGTTATATCGGCACGGCGAATATCGATACCAACTCGCGTCTGTGCATGTCCTCGAGTGTTGCGGGACACCGGCGTGCCTTCGGGTCGGATACCGTACCCTGCAATTATGAAGACCTGGAGCGCGCCAAGCTGATCGTGTTGACAGGCGCCAACAGCGCCTGGTGTCATCCGGTGCTGTACCAGCGCATGGTGCAGGCCAAAAAGAATAATCCGGATCTGATGATCGTGGTGATCGACCCGCGCCGCACCGCGACCTGCGATATCGCCGATCTGCATTTGCCCCTGCGCTCCGGAACCGATGCCGTGTTGTTCAATGGTCTGCTGAATTATCTGCGCGAGAATGGCGAATGGAACGAGCAATTCGTAGCGAATTGCACTGAAGGTATGGAAGAGGCCATGGCCTGTGCGGCAACCAGCGCGCCATCACTGGAAGCTGTGGCGGCACGCTGTGGCCTTGATAAACAGCCGCTTGAACAATTCTACCGGCTGTTTGCCCGCACCGAACGGGTGGTGACGGTGTACTCACAGGGCATCAATCAATCCAGCAGTGGCACCGACAAGGTCAACGCCATCATCAATTGCCATTTGTTGACCGGGCGCATCGGCCGTCCCGGCATGGGACCGTTTTCCTTCACCGGGCAGCCCAACGCCATGGGCGGGCGCGAGGTGGGCGGGCTGGCGAATCAACTGGCCGCGCACATGGATGTTGAAAATACTCTGCATCGAAACCTGGTGCAACGGTTCTGGACCGCGCCGCGCATGGCACAGTACGCCGGGCTCAAGGCGGTGGATATGTTTGAGGCCATGGCCGCAGGCCGGATCAAGGCGGTGTGGATCATGGGCACCAATCCGGTGGTGAGTATGCCGGATGCCGACCGGGTGCGCGCGGCTCTGAAAAAATGTGATCTGGTGGTGGTATCCGACTGCGTGCGTGAGACGGACACCACCGCCCTGGCCCATGTATTGCTGCCCGCGCTGGGCTGGGCGGAAAAAGATGGCACAGTGACCAATTCCGAGCGACGCATCTCGCGCCAGCGCGCCTTTTTGCCTGCGCCTGGTGATGCGAAGCCGGAT
>Ga0154729_1076_pt1 | contig 12941 bp, 12 predicted proteins | sample Rifle2008BG16ft_FD_105737 | JGI IMG/M metagenome (GOLD analysis project Ga0154729, IMG submission 105737) | Gammaproteobacteria bacterium RBG_16_57_12
GCAAAAACTATGGAGCCCACACCCGGATTTGAACCGGGGACCTCTTCCTTACCAAGGAAGTGCTCTACCCCTGAGCTATGTGGGCTGCGACACCACAAAACTACGCGCCCAGTAATACCAATCTGGAGCGGGTGATGGGAATCGAACCCACGTCATCAGCTTGGAAGGCTGAGGTTCTACCGCTGAACTACACCCGCGTAACAAGCCGGTTTAGCACTTCCGCCCCCAACTCATCGCAAAATCATGGTGGAGGGGGGTGGATTCGAACCACCGAAGGCGGAGCCAGCAGATTTACAGTCTGCCCCCTTTGGCCACTCGGGTACCCCTCCCCGAACATAAGCGGCGTATTTTGAGCGAGAAGCGTGCCCATGTCAACCATCAAACGGGGGCAAAAATACATCGGAGGCAGCGTTTTGTGTCACTGTCCCATACCTTAATGCCGTACTGCGATATCGCCAATATGGCAGATTGCGGTTATTCTATTAGATATGTTCGCCCCGCGAAATCCTATAGGAAGACCAGGCCATGGCCACGATCCGCAAAGACGATTTTATTGATAGCATCGCCGACGCCTTCCAGTATATCTCCTATTATCACCCTGCCGATTTTATCCAGGCCCTGCATGAGGCCTATCTCAAGGAGGACTCTCCTGCGGCCCGCGACGCCATCGCGCAACTCCTGATCAATTCGCGTCTGTCCGCCCAGGGGCACCGGCCCATCTGCCAGGACACCGGCATCGCCGTGGTATTCCTTAAAATAGGAATGGATGTGCACTGGGATAGCGATCTTTCGGTAAATGATATGGTTGATGAGGGTGTGCGGCGTGCCTATCACCATATCGGCAATCCCCTGCGGGCTTCGGTGGTGGCCGACCCGGCCGGCAAGCGCCGCAACACCTGCGACAATACGCCGGCGGTCGTTCATGTGGAAATGGTTACCGGCAACCAAGTCGAGGTAATTGCCGCCGCCAAGGGGGGCGGCTCAGAAAACAAGGCCAGGTTTGTGGTGATCAATCCCAGCGATGATCCGGTGGACTGGATACTGAAGACGATCCCCACCCTGGGGGCGGGCTGGTGCCCGCCGGGCATTCTGGGCGTGGGCATCGGCGGTACGCCGGAAAAGGCCATGCTGCTGGCCAAGCAAAGCCTGATGGAACCGATCAATATCCAGGCGCTCAGGCAGCGGGGCGCGCGCAGCCGCGCCGAGGAGCTGCGCCTGGAGCTCTATGAAAAGATCAATCAATTGGGGATCGGCGCACAGGGGCTGGGGGGGCTGACCACGGTGCTGGACGTCAAGGTGCTGGACTATCCGACCCATGCGGCCTCACTGCCGGTCGCCATCATCCCCAATTGCGCCGCCACCCGTCATATCCATTTCACCCTCGATGGCAGCGGTCCCGCCGAACTGACCCCGCCCCGCCTGACGGACTGGCCGGAAATTACCTGGGAAGCCGGCAAGACCGCGCGGCGTGTCGATCTGGATAAACTCAGGCGCGAGGATCTCACCGAGTGGCGGCCCGGCGAAACCCTGCTGCTGTCCGGCCACCTGCTCACCGGTCGCGACGCCGCCCACAAGCGTATCGCCGACCTGCTCGGTCGTGGCGAAGCCTTACCAGCGGGCGTGGACTTTCATAATCGGTTCATTTATTACGTCGGCCCGGTGGATGCGGTGGGCAGCGAGGTCGTCGGCCCCGCCGGCCCCACCACCGCCACGCGCATGGATAAATTCACCGAGCTGATGCTGTCCAGAACCGGGCTGATCGGCATGATCGGCAAGGCCGAACGCGGTCCACAGGCCCTTGATGCCATCAAACGGCATCGAGCGGTCTATCTCATCGCCACCGGCGGGGCGGCCTATCTGATCTCCAGGGCCATCCGCTCGGCCAGGGTCATTGCCTTTGCAGATCTGGGCATGGAGGCCATTTATGAATTCGAGGTGGCCGATATGCCGGTCACGGTGGCGGTGGACGTGAACGGCATCTCCATCCACAACACCGGGCCGGTGGAATGGCGCATGAAAATCGGGAAGATTCCGCTGGCCTGGAAGTGAGTGTTTTTCACTCCCTTTGTGCTCTTGCCTTCAGGATAAAATATTCGCCTTCTATCCAGCCATCGCGCTCCTTGCGCAGATTAACCCTCTGGCACAGCGTTATCTCAAACCCGTATTGATTGGCCAGTTGCTCGATATAGGACGTCGCATGGGCATAGCGGCCGGTGGAGCGCAGTTCAAATCCTGTGCCGTTCGATTTCTCGGTTGAGAAGGTCAGCCAGGCGCCGGGCATGGCGGCCTTGCCGATCTTGTCAAATATACCCTCCAGCGCCCCGATATAAACGAAGACATCCGCGGCAATGAATAAATCAAATTTCTGGTTTGTCTTGCCCAGATATTCACCGATGCCGGTGACCAGCAATTGATCATAGATTTTCTTCCTGTCGGCCTCGGCAATCATTTGCGAAGACAGATCAATACCGATCAGATGTTTTGCTGCATCCCGAAAATACGTGCCCGCCAGGCCGGTACCGCACCCCATATCGAGCACGTTGGTGAATTTGATATCCTCTGGAAACGCCTCGCGCAATAATCGCGGAATCTGATAGTGCAGCTCATTGACCAGATGAGTTTCAAAATTAGGCGCGAACCGGTCGAACAGCTCCTCCACATAGCCGGACGGCGCGCTGGCGACCACCTCTCCCTTGAGCGCGCTGAGCATGTAGGCGGCGGATTCCGCCCTTTGTCTGCCGCCAAATTCGATCGCTCTGCGGTAACAGGTCTCCGCCTCGGCCGTTTGCCCATGATATTTGTGCACCTCCGCCAGACCAAAATAGGCATCGGCGAAATCCGGCTTGAAGGAAATGGCCAGACGGTAATGGTGCTCCGCCTCATCGATCCGGTTTTGTTTGTACAGGATATTGGCGAGATTGCAATGAGGCTCGGCAATCTGTGAATCAAGGGCTATGGCCTGATGGTAATAGGCAACGGCCGTATCAAGATCACCCCTGAGACGGAATATATTTCCCAGGTTCGTTTTCACCCAGGGGGAGTTTGGATTGATACGCTCAGCCCTGGCCAGATGCTCCATGGCCTTGGGCAGGTTTTGTTGTTCGGCATAGAGCGTGCCCAGCAAATAATTCGCATCCAGATGATCGGGGTTATCGCGCAGCAGGCGCTGATAAAGTTCCTTCGCCTCGGCGTATTTCCCTGCCTGGTGTTTGCTGAGCGCTTTTTTAAGCCGTTTATCCATGGTCGCCGGAGCCATACGACTACAGGATCAATGCTTCTCGCTGCCATGCGCGAGATACAGGGACAGGCCAATCAGGGCAATACCGCCACCGAGCAGCAGGATGTCCAGCGGCGTCTGGTAATGAATACGGATGGCGAATTCAAAGAACTTCACGATCAGGATCATCAGCACAACCTTGGCCAGGCGCGCCTTGAGGTCATCCAGGCTGTGGATCACCAGCACCCCCTGCCCGTCAGCGGACTGTTCGGCCGGATCGATTTTACTGATGAACAGCTCATACAGGCCCAGGCCGAAGATCAGCAGGAAGGTCGCCAGCAGATAGCCATCGACGATTTCCACGACATGGGTCACCGTAGCGCTGCGCAGTTCAGCCCTGGCATCGATATCCAGGGCCGGCGACATGTACTCTGCCAGGTGGGAGATCATATAAAAGGCATCGACCGAGGCGATATAGAACATCGCAAAACTGGACAACAGGGAGATGATCACCGCCACCAGCACGATCAGCCGGCTGTCCCATAAGAGGGTTTCAAATATTTTTTCGAATCTTTTCATCGTAGATCTCGCACAGTATTCGCAGAATAAGATAGCCGCTCCCCAGCCATACGGCGGCCTATCAGCAGGCGACTATCTTATCATGCCCGCGCCGGGATTGGTTCATGGGTGGCATGTGTGGCGGTTTGACGCTACCATGGGATCTGGTTCTACCGAACAGATTGAGCGATAGCCATGAATGTAACGATCTATCACAATCCCCGTTGCAGCAAGTGTCGCCAGGCCCTGACGCTGCTGCAGGAACGGGGGGTAACACCCACTGTCATCGAATATCTTAAAGACACGCCGGATGCGCAAGAATTACGCACCATCCTCGCCAAGCTGGGATTGTCGCCCCGTGATCTGCTGCGCAAAAACGAGGCGGCCTATCAGGAAAACGGCCTGGATGATCCTGCGCTTAGTGATGAGGATCTGATCGCGGCCATGGCCGCCAATCCGATCCTGATCGAACGGCCGATAGTCATCAAAGGCAAGCAGGCCGTCATCGGCCGGCCGCCGGAGAAGATACTGGAGATTCTGTAATGCCCGATATCCTGGTGCTTTATTACAGCCGCCACGGCACCGTGGCCGAGCTGGCGCAACACATCTGCCGCGGCATCGAGGAAGTTCCTGGCATGAACGCCCGGTTGCGCACGGTGCCGGCCGTCTCGGCCGTCTGCGAGGCAGTGGAGGACAGCATCCCGGCATCGGGCCCGCCTTATGCCACCGCAGAGGATTTGCAGGAGTGCGCCGGCCTGGCGCTGGGCAGCCCCGGCCGTTTTGGCAATATGGCCGGCGCCATGAAATATTTCCTGGACGGCACGCTGACACAGTGGCTGGCGGGATCATTAAACGGCAAGCCGGCGGCGGTGTTTACCGCTACCTCGTCCATGCATGGCGGGCAAGAAAGCACCCTGCTGTCCATGATGCTGCCGTTGCTGCATCACGGCATGATCCTGGTGGGCATTCCCTACAGCGAAACCGATCTGTTGCATACCCGGAGTGGCGGCACACCCTATGGCGCCACCCGTGTGACCGGCATCGACAGCAAACGACCGCTCAGCGACGAGGAAAAGCGCCTGGCCCATGCCCTGGGCAAACGCCTGGCTCAAACCGCCCGAAAACTCGGCGCATTATGATGTGGCATTACAGAAACTGACGCACGAAGGGTATGGTGAGTTTGCGCTGCGCCGCCAGCGAAGCGTAGTCCAGCCGGTCCAGCAACTCAAACAGCGCGGGCAAATCACGCGGCGAACGTCTGAGCAGATAGGCTGCCACGTCCTCGGGCATTTCCACACCCCGGCACCGGGCGCGCAATTGCAGCGCCTGGCGCTTGGCGTCATCATCCAGCGGCTGGAGATGATAGACCACCCCCCAGGACAGGCGTGACACCAGATCGGGCAAGCGCAGACCCAGCGCGCCGGTGATGGCGTCGCCCGCCACCAACAGCGGAGGGCCACTCTCGCGCAACCGGTTATAAAGATGAAACAGCGCGGCCTCCCAGGCCTCATCGCCGGCAATGCACTGGATATCGTCGAGACACACCAGATCCAGCTGTTCCAGTCCCTCAAGCATTTGTGGGGCCAGCTCATGGCGTTGCGCCAGGGGCAGGTAGACCGGGCTCAATCCCCTGATCGATACTTCATGGCAGGCGGCGTGCAGCAGATGGGTTTTGCCGTTTCCGGCAGTACCCCACAAATAGACAAACTGCTCGCCGCCACTACGCAAGGTCTGTTGTACAGTGTGCAGAACTTCCTCGTTCTGGCCCGGGACATAATTGCTGAAGGTGGCGTTGTCGCGCAGCACTATTCCCAAGGGCAATTGACAAGGCATGGCGGACTAGCGACTGAACAACTGACTGTGCCGATAACGTTCCTGAGCGAAGCGCAGCAACACCATGGCCACAGCGGCTACCGGCAGGGCCAATAACACGCCGACAAAACCGAATAATTGAGCGCCGGCCAGCACGGCAAAGATCACGGCGACCGGGTGCAGGCCGATGCGATCCCCCACCAGCTTGGGTGTCAACACCATGCCTTCCAGGAGCTGCCCCACGACGAACACCCCGGCAATCAGGAGCAGGTGGACAATATCGTGAAACTGCATCAAACCGGCCACACCGGCGACCAGGATGCCGACCACCAGCCCCAGATAGGGCACGAAACTCAACAGGCCGGCCAGCATGCCGATCAGCAGCGCAAACTCGCGCCCCACCAGCCACAGCCCCAGGGCATAGATCGCCCCCAGGGCCAGCATGACCAGCATCTGGCCGCGCATGAAGGCGCCCAGGACCTCGTCAGTATTGCGCGCCAGACGCACCACGTCGGGCTCCCAGGATCGTGGCAACAACTCGTGGAGGCGGGCGAGCATAACATCCCAGTCACGCAGCAAATAAAACGTCACTACCGGAATCAACACCAGATTCATGATCCAGCTTAAAGCCGTCATCCCGGAATAGAGCACCGAGCCAATCACATCCTTCAGCACGCTACCGGCGGCCTGCCATTGCTCGCTCAAGAGCTGCTTGAGATGCCCCATATCGAAGGTATCCGGCGCCAGCCCCAGTTGTTGCGCCAGCCAGGGCAGAACCGTATTCTGGGCCAGCTCCAGGTAGGCGGGTATACTCTGGATCAATGCCACCAACTGCTGATACAACACGGGCACCAGAACCAGGAGTAGGAGCAATACCAGGAAAAACAGCAGCAGATACACCACCACTACCGCCACGGTGCGGGATAGTTTGTAGCGCTGCAGGCGATCTACCAGCGGATCACACAGGTAGGCCAGGATCGCCGAAACAAGAAATGGCGTCAGGATCGGCGCCAGCAGATAAATCAGCCCGCCGCCGATCAATACCCCCGCCAGCACCGCCCAGCGTTCCGCCGCCGGGATCTCAGGTCTTTCTGTTGACATAAGCTCTGCGCCCCCAGCTCCACACATAGTGCACACCGCTGAGCACCGTGGTGGCGACAACGATATCCATCATCCGGTTTACCCATGTCTCGGGCAGTGTCCACACCCCCTGGTCGACCAGCACCATCAGCGGCAATACTATTTGCACCAGGGTATTGAATTTGCTGATCAGGGTGGGCGCCAGATCATAACGGCCGATCAGGGCATAATACCCAACAGCCCCGAGCACGATCACGATATCACGCACCAGCACTGCCGCCACCAGCCACAATGGCAATTGCCCCAGCCAGCCCAGCATCAGATAGGTACTGACGAGCAACAGCTTGTCGGCCAGCGGGTCGAGGATGGAGCCCAGCCGGCTGTTCCAGCCATAGCGCTTGGCCAGATAACCGTCTACCGCATCGGAAGCGCCGGCAACGGCAAACAGCAACAAGGCGGCAAGATAATACTCATGTTGCAACAACATCACCACCGGCCCTACCAGCAGGATACGGACAATAGTGATGATATTGGGAATGTTGCGACGGTTCACGGCTGCAACTGGTACACCAGCCCGGCCCCCGGATCGATTTTCCCGGTCGTTGCTGCCCCCTTCTTCAAGACATCACCCAGGGCAATCAGGCGTTGCAATCCGTCCGCTTCACCGTGGATCTGCAACTGCCATACCACCTGATCGGGCTCCATCAACACCACCTGCGCCCGCTCCACAACTTCCAGGGTCTGCAAATAATTCAGCACCCGGACATAGGCAGGTAGATCCCGGATGCCCTGGACGCGCAGGCGCACACTGCCTCGCACAGCATCATTGAATACCAGGGCATAGCGTTCAGCCAACCGGTCGGCAACGGCGTTGAGCCCGACGTCCAGGGCCTGAGATTCATCGGCGGCCTCAAATACCCATTCATCAGTTTTGCCGGCATGGGTTAAATACCACTGGCTGCGCCATTGCCCGGCATCGAGGGCATACAGTTTGCCGACCAGCAGGGCATCGGGGTGATAGCGCTTTCCGGCCTCCAGGAGCAGGTCGGTGAAATTGCCCCATACATCCGTCAGATTGATGCGCCCCTGGTCTTCCGGGTCCATCACGGGGAATATCAGCGGTATGCCGCGTTGCGCTGCCACATCATGCAGGGTGGCACCCCAGTGAGTGACGCTGGCCGCATCCAGCAACACCCGTCCGCGGGGCGTTTCCACCGCAAACAACGCCAGGACGGCGGGACGGGTGCGGCCCCAGACCGGCAGGCCGGCCTGACGCAGCGCCTTGTTCAGGGCATGCTCGTCAAAAGAGACCTGTAGTTGCAACAGCCCCTGGTGACCGGCGGTGTCGGTCGTGCCGCTCTGGGGCGTGGCACCCTCGACGTTGATATAGCGATATTGCTGAATGTAGCTGCCCGCCTGCTCCAGAATGGCGGCGGCTGCGGGATCATCGGCTACCTTCGTTCTGCCGGTAATCCTGGTCAACATCTGCGCCATGGCCTGTTTAATGACATCAGTCCGCGCAACATCGCTCTGATCGGCGACCGGCACCTCCACGTGATACAGTTCACGCACCTCCACTGCCCCGGCCGTAACGCTCACCAACCAGAGCAGATAGAACAGGCAAATTTTTCTCATATTTAGCACGCCATAATCATACATAACTGATAAAATCCGGGTTTACACAATACCTCAAGTGCTTAGGGCAATGCACGCCACATGAATGGAGCAGGTTCGTGAAACACGCAGACATATCTTCCATTTCGCTAAGTTACCATGACGCCGGGGTGAATATCGACGCCGGCAACCGCCTGGTAGACCGGATCAAGCCCTATGCCGCCAGAACCCGCCGCCCCGAGGTGTTGGCCGGTCTGGGGGGCTTCGGCGCCTTGTTCGAGCTGCCCATCCACCGCTATAAACATCCGGTACTGGTTTCCGGCACCGATGGCGTGGGCACAAAACTCAAGCTGGCCATGCAACTAAACAAACACGATACCATCGGCATCGACCTGGTGGCCATGTGCGTCAATGACCTGGTGGTCCAGGGCGCCGAACCCCTGTTTTTTCTCGACTACTACGCCACCGGGCACCTGGACGATGTGCTGGCCGCCGAGGTCATCCGCGGGATCGCCCTGGGTTGCGAGCAGGCTGGCGCGTCCCTGGTCGGCGGGGAGACCGCCGAGATGCCCGGCATGTACGAAGGCAGCGATTATGACCTGGCCGGATTCAGTGTCGGCGTGGTGGAAAAGGAAAAGATCATCGATGGCCGTAAGGTGCGGGCAGGCGATGTCCTGATCGGCATCGCCTCCTCCGGACCCCATTCCAACGGCTACTCGCTGATTCGCAAGATCATCGAGGTCAGCGGCGCCGATCTCCATGCCGATTTTCATGGCCGCCCCCTGTGGGAACACCTGCTGACGCCGACGCGCATCTACATCAAACCCCTGCTGACCCTGCTGCAGGACATCGACGTGCATGCCCTGGCGCATATTACCGGCGGTGGTCTGACGGAAAATCTGCCGCGGGTCATGCCCGACTTCACCTGCGCACAGATCAATCCCGCCAGCTGGCAGCGGCCGGAAATCTTCAACTGGCTGCAACAGCAGGGTGGCGTCAGGGATCACGAAATGTACCGCACCTTCAATTGCGGTATCGGCATGGTGGCGTGTGTAGCGCCAGTGGACGTGGATCGAACCCTGGCGATCCTGCAACAGCAGGGCGAGACCGCCTGGCGTATCGGCACCATTGAATCCTCACCGGATGAAATACCACGGGTCATAATGTCCTGATGGACCGGCAGCCTCAGGCCAGGTGCGAGGCGCCCTTGCCCATCGTCATCCTGATTTCCGGCAATGGCAGTAATCTGCAAGCCATTATCGATGCCAGGGAGCAGGGCCTGCCCGTGGAAATCCTTGCGGTGATCAGCAATCGACGTGATGCCCATGGCCTGACGCGCGCCCGGCAGGCGGGTCTGACCACGGCGCTGATTGAGCATGACAACTATCCCGACCGCGAGGCCTTTGATCGCGCCCTGCAGGGACTGATTGATCATTACAGGCCGGAACTGGTGGTGCTGGCGGGATTCATGCGCATCCTCGGCAACGGCTTTGTCCGGCGCTATCTCGGGCGCATGATCAATATCCATCCATCACTATTGCCCGCCTTTACCGGCCTGCATACCCACCGGCGCGCACTGGCCGCACAAGCTGAAGAACATGGGGCGAGTGTGCACTTTGTCACCGAACAACTCGATGGCGGCCCGGTCATCATACAGGCCAGGGTTCCGGTCCTGGCCGACGACACGGAGCTGACCTTGCAGCAACGGGTACTGGAACAGGAACACCGGATTTTACCCCTGGCGATACGCTGGTTCGCACAAGGACGCTTGCGGCTGCAAGATAATCAGGTCATGCTGAACGGATGCCCATTAACAACGCCCTATCAGTACCGGAATTGAGTATCATGGACTGTCAGCTAAACCTATCTGTATTCCTCAGGCCGACATCAGGAAGGGCCGGGTGACAGGAGCCCATTGCACACATGCACATTCAATGCCGGCTTAATCTTCAATGGATGTTGCTGTTGCTGCTCTGCCTGTTGCCTCCCCGACCGCTGCTCGCTGAGCCTGTCATGCGGGGATTCGAGGCGGTCTATACCCTCAAGCGTGAATCGCTGACCATCGGACAAACCGTCAACACCCTCAGCCGCGATAACACAGGTCGGTATGTCTTTGAATCCTCCACCGTGCCGGTGGGAATCGCCGCCATGTTCGTCAAGGATAAAATCATGGAACGCAGCCTGTGGACATTTCATGACAATCAACCCCGGCCCATCGAATACCTCTATGATCGCAGCGGCGGCAGGAAGAACCGCACCGTCAAACTGAGTTTCGACTGGGAAAAAAGTATCGTCACCAATGTCATTAATGACGATCCCTGGCAGATGAAAATCGAACCGGGCGTTCAGGATAAATTGCTTTATCAATTGGCCATTGCGCAAGAACTGAAACAGGGCAAGCAACACATCCAATTTCAGGTCGCCGATGGCGGAACAACCAAGACCTATGAGATCGGGGTTCAGGGTGAAGAACCCGTGGCAACCCCGTTGGGTAACTACCAGACCATCAAGGTGAAACGGCTGAACACCAACCGGTCCATCACCATCTGGTTTGCCAAGGAACTGGAGTATTTGCCGGTGCGTATTGAATATACCGGCAGGGAAGGCTCGCATTTCATTGCGCAGCTCAAAGCGGTGAAGTTTACCAATATGCCCGCCATGCCAGTGCAATAGCCCGGTCCTTCTATTTGCCTGGACGAATCAGCCCTCCCAGACCCGCCTGCTCCAGCGCCTGATTAAGCCGGGCACGGATTTGTCTGAAGTCTTCATATTGCATGACTTCACCAAGCAAGGCGCGGGCCTGAGCACCGGAGAAATTGCGGATGACCCATTTCACTTTGGGCAGGCTGGAGGCGTTCATACTCAGGCTGTCGATCCCCATGCCCAGCAGCAGTAGCACCGCCGCCGGGTCGCCGGCCATCTCGCCACAGACGCTGACATTCTTTTTATGATTGTGCGCGGTATCCACCACCTGTTTCAGGGCGCGCAATACCGCGGGATGCAAACTGTCGTAGAGATGCGCCACACGGGCATTATTCCTGTCCACCGCCAGCAAATACTGGGTCAGATCATTGGTGCCGATGGAGAAGAAATCCACCCGCTGGGACAGGACATCCGCCAGGTACACGGCCGAGGGCACCTCCACCATCACGCCGACCGGTGGATAACTGATCTGCAACCCCTCATCCAGCAATTCCTGATAGGCCTGCCGGATCAACCGCAGGGAGTCATCGACTTCGGCCACGGTGCTGATCATCGGCAGCAGCACATGGAGGTTGCGCAGTCCCTCGCTGGCGCGCAACAGGGCACGCAATTGCACCAGGAAAATTTCAGGGTGGTCGAGCGTCAGGCGGATGCCGCGCCAGCCCAGGAACGGGTTGTCTTCGATAATGGGAAAATAATGCAGGGCCTTGTCGCCGCCCACATCCAGGGTGCGCATCACGACCGGGCCATCAGGAAAGGAATTGAGCACTTGCCGATAGACACGCGCCTGTTCCTCCTCACCGGGGAAGCGATCGCGCACCATGAAGGGAAATTCGGATCGATATAATCCGATACCTTCCGCGCCGCTCTCCAATGATGGCTGGATGTCGGCCAGCAGCCCACTGTTCACATACAGCGGCACCCGCACACCGTCGGTGGTCTGCGCCGGCAGATCACGCAATTCGCGCAGGCCGGCCGAGAGCTCCCGCTCTTCCTCGTAGAGGCGCTGGTATTCGGCCTGTATCGGGGCAGGCGGTTCAACATACACCCGGCCGAGATAACCATCGATGATCAGATCCCGGCCATCGACACGTGCGACCGGCAGGTCGCCGACGCCCATCACGGCGGGCACGCCCAGCGCCCGCGCCAGTATGGCGACATGGGAATTGATGGAGCCACGCACCGATACCACACCGGCCAGGTACTTGGGAGGGACTTCGGCAAGCAAGGTGGCGCTGATGTCCTCACCGACCAGGATGGTCCGGCCGGGATATTCGATGCGCTTTCCGGCACCGCTTTGCTGCAGGTAGGACAGGATGCGCACACCCAGATCGTGGATGTCGCTGGCGCGCTCGCTGAGATAAGGATCATCCATTTCCTGAAACAGCTGGACATGCTCGGCCACTGACTCACGCAAGGCGCCGGGCGCCCAGTTGCCGGCGCGGATCTTTTCTTTGATCCGGTCCACCATGCCACCGCTATCGAGCATCATCAGGTAGGCATTGAACAGGGCGCGATCCTCGGCGGGCAGCGCCAGCTGCTCCAGCCGGGTGAGCAGTTTGCGGATATCCTTGCGTACGGCATCCACGGCCTGTTGCAGGCTGGCCTCCTCCACAGCCGGATCACCGGTATGCCGGTCGGGCACCGCCTCGAGATCGGCCAGGGGGTAGACCACCATTGCGGTACCAATAGCAACACCCGGGGCACCGCTGACACCTTCGAGGGGATGAGCCTTGTGGGTCTTTTTACCCAGATAGCCGTTGATATCGCCACTGGCCTCGGCATGGGAAATGGCCCCGGCCAGCTGGGCGCCGATCGTCACCAGGAAACTGACGCTGTCTTCGTCAAAGCTCTTGGATGCGCGGGTCTGGGCAGTCAGCACACCCAACACCTTGCGGTGCTGGATGATCGGTACACCCAGAAATCCCGGGTATCGCTCCTCGCCGGTCTCGGGAAA
>Ga0154729_1084_pt1 | contig 12800 bp, 11 predicted proteins | sample Rifle2008BG16ft_FD_105737 | JGI IMG/M metagenome (GOLD analysis project Ga0154729, IMG submission 105737) | Gammaproteobacteria bacterium RBG_16_57_12
CCGGAATTCCCGAAACTGGCCGGCCAGTATGCCAAGTACATCGTCAAGCAGGTACAGGACTACCAGAAGGATCTGCGCACCAATGAGACCATGGTCGGTATGGCCATGACCGTTACCGAAAAATGGGACCTGGAAGACATTGCCGCCTATTTTGCCGCGCAGCCGGTGATGCAGGGCGCGCCTGTGACCAGCGCCCTGGCGGAGAAAGGCCGGGAGCTTTATAACGCCAAATATACCTGCAACAGATGCCACGGCGAAAACGGTAAAGGCAAAGGGGATAAGATGGCCTTGTTCCCCCGCATCGGCGGACAGCACAAGGACTACCTGGTGGCCACGATGAAGGATTTCCGCACCGGCGCGCGCAAGAACGACATGACCGGCCTGATGGCCCCGCTGGCCAAGGGTCTGAAGGATGAAGAGATCGAGGCGATAGCCGAGTATTTAAGCGGCCAGTAATCGGCAGGGTTGTATCCGTAAAACGCCAGCTGCAAAGCTGGCGTTTTTTTTATCAATGCCTGGGTAGCAGCAGATATTCCAGCAGCGCCTTTTGCGAATGCAGACGGTTTTCCGCCTCGTCCCAGACCACGCTCTGCGGACCATCGATGACCACGGCGCTGACTTCCTCGCCGCGATGGGCCGGCAGGCAGTGCATGAACAGGGCGTCCGGCCTGGCCAGGCGCATCAGTTCTGCAGTGACCTGATAGGGGGCGAAGATGCGCTGACGTTGAGCCTGCTCCTCTTCCTGTCCCATGCTGGCCCACACATCGGTGACGACCAGATCGGCCCCGGCAACGGCGGTGACGGGGTCGTGGCTGATGCGTACCGCAGCAGCCACGGCATCGACCAGCGCCTGGTTGGGGAGATAGCCTGGCGGGCAGGCGATATGTAACGTAAAGCCGAACTGCTGCGCCGCATGGATGTAGGAATGGCACATGTTGTTGCCGTCACCCACCCAGGCGACCGTGCGGCCGCGGATATCGCCCCGGTATTCCAGATAGGTCTGCATGTCCGCCAGCAACTGGCAGGGGTGATGCATGTCGGTGAGGGCATTGATCACCGGTACCCGGGAACAGGCGGCGAAGGTTTCGATCTTCTGGTGTTCAAAGGTGCGGATCATGATGATATCCACCATGCGTGACAATACCCGCGCCGTATCCTCGATGGGTTCGCCACGGCCCAGCTGGGTATCGCGCGGGGAAAGAAAGATCGCTTGCCCACCCAGCTGTATCATGCCCGCCTCGAAGGACACGCGGGTGCGGGTGGAGGATTTCTCGAACACCATGCCGAGCACCCGGTTCTTCAGGGGCTCGTACAGCGTCCCGGCGTGCTGCATGGCCTTGAGTTCGATGGCGCGCGCCAGCAGCTGCCGCAGCTCGGCGGGTGTCAAATCCAGGAGAGTCAGAAAATGTTTCGCAGCCATCTCGGATTCCAGGTTCAGCTTGCTTCGGGCGTGAATTCGCGCACCAGTCGGGCGACGGTCGCGACGATTTGGGCCGCCTCGTCATTGCTGAGGATCAGGGGCGGCAGCAGGCGTATGACCTTGTCCGACGTGACGTTGATCAGCAGGCCCGCCGCCAGTGCCTGCTGAACCAGAGGCCGGCAGGGCGCGCTCAGTTCGATGCCGATCATCAGTCCCCTGCCGCGGATCGCGACGACATGCGGAACCCCGGCCAGTTGCTGGTGCAATTGGGTCAGCATGTTCCGCCCCAGCTCGGCGGCCCGCGCCGCCAGTTGCTGGTTTTCCAGGGTGGCGATGACCGCCAGCGCCGCGCTGCAGGCCAGCGGATTGCCGCCGAAGGTGGAGCCGTGATTGCCGGGGGCGAATACCTCGGCGGCCGCTCCCCGCGCCAGGCAGGCGCCGATGGGCATGCCATTGCCCAGGCCCTTCGCCAGGGTGATGACATCGGGAACAATATCGGTGTGCTGAAAGGCGAACCACTGGCCGGTCCGGCACATGCCAGTCTGGATTTCATCCAGCATCATCAGCCAGCCGTGCCGGTCACACAGGCTACGGATCTGCTGGAGGTAATCATCATCTGGGATATTGATGCCGCCCTCGCCCTGGATCGGTTCCACCAGGATGGCGACCACTTCCTTGTTGGTTTCGGCGATGCCCTGCAGGGCGGTGATGTCGTTATACTCCACGCGCAGAAATCCCTGCACCAGCGGTTCAAAACCGGCCTGGACCTTGCGGTTGCCGGTAGCAGTCAAGGTAGCCAGGGTGCGGCCATGGAAGCTGTTTTGGGTGACCACGATGGTCGGGGTCTTGAGGTCCTTGTGATGGCCGTACAGACGCGCCAGCTTGATGGCCGCTTCATTGGCTTCGGCGCCCGAATTGCAGAAAAAAACCTTATCCATTTGCGCCAGGCGGGTCAGGGACTGGGCCAGCCGCTGCTGATTGGCGATGGTGTACAGATTGGAGGTATGTAACAACTTGCCGGCCTGCTGGCACAGGGCCTCGGTCACGGCCGGATGGGCATGGCCCAGGCCGCATACCGCTATACCGCTGATGGCATCCAGGTATTTGTTGCCCTGGGTGTCCCACAACCAGGCGCCGGCGCCTTTTTCAAAGCTGACCGGCAGCGGTGAATAGGTCGACATCAATGCATTGCTCATCTCACGGCCCTAAAACAGAATGGCAGCGCTACGGCTGCCACGGATTGAAACGACGTAGTATAACGTAATTCTTCTCAGGAGATATAGTGTGAGCCTCCATGCGCGCTGATAGCCCTGTTTGGGGGTGTTTTTGCTTGTCGGGCACGGCAAAAATGACTACAGTGGGCTAGCGGTACAACAGCTTAATTATCGGGATGATTTTCAGGGTAGTCGAATGGCGGATGAATTGCCATAATCCCTGAAGATCAACCGTGATTGACCGGGAGGCAGACATGGACAGCAGCGACCAACGCAGGTATGGGGACAGGCGAAATGACTCAACCGGCGCGCTGAACCTCAGGCGATTTTACAGCCGACGACGGCAGGTGCGCCGGGTAATGGATGATACCGCGCCGGCCCGGCTGGATGTTTATCCGCCCCGGTATTTCTGGATTTCGGTGCTGATACTGTTGCTGTGCATGGCGGATGCCGTGAATACCCTCCACCTGCTGGATCTGGGTGCGGTCGAGCTGAATCCATTGCTGGGTGCTCTGCTGGATCGAAATCTGACACTCTTTGCCTTGTGCAAGCATCTGCTGACGGGTGTGGGGGTGGTGATCCTGGTGGCCTATTCCAGGCACAGACTCTTCGACCGCCTTGCCACCTTGCAGATACTTCATGGTGTTTTGCTGGGCTACCTGGTTTTGGTCATATTCCAGTGGCAGGCCATCCTGTTATACGGGGCGCCATAAATCTGGCAGCCTGCTGGAATATTGTTGGGCCACGAACGCGAACCTCGCCTGCCTATAGATTTCTCTCGCCAAGTTTTATCCGACCCTCTGAATAATTTTGTGACATGACGCTGCTGCATGTCTATGCTGTCATTTATCTGTAACTGAGCCGGGGTGTAATGGATCCATTTTTATGAACCGAGCAATGCCATGTCTGCAAATGTCCTGATTATCGAAGATGAGCCCGCCATCCGCGAGATGGTACGGATGGCGCTGGAAATGGCGGGACTGGATCTGATGGAAGCCGGCTGTATCCAGGATGCCCAGCGCCGCCTGGCCGAGCAGCTCCCGGATCTGGTTCTGCTGGACTGGATGCTGCCCGATGGCGCCGGGGTAGACTATGCGCGCCGTCTGAAAAAGGATGAGGCGACCGCCCATCTGCCGGTGATCATGCTGACGGCGCGGGGTGAAGAAGAGGATAAAATCCGCGGCCTGGAAAGCGGCGCGGATGATTATGTCACCAAACCGTTCTCGCCACGCGAGCTGATCGCGCGCATCAAGGCGGTATTGCGCCGAACCTCGCCGCAGTTTTCCGAAGAACATCTCCAGGTCGAAGGGCTGGTGATCGATGGCGCCAGCCACCGGGTGCATGCCGAGGGTGCATCAATAGATCTGGGACCGACCGAGTACCGTCTGTTACACTTCTTCATGCACCATCCCGAGCGGGTCTATAGCCGGAGTCAGTTGCTGGACCGTATCTGGGGTGGTTCGGTGTATATAGATGAGCGTACGGTAGACGTGCATATCCGCCGCTTGCGCAAGGCATTGGAGGCCTCGGGGTATGATCGGCTGATCCAGACGGTACGGGGTGCCGGTTACCGGTTTTCATCGAAGGTATAGCGATTGTTCAATCACTGGTCCTCTGAGGTCGGGCGTTTCCTGCTGGTGCTGATGCTGGCGCTGTTTTTGGGCGCAATGATCGGTCATATATTGCTGTTGTTGTGGCTGGCAACCTTGGGCTATTTGTTTTGGCATCTGCGTCACGTGTTCCGGCTGGAAAAATGGTTGAGCGAGATGAAAGCCTTCCAGCCATCCGAGGGCGGCGGGATCTGGGGGGAAATATATTATCACTTGTATCGCCAGCAGGAGCGTTACCGGGGACGCAAACGGCGTCTGACCGGTTTTCTCACGCGGTTCCAGGAGTTGATCAAGGCCATGCCCGATGCGACGGTGGTGTTGAACACTGCCGGGGAGATCGAATGGTTTAACGATGCCGCCGAGCAGTTGCTGGGGCTGCGTTCCCAGGATCGCGGCCAACGTATCGAGAACCTGATACGTTATCCGGCCTTTACCACCTATCTGCAGCAGGGCAATTATCAGGAGCCCCTGGCGATGCGCTCACCCGAATGGCATGACATGCACCTGTCGATGCTGATTGTACCCTACGGCCTTGAGCAGCGGCTGCTGCTCGCCCGGGATGTAACCCGTATTCATCGCCTGGAAGAGACACGGCGCGACTTCGTGGCCAATGTCTCCCATGAATTGCGCACTCCGCTGACGGTAATCAACGGCATGGTGGAGAATATTGCGGATGTCATGGCGGAGCATCCGGATGCCCACTTGCAGCGGTCGATCGATCTGGTACAGGAACAGGCTCGGCACATGACTCGCCTGGTCGAGGATCTCTTGACCCTGTCACGGCTGGAAACCAGCCAGCCATCGGCAATCAATGGCGTGGTGAATGTTCCACAAATGTTGCAGCAGATTGGCGATGAGGCGCGGGCCCTGAGCGGTGCTCGTGGGCATGACATCACCTTGATGGTCGAAGAAAGTTTGCATCTGAAAGGGGATGAGGGCCAGCTGCGCAGCGCTTTTTCCAATCTGATATCCAATGCGGTGCGCTACACGCCGCCAGGCGGCCGTATCGCGGTACGCTGGTACCAGGATGCCAGTGGCGCCCATTTCGAGGTCGCCGACACCGGAATCGGCATCGCCCCTCAGCATGTTCCGCGGCTGACCGAGCGCTTTTATCGCGTGGATTCCGGGCGCTCCCGTGAAAGCGGTGGTACGGGCCTGGGTCTGGCCATCGTCAAACATATCCTGGAATTGCACGATGCCAGACTGAGCATCGAAAGCACCCCCGGCAAGGGCAGTACCTTTGCCTGCCATTTCGGTCTTGTGCGCGTCGCGCATCCGACATAAAACCGCTATTGTCATAAAAATTTCACAGTTCTTTTACACAATTGTCATGTCCGAGGGGCACCATGCGACACGGTAAGCCATTCATCATTTAGCTTTGAGGAGACGATCCAATGAAGTTGATACATCAAACAACCATCGCAGGGGCAATGGCCATCCTGCTCGGCACAAGCGCTGGAGCGGCTACCCAGGTTGATCCGGAGTTGCCTGTCTATAGCCGTGCCAGCGGGGTTTCTGGCAACATCAGTAGCGTGGGTTCCGATACCCTGGCTAATCTGATGACCCTGTGGGCCGAGCAATACAAGCGCGAATATCCCAACGTCAATATCCAGATTCAGGCGGCCGGCTCTTCCACCGCGCCTCCGGCCCTGACCGAAGGTACATCCAATCTGGGCCCCATGAGCCGCAAGATGAAGGACAATGAAATCGAAGCTTTCGAGAAGAAGTATGGTTACAAGCCAACACCCGTCCGGGTAGCCATCGACGCCCTGGCAGTGTTCGTACACAAGGATAATCCCATCGCCCAACTGACCTTGCCACAGGTGGATGCGATCTTCTCGTCCACCCGCAAGTGCAGCAATGTCGGCGACGTCAGCCGCTGGGGTGGCGTGGGCCTGAGCGGGGCATGGGCTGACCGCGATATGCAGTTGTTCGGCCGCAACTCGGTATCCGGTACCTACGGTTACTTCAAGGAGCATGCCCTGTGCAAGGGGGATTTCAAGAACTCCGTGAACGAGCAGCCGGGTTCGGCTTCCGTGGTGCAGTCAGTTACCGCGTCGGTCAATGCCATCGGGTATTCCGGGATCGGTTATAACACGGCGGGTGTAAAGGCCGTGTCCCTGGCGGAAAAGGATGGCAAGCCATACGTGGCCGCGACTCCGGAAAATGCTATCAGCGGTGAATATCCTATGTCACGGTATCTCTATATCTATGTCAACAAACATCCCAACAGGCCCCTGCCACCCCTGGAGCTGGAGTTCCTGAAGCTGGTTTTGTCCAGGGCAGGCCAGGAGATTGTGGTGAAGGATGGCTACATCCCGCTGCCGGCCAAGGTGGTGGCGAAGGAGCTGGAAAAATTGAAATAAGAAACCTGATTGAGCCACGGCACTAGTTCATACCAGGCCCCGCCCCCCCCCGCGGGGCCTGGTATTTCAGGCTGTCATAATTTTGTAATATAACCCCCTTAGTCTTAGGCGCATGCAGCCGCCGATTAATCAGCCCCCTTCACTCGCGCAACGTAATGCCCAGGAGCGGCATCATCGATGGCGCCGGATCAAGGATGTCATGGCGCGGCTGCTGGTGGGTGCCGGCGGCATCAGTGTGGTCGTGGCCATCCTGCTGATATTTCTCTATTTTCTGTATGTCGTGCTGCCCTTGTTCAAGCCCGCCAATGCGCAGGCGGTGGCGAGTTATACACTGCCTGGGGCGGATGCCGGGCGCACGCTGCACCTGGCCATGGAAGAGCAGACCGAGATCGCGGTGCGTTTTACCGCTGACGGCAAGGCGGTATTCTTTCACCTGAGTGATGGGCAGGTGATCAGCGAAGAAACTCTCCCCCTGCCGAAGGGCGTGGAGATTACCGCCTTTAGCGCCATCGATCTGCACCACGAGGCGGTGGCCTATGGGTTTTCGGACGGGACGGCGCTGGTGGTGCGGCATAGCTACCAGGTTACTTTCCCCGATGATAAACGGGTGATAACACCTCGTCTGGAATATCCACTGGGAACCAGACCCATCGTGGTGGATGATAATCGCGCTGCCCTGAAGAAACTCGCGGTACAGAGTGGCGATGACGAAACCACGCTGGCGGCGGCAACCGCCGATGGCCGGTTGCTATTGGTGAACCTGGCCAGAGAAGAATCTTTCAATGATGAAGATGAGGCAGGCCTGGAACGAACCGTAGCCCTGATGGCCGAAGAGGCGGGTGATGTCCGTTATCTATTGCTGGACCAGGAACGGATCAAGGTCTATGCCATCGACGCCCAGAATGAACTCAGTTTTTATGATGTGCGCGACAAGCAGGCGCCCGAATTATTGCACCGCATCTTCCTGGTGGAAAAAGGCAAGGAGATCACGGCCGTGCAGTTTCTCACCGGCGACATTTCTCTGCTGGTCGGTGACAGTTCCGGTGCCGTGGTGCAGTGGTTTCCGGTGCGTGATGAACGCGGCAACCACAATCTTACCCGCATCCGCTCCTTCAAAACATTCAGGGCCCCCATCACGGCCCTGGCCATCGAGCGAGGCCGTAAGGGTTTTTACGCCGCCGATCGCTCTGGCCACGTCGGTATCTTCAATACCACCGGCGAACGCACGCTGTTGAAGGCGCGGGTGGCGTCCGAGGCAATCAGGCAACTGGTGGTGGCGCCGCGTGCAAACGCCATGCTGGCCGAGGACAAGGAAGGGCAATTGCATTTCTGGCATGTTCATAACGAACACCCCGAGGTCTCCTGGTCGTCCCTATGGGGCAAGGTCTGGTACGAAAGTTATGAAAAGCCGGCTTATGTCTGGCAGTCCACTTCGGCCAGTAATGACTTCGAGCCCAAGCTGAGCCTGGTGCCGATTTCCTTTGGCACCATCAAGGCGGCCTTCTATGCCATGCTGGTCGCCATGCCCCTGTCGATCCTGGGGGCCATCTATACCGCCTATTTCATGTCGACGCGCATGCGCCAGGTGGTCAAACCCAGTATTGAAATCATGGCGGCCCTGCCAACCGTGATTCTCGGCTTTCTGGCCGGCCTGTGGCTAGCCCCCTTTCTGGAGAAGAACCTGCCCGGTATTTTTACCCTGTTATTCCTGCTGCCGCCCGGGATAGTGCTGGTTGCCTTTCTCTGGTCGCAGCTACCCGGCAAGGTCCGGCATGCCATTCCCGATGGCTGGGAGGCGGTGCTGTTGATTCCGGCGGTGCTGCTGATCAGCTGGGGCGCGTTGGCCGCGAGCCCGGGTATCGAACAGGTGTTTTTCGGTGGGAATATGCGCACCTGGCTGACCAATGAAATGGGCATCGACTTCGACCAGCGCAATGCCCTGGTGGTCGGATTGGCCATGGGGTTTGCCGTCATCCCGAATATCTTTTCCATTGCCGAGGATGCCATCTTTGGTGTGCCCAAGCACCTCAGTAATGGCTCCCTGGCCCTGGGCGCCACGCCCTGGCAGACCATGTGGCGCGTCGTGTTGCTGACCGCCAGCCCGGGGATTTTTTCCGCGATCATGATCGGCCTGGGCCGTGCGGTGGGCGAGACCATGATCGTGTTGATGGCCACCGGCAACACGCCGGTGATCGACTTCAGCATCTTTCAGGGCCTGCGCACCCTGTCGGCGAACATCGCCGTGGAAATGCCGGAGTCGGAAGTGAACAGCACCCATTACCGGGTGCTGTTCCTGGCGGCACTGGTGTTGTTCCTGTTCACCTTTATTGTAAATACGATTGCCGAGCTGGTTCGCCAGCACCTGCGCAAGAAGTACAGTTCATTGTAAGGCGGGGTGGATCAAGCAATGGCCATGAGAAAATTCACCAAATGGTATCAAAGCGGCGCCCCGTGGGTGTGGTTGAGCGCGGGTGCGGTCAGCATCTGTCTGTTGATGGTATTCGGCATCCTGCTATTGATTGTCATGCGCGGCATGGGCTATTTCTGGCCGGGGGAATTGGTGCAACTCACCTATCGGGACGGTGCACAGGAAACAGTTCTGGTCGGCGAGTTCCAGGAACACGAACAGGTGCCTGCTGCCCAGTTGCGGGCCGCCGGTATCGAGCTGCCGGCTGAGCAGAAAACTGTGCAGCGTCATTTGTTCAAGGTCGGCAATCGCGATGTGCTTGGCCAGGATTTCCGCTGGCTGCTGGATACGCACATCACCGCCAAACACTATCCCGCCGAACTGGTGGTGCTGGAGCGGCGTGAATGGGGTAACTTCTATGGCTATCTCAAGGCGATTAAACGCGATGGCAATGTGGTGGCCGAGGGCGAAGCGGCCTATCGGGAATTATCCGGGCGGCTTGACGGCGCGCTGAAGCTGCACGGTGAAATACGCACGATCGAAAAACAGCAGATCGGCGCCATCAATTACAGCCTCGAACGCCTGCGGCTGGATCGGCGTGTGCTGGAACTGGAGGGGGAAGACACGCCCGAGGCGCTGGCGGAGCTGGAACAGGAACGACTTGCCCTGGAAGAGCGGTACAAGACGCTGCAAACGTCTCTGGTCACGCTGTATCAGGAGAGCAAACACGACGGCGTTGTGATGCAGGACGCCAATGGTCAGGAGAAGGAAATACTCCTCTCGCAGGTGGTGCGGGTCTATCAGCCCAACGCCATGTCGGTGATCGACAAGTGTCGCCATTATCTCACCAAGGTGTGGGAGTTCGTCACCGATGAACCACGCGAGGCCAACACCGAAGGCGGTATCTTCCCGGCAATCTTCGGCACGGTGGTGATGGTGATGATCATGACGGTATTTGTCACGCCGCTGGGGGTGATCGCCGCCGTCTATCTGCGTGAATATGCCAGGCAGGGGGCGCTGACCCGCACCGTGCGCATTGCGGTCAATAATCTCGCCGGCGTGCCCTCCATCGTCTACGGCGTGTTCGGGCTGGGTTTTTTCGTGTATTTCCTGGGTGGTTCGATCGATCAGCTGTTTTTCCCCGAGGCGCTGCCCGCGCCGACCTTCGGCACGCCCGGTCTGTTATGGTCGTCGCTGACCCTGGCGTTGCTGACATTGCCGGTGGTCATCGTCGCCACCGAGGAAGGCCTGTCACGCATTCCCCGGTCGGTGCGCGAAGGCAGTCTGGCCCTGGGGGCCACCAAGGCCGAGACCCTGTGGCGCATCGTGCTGCCCATGGCCAGCCCCGCGCTGATGACCGGACTGATCCTGGCGGTGGCGCGTGCCGCAGGCGAGGTGGCGCCCTTGATGCTGGTGGGCGTGGTCAAGCTGGCGCCGGCGTTGCCCCTGGATATGAATGCGCCCTATCTGCATCTGGACCGCAAGCTGATGCATCTGGGCTTTCATGTGTTTGATGTCGGGTTTCAAAGCCCCAATGTGGAGGCGGCCCGGCCGCTGGTGTATGCCACCGCCCTGCTGCTGGTGGTCGTGATCGTGGTGCTGAACCTGCTGGCGATTTATATCCGCAATCGCCTGCGGGAAAAATATCGCACCCTGGAAGGTTAAGGTTGAACGCTATGACAGAAAAAAAGACCATGACGCATGGTGTGAATCTGGAGGCGCTGGGGCGCAGCCGCAAACGCCTGAGCCTGGCCGAGGAAACCAGGGCCATCGAGGTGCAGGACCTGGCACTCTACTATGGCGCAAAGCAGGCGCTCATGGGCATCAATATGTTGATCCCGCGCCACCGGGTTACCGCGTTTATCGGGCCGAGCGGCTGCGGCAAGTCCACCTTGCTGCGCTGCTTCAACCGTATGAACGATCTGGTGGAAGGGGTGCGCATCACCGGGCGGATCTTGCTGGATGATGAAGACATCCATGCCAAGAAGGTGAACGTGGCCGAACTGCGCCGCCGGGTCGGCATGGTATTTCAGAAGCCCAACCCCTTCCCCAAGTCCATCTATGAGAACGTGGCCTATGGCCTGCGCCTGCAGGGTGTCAAGGACCGGCGTGTGCTGGATGATGCCGTGGAGCGGGCCCTGCGTGGCGCCGCTTTGTGGGATGAAGTGAAGGATCGCCTGCAGGAGAATGCCCTAGGCATGTCGGGCGGCCAGCAGCAGCGCCTGGTGATCGCGCGCGCCATCGCGGTGGAGCCCGAGGTGTTGTTGCTGGATGAGCCGGCCTCGGCGCTGGACCCGATCTCCACCCTGAAGATCGAGGAGTTGATCTACGAACTCAAGGATCGCTATACCATTCTGATTGTGACGCACAACATGCAACAGGCCGCGCGCGTGTCGGACTATACCGCGTTCATGTATCTGGGCGAGCTGGTCGAGTACGCCGACACGGACACCCTGTTCACCAATCCCAGCCAGAGACAGACGGAAGATTACATCACCGGCCGTTACGGCTGACACATACAATTGTATCGAGGACGACATCAACGAGGAATGCAGCTATGGATAAACTAGAAACCGGCCATCATATTTCCCAGCGCTTTAACGAAGAGCTGGATGATATTCGCCATCAGGTACTGGCCATGGGCGGATTTGTCGAGCAGCAATTGACGGATGCGATCACCGCCTTTGTCAATCGTGACATACAGCTCGCCGAACAGGTGATCAATAATGACTACAAGGTGAATGCCATGGAAGTCGCCATCGATGAGGAATGCACCCAGATCCTGGCGCGGCGCCAGCCGGCTGCCAGCGACCTGCGTCTGATCATGGCGGTGATCAAGACCATTACCGATCTGGAGCGGATCGGCGACGAAGTGGAAAAGGTCGCGCGCATGGCCGTGCATCTGTCCGAGCTGGAGGCCGGAAACGACAGCACCTATATCGAGATTCAACACCTGGGCTATCATGTCCGGCAGATGCTGCACGACACCCTGGACGCCCTGGCCCGCACCGATGTGGAGGCGGCCATTCGCATTGCGCAGGAAGATATCAAGGTCGACAGGGAGTACGAAGCCTCATTGCGCCAGATGATCACCTACATGATGGAGGATCCGCGCTCGATCCGGCGCATGATCGACATGATCTGGACGGTGCGCGCCCTGGAGCGGGTCGGCGATCATTCCGGCAATATCTGCGAATACATTATCTATCTGGTGAAGGGCAAGGATGTGCGCCATATCAGTCTGGCGCAGATGGAGCAGGAAGCGCGCTGAATGCCCGGTTATCCAGACTTGTCGCTGTAACGTTCGCGGCGCTTCATCTTGCGGATGCCGCCGGCCAGTGCACCGTGTGAGGTGTTCAGCTTGGCCTCGATCTGCTCCAGGGCGCTCAGCATCTGTTCGGTATTCATGTGGTCGTGGCTGAAATCGAACTGTAGGCCATGGCGATCCCCATGGACATTTTGCACACAGCCGATTACCTGCTCGAGGCGGATATTGTCCAGACTGAGCCGCAGTTCCAGCATCTCACCTTCGGTGTAGCCATGTACCGAGCTGAATCCAAGGCCGAGAGTATTGAAATCCTGTGGACGCACACTGTCCCAGGTGGCTGCCGGTGCATCGGCGGGCTGCAGGCGGCGTACCTTGAGCGACAGCTTGTGCGCCCGATAGCGCGGGTGTAGGCGGCGATCTTTTCCCTTGTACATGACGGAAAGCCTGAATAGACTTGACACTACACTATGGCGGCCAGAGGCAGGCAAAGTTAAATATTTTAAATCCAATAAAAA
>Ga0154729_1141_pt3 | contig 12706 bp, 13 predicted proteins | sample Rifle2008BG16ft_FD_105737 | JGI IMG/M metagenome (GOLD analysis project Ga0154729, IMG submission 105737) | Gammaproteobacteria bacterium RBG_16_57_12
CCCGGGGTCATCAGGTCGTGCCCAGCAGTCCGCTGGTGCCCGGCAATGATCCGACCCTGCTGTTCACCAATGCGGGCATGGTGCAGTTCAAGGATACCTTCCTGGGCCTGGAGCCGCGCCCGTATGCGCGCGCCGTCAGTTCGCAGCGCTGCGTCCGCGCCGGCGGCAAGCACAACGATCTGGAAAATGTCGGCTATACCGCCCGCCACCACACCTTCTTCGAGATGTTGGGCAATTTCAGCTTCGGCGACTACTTCAAGCGCGAGGCGATCCACTATGCCTGGGAATTCCTGACCCGGACCCTTGAGTTGCCCAGGGAAAAGCTGTGGGTGACGGTATTTGAAGAGGATGACGAGGCGGCGGACATCTGGCTCAAGGAGATCGGCGTGGATCCCGCGCGCTTCTCGCGCATCGGCGCCACGGACAATTTCTGGTCCATGGGCGATACCGGGCCGTGCGGGCCCTGTTCGGAGATTTTTTACGATCATGGCCCGAAGATCGCCGGTGGCCCGCCCGGCTCGCCCGACGCCGATGGTGACCGCTATATCGAAATCTGGAACCTGGTGTTCATGCAATATGACCGGGCCGCGGACGGCACCCTGACGCCCCTGCCCAAACCCTCGGTGGATACCGGCATGGGCCTGGAACGGCTGGCGGCGGTGCTGCAAGGGGTGCACAACAACTATGACATCGACCTGTTCCGGCATCTGATCCGGGCCGCCGCCGCCCTGGCGGGGCAGCAGGACCTGAACCATGCCTCGCTGCGCGTGATTGCCGACCATATCCGCGCCTGCGCCTTCCTGGTCGCCGATGGCGTGATGCCGTCCAATGAAGGGCGCGGCTATGTGCTGCGGCGCATCATCCGCCGCGCCATCCGTCATGGCAGCAAGCTCGGGCTGCAAGAAGCGTTTTTCTTCAAGCTGGTCGGCCCGCTGTGCGAGGTGATGGGCGAGGCCTATCCCGAGTTGCCGGGGGCTAAAGCGCAGGTGGAGCGCATCCTCAAGCAGGAGGAAGAACGTTTTGCCGAAACCCTGGAGCAGGGACTGCATATCCTGGAACAGGCCATCAAGGGACTGGCCGGCAAGACCATTCCCGGCGAGACGATTTTCAAACTCTACGATACCTACGGCTTCCCGGTCGACCTGACCAATGACATCGCCCGCGAGCGGGGCCTGGCCCTGGACATGGCGGGTTTCGAGCAGGAAATGGCCGTCCAGCGGGAACGCGCCCGCGCCGCCAGTCACTTTGATGTGGCCTATGCCCACAAGCTGGAGATTGAAGGCAGCACGGTATTTACCGGCTACGAACATCTGCGGGAAGATGCGCGGGTGGTGGCGCTTTATCACGAGGGCCAGGCCGTCGACAGCCTGGCGGCCGGTCAGCAGGGCATGGTGATCCTGGACCGCACGCCTTTCTATGCCGAGTCGGGCGGTCAGGTCGGCGACAGCGGCGCGCTGCGCGGCGCTGGCTCCGAGTTTGCGGTGCAGGATACGCAAAAACAGGGCGCCGAGATCATCGGCCATATCGGCAGGCAGCTGAGCGGATCCTTGCGCGTGGGGGATCAACTGCGCGCCGAAGTGGACACGGCGGCCCGGCAGGACACCGCCTGCAACCATTCCGCCACACATCTGCTGCACGCCGCGCTGCGCCAGGTGCTGGGCGCGCATGTCAGCCAGAAGGGTTCGCAGGTGGCGCCGGGGCGCCTGCGTTTCGATTTTGCCCATTTTGAACCGCTGACGGCGGCGCAACTGCAGGCCGTCGAAGACCGGGTCAACGACCAGGTGCGCCTGAACAATGCCGTGGAGACCACGGTCATGACGCCCGATCAGGCCATCGCCCAAGGGGCCATGGCCCTGTTCGGCGAAAAGTATGGCGACCGGGTCCGGGTGTTGCGCATGGGGGATTTTTCCATGGAATTGTGCGGCGGCACCCACATCAGCCGCACCGGCGACATCGGCCTGTTCAGGATCATTACCGAGTCCGGCATCGCCTCGGGCGTGCGGCGTATCGAGGCCGTGACCGGCGGGACCGCCCTGGAGCTGGTGCGCCGGCAGGAGGCGCGGCTCAACGCCCTGGCCGAGCTGGTCAAGGGTACGGCCGATACCGTGGTGGACAAGGTCACGCAGTTGCTCGAGCGTAACCGTGCCCTGGAGAAGGAGCTGGAGCAGCTCAAGGCCAGACAGGCCAGTGCCGCCGGCAATGATCTGGTCAGTCAGGCCGTGGAAATCAACGGCATCAAGGTGCTGAGCGCCCGGCTGGAGGGCGCCGATGCCAAGACCCTGCGCGATACCGTGGACCAGCTCAAGAACAAGCTGGGCTCGGCGGCCATCATCCTGGCCTCGGTCTCGGGAGACAAGGTCAGCCTGGTCGCCGGGGTGACCCCGGACCATACCCGGACCATCAAGGCCGGTGAACTCGTCAACATGGTTGCGCTGCAGGTTGGCGGCAAGGGCGGCGGCCGGCCCGACATGGCGCAGGCCGGCGGAAATGACCCTGCCGCCCTGGATGGCGCCCTCCGTTCCGTCCCGGAATGGATAAAACACAAATTACTTAGTGAAATCGTGTAGGACATCGCCTACAATACTCCCTCAGTAGGGGGTAGTGTTCAACTCTACCTCGGTTATGAAGACGATATGGCATTGATAGTTCAGAAGTACGGCGGCACCTCGGTGGGTGGCATCGAACGCATTGAGCGGGTCGCCGAGAAGGTGATCGCCAGTTACCACCAGGGAAATCAGGTGGTCGTGGTCGTCTCCGCCATGAGCGGGGAGACCAACCGCTTGATCGATCTGGCCAAGGCCATCGACCCGCGCGCGGATGCCCGCGAGCTGGACGTGCTGATGTCCACCGGCGAACAGGTGACCATTGCGCTGCTGAGCATCGCCCTGATCAAGCGCGGCTACAAGGCCCGCTCGTATACCGGCAGTCAGGTCCATATCCGCACCGACAGCGCCTATAACAAGGCGCGCATCATGGACATCGATGCCGCGCGCCTGAAGGCGGATCTGGATAGCGGCGTCATTGTGGTGGTGGCGGGCTTCCAGGGCGCGGATGAGCACGGCAACATCACCACGCTGGGGCGTGGCGGCTCGGATACCTCGGCGGTGGCCCTGGCCGCGGCCCTGAAGGCCGACGAATGCCAGATCTATACCGATGTGGACGGAGTTTATACCACCGATCCGCGGGTGGTGCCGCAGGCCAGACGGCTGGAGCGCATCACCTTTGAAGAAATGCTGGAAATGGCCAGCCTGGGATCCAAAGTATTGCAGATACGGTCGGTGGAGTTTGCCGGCAAATACAACGTGCCCCTGCGGGTGTTGTCATCCTTTGAAGAAGGGCGGGGCACCTTGATTACCTACGAGGAGCCGAACATGGAAGAAGCCAAGATTGCGGGTATCGCGTTCAATCGCGACGAAGCCAAATTGACCATACTGGGCGTGCCCGACCAGCCCGGCGTGGCCTATCGCATCCTTGGGCCGATTGGCGACGCCAATATTGAAGTCGACATGATTATTCAGAATGTCGGTGCCGACGAGACCACGGACTTCACCTTCACCGTGCATCGCAATGATTACGACAAGGCCATGGAAATACTCAAGGGTGTTTCCAGGCAACTGGGGGCCAGGGAGGTCAATGGGGACAAGAAAATAATCAAGATATCACTGGTGGGCGTGGGCATGCGCTCCCACGCCGGTATTGCCAGCGCCATGTTCAAAACGCTGGCAAGTGAAGGAATCAACATCAAGATGATATCAACCTCGGAAATCAAGATTTCCGTGGTGGTGGATGAGAAATACCTGGAACTGGGCGTGCGTGCGCTGCACACCGCCTTTGGTCTGGATCAGCCGGTGGCCGCAACAGCCTGAACGGCGGAATGCTGAACCATAAGGGCAAGGGATACTTAAGTTTCAGGGGTTATTTTTAGATAAACGGGGTAAGCAAGAGTCCGCAGCTCCAGTGAGCGAATTGACAATTGTTTACAGATCGGAGCGGTGTCTCGGTATACACTATCCGATATCACATTATCCAATCGCATACGTAATGTGCCTGCGGAATGATTTTTGACCAGGAGAAATAATATGTTGATTCTCACAAGACGAGTTGGTGAAACGCTTATCATCGGTGACGATGTTACCGTGACCGTGCTGGGCGTAAAGGGCAACCAGGTGCGCATTGGCGTCAATGCGCCCAAAGATATCTCGGTACACCGTGAAGAAATTTACGAACGCATCCAGAAAGAAAAGAGCGGCGAAACCGAGAGTGAGAGCGAGAGCGAAACCCAGGGCTTTTAAGCAGGGACTCGGTCTGCGGCCAGTATCCGCCAGGCAATTTACGCCGAACATTGCGGGCCCCGACCGGGGCCCCAAGTTTTTATAAGGTCCAGAAAAGGGTTCACTATTCCCCCCGATTTTGAGAGAATAGCCCGCGTGCTTATCCGCCGGGAGAGCCCTGGGCTGACCCGGAAAGACAGCAACACGTTCAACCTTGTATCAGGAGAGATGGCCGAGAGGCCGAAGGCGCGCCCCTGCTAAGGGCGTATGGGCCAAAAGCCCATCGAGGGTTCGAATCCCTCTCTCTCCGCCATATTCCAACTAACTGATTGATTGTGCGCTAGAGTTCAACCAATCAAGCCGTTTACATATCTGAACTGGTACACCGACGAGGTACGCCGAGATGTCAGATATGTCTGTCCACACCACCTTTTCAAACGTAACTCCTGTTACTACTTCCGGGCCAAGGTGCCCATCGACCTGCGTTTGCAGTTCGGCAAAAAGGAAGTCAAATACTCCCTCAAAACCAAGGATCAGGCAGAAGCGAAGCTGCTCGTCCGCCAGGCATCTGTCGAGTTTGTTAGGAAGTGCGAGGCATACCGAAAAGGTGTGGTTTCCAATGACGAGCCGATCCGCAATCTGGTTCTAAATGAAGAATCGATTCAGCGCATCTGCGAGAAGTGGAAATATCTGATGCTGGAGGGGGATGAGCGGATGCGCATGAGCGATCTCCCCGACTCTGAGCACCAAGAGCAGATGGCCATTCGTCATCGGGGGTATTGGCTCCATTTCGGGAAGCAGTTTGAGAGGGTATGGTCTTATTGACAGGGGCGAGAAACCTGCGGAGATCGTCCGATGCTGCGGTTGCCCCTTCAGTTGCAGTGACGCTGAGAAGGAGGGATAACACGAGCGTTCCAATTCGCCTGAGCGCACATACTCCGATAGCCAGGTTAAACATTGCGGTGAAGGTTGAAAGGCATATTGTGAACCGACGGCTGACATATGTTTGGCGAATTGCACCTCTCCAAGCGGGTCAGAGTGGCACGGACATACGACTGTGGTGCTCCCGAATGGCGATTCTCGGGATCGGCATAGTAGTGTCACCTTACGCCAGGTGATGCCGTTTCAACAAATGGAATCCGGGGCTTTCCATAGAAGATGCTAAGGTAGGACCAGCAAACGGTTGTTTCGTGAAATGAACACCAGATCTACTTCGGTTCGATGGCTTATGGGTAGGCAGTATATTTGATAAGGAGGAGTAGTTTCATGAACTTTTTTCCCACTTGGCCACTGGAGATCAACGCCTTTCTGGTGTTTGGTCTGCTGGTCGTGGCGGGGTTGATCGGTGGCGAGCTGGCGCGGCGCAGCCGTTATCTGCCGCGCATCACCGGCTTCATCGCCATTGGTTTTGTGTTGGGGCCGGGGCTGCTGGGGCTCATCACCCCCGAGATGTTGAACCTGGCCCGGCTCTTTGTTGATGTGGCGTTGGGGCTGATCCTGTTCCATTTGGGGCGCCTGCTCGATGCCTCTCACCTCTGGCGCGAACGTCCGCTGCTCGCCGCCTCGTTCTTCGAAGCCGTGCTGTCGTTTGGCGCCCTTTTCGGCGTGCTCTATTTTCTTGGCATCACGCCGGTATTGGCGGCGCTGGCGGCGGCGATCGGTATCTCCTCCTCGCCGGCGGTGGTGCTGCTGGTGGTGCGCGAGCTGAATGCCAGCGGCCCGCTCACCGACCGGGCGGTGACCCTGGTGGCGTTGAATAACATCTTGTCCTTTCTGGCCTTCACTGCGTTGCTCCCATTCCTCCACTACGCCCAGGAAGCGGACTGGGGAACAATCCTGCTGCAACCGTTGTACAAACTGTTGCTCTCGCTGCTGCTGGCGTGGCTGCTGTGCCGGGTTTTACTCTGGCTGGCGCGATGGCTGGGGCCGGGGGCGGGGATGCAGTTCGCCCTGATCATCGGTGTCGTCATCAGTGGTGTGGGGTTGGCCAAGCTCCTCAATGCCTCACCCTTGTTGATGTTGCTGGCCCTAGGGGTGCTGTCGCGCAATCTGGACCATAACAAGGTGGTGGCGCCGGTCGATTTCGGCCACGGCGCCGAACTGTTTTTTATCATCCTGTTTGTGGCTGCGGGCGCCAATCTGCATGTGGACGATCTCATGACGGCGGGTGTGGCGTCTGTGGCCTTTGTAGTGGCCCGCTTTCTGGGCAAGGGACTGGGGGTGTTGGTGTTGATCCCCGTGCTGGGTGCACGCAAATCCCTTCTTATTGGCGGTACGCTCGTTCCCATGGCGGGCATGGCCATTGGCCTGACTCAAACAGCTGCTGAAATGTATCCGGCGTTTGCGGCAACACTCACTGCAATTGTTCTGGGGGCAATTGCGATCCTGGAGACGATTGGCCCTGTGGCAACTGTGTATGCGCTCAAAAAGAGTGGTGAAGTCAGCCCAGAGGCGCGCGTGGATCATTGAGCAGCGCAACGGCTGTGGCAATACGCCAGCGCTGTGAATGCAGGACGCGCTGCAACGAGCCGGGATCTCTGGAGCCTGTTTCGCTTTCAATCGTCAGCAGATGGCATAACGCATCGTGATGTCGATGGTATAATTGGCAAACATTCTTCGTAAAAAAATCTTACCTCAAGCGAACCCGCTATCTGTCTAACTCAACGAGTCTACATAACCAGGGGGTTTTTATGAATATCACAACATTTTCCGAATATCTGCATATCCCGACGGAGGTGTTGCATGTCGTCATCATCCTGACACTGGCATGGGTGCTGATGGTTCTGAGCCGCAGGCTGATCCGCATGTTACGCAATTACATGAACGCACGCGCCGATTCCGCCGAAGAGATCCGCCGCATCGAAACCCTGGCGCGGGTATTCCGCTACATCGACACGATGGTGATCTCGTTAGTGGCCGGCACCCTGGTATTAAGTGAATTGGGCATCTCCATCGCGCCTATCCTTGGCGCTGCCGGCGTGGTTGGGCTCGCAGTCGGATTCGGTGCGCAAAGCCTGATCAAGGATTATTTCAATGGCTTTTTCATGCTGCTTGAGAATCAAATTCGTCAGGGCGATGTTGTCGAAGTGTCCGGCAAGACTGGCGTCGTGGAAGACATCACACTGCGCTATGTCTGTCTGCGCGACTACGAAGGAAGCGTCCACTACATACCAAACGGTCTGATTACCACGGTCACCAACAAGTCGCGTGGCTATGCCTATGCGGTGATCGATTTGAGTATTGCCTATCGGGAAAGCGTCGATGAGGCTTGCGAAATAATGCTGCAAGTTGGGAAGCAATTGCGGTCAGATGAAATTATTGGCAAGAAAATTCTCGATGACATCGAAATTGCGGGTGTGCAGGAATGGGGAGATTCCGCTGCCGTGCTGCGCTGCCGCTTCAAGACCGTCGCGCTGGAACAGTGGGGCGTGCGGCGCGAGTTTCTGCGACAGATGAAAGACGCCTTCGATGCCAGTGGCATCGAGATTCCTTATCCGCACCTGACCGTCTATGCCGGGCAGGACAAGCAAGGCAACGCGCCTGCCTTTCGACTGGCGATGCCTGAGTAGAGTGGAGGGCGCCTTGCGGCGCTGGCGGTCGGCATCTCCACTTTGCCGGCAGTGGCGCTGCTGGTGGTGCAGAGTTGAAAGCCAAGGGGCTCTCACACCAGCCTTTACAGCAGGTTAAATGCGAGCACGGGCACCAGTGTTGGCGGCAGCGCCGCAATCAGCAGACCCAGCGGGTGAATGGTCTGCTCATCAAAGCTGCCCCGCAGGATAGCCACCCCGGCCGGGTTGGGCGCATTTGCAATCACCGTCAAGCCGCCACCGGTCACGGCCCCCGCGACCTGCGCCACCTTGAACTCCTCGCTCAACCCTTCGACCAGCGAACCCAGATAGGTCAGTGCCGCATTGTCGGTGATCGCAGTTAACGCCGTGGCGCCGAAGAATACGGCGGCGCTATCCATGCCCATCAGGATTGGTTGCAGCCACCACTGTTGCTGACCGCCCAGCACCACCAGCCCGGCCAGGAAGAAGGCTACCAGCAGCGCTTCGCGCACAATCAGCAGGTTCTGATGGCGCTGGTAGGCGGTTGCAAACCCCAGGAAAAAGAGCAGCAGCCCCATGAAGACCGCAGGGTAATGGGCGAAGACCACCACCGTTGCCAGGAACAACAGGTGCGCTAGCGCCACGGACAATCAGTCTGGTGGAGACTGAGGCCGCAAACAGCGAGTTGCGCAACATCAACGCCGCCAGGGTCATCGCGGCGGGTTCCGTGATAAATGAGCCCAGCAGCGGCACAAGGGCCAGTACCAGGAAATAGCTGGCCATGCCCTGACCTCAGCGGCATGAAACGCGCGGCCTGCCGCACGCTGGAGCCTGCGAATTGCAGGATGGACCTTGTTCCGGCAATGACCATGATCGCAAAGACGAACATGGGCTCGGTGAAGTTGCGTGAGTCGAGATAGGTCGTCGCCTCATGTTTGCCGCTCACGGCAAACATGAACAGCATCAGGATCATGGCCCAGAAGCCGAACACTACCTCTACTTCACCCAGCAGGTGCCAGAGGCCGGCATGGCGTGGCTGGGTGTGGGCCAGGTGCTCAAAGAACCTGGTCGAAAAGGTATGAATCACCGCCAGTGCAAACAGGGCCGCACCGATCATCTGGATGAGGGTTGGATCACTCATGGGGGATGTCTCCAGCCGGTTGTTGCTCCTCATGGGGCGCAGGTGAAGCGTGAGGGGCGGCTTTGCCCCAGAGTTCGATCAGCGGTACCCCGCTGGCCTGTTCATCGGTCTTAAGCAGTTGGACCAGCTCGCCCAGATTCTGATTAAGGCGCTGCAATGTCTCCTGTGGCAGCTTGCCAAGCGCCATGGACAGCACACCCTCAAAGGGGGCTGTGACTTGCCCCAGCGCGATAAGCCCAGCTGGCAAAATGTAGAGTTGGACATTGCGCCGGTCCTCAGGCGCCTTGGCCATGCTGATCAGCTCTCGACGCAGCAGTGTCTTGATGAGGTTGCTGGCGGTGGATTGATGGATGTCCATGCCTTTGGCAATTCCGCCCATGCCGATGCCAGGGCTGTCCCTCACCACGCTCAGAGCCCAGAGCTGCGCGCTACCCAGCCCGGTCTGTTTTTCGACATGCTGAAAATGGTTGCGTACGGCGTTGAACACCACCCGGAAGCGGCGTAGAACCAGGGCATCTGTTGTAGGCGCGCTACCGTTTTGAGTTTTCTGTTTCATGCAATGATGACCTTCAGTGACGGCGTGGGGTGGATGTTGGGCGCCATTTTGTTGTTCCAATGGCAATAATTATCAGGCCGCCACAAACTGGTTGCGCACCTTCTGCATGAGCAGGTCGTCAAAGGTGTAGAACCCTGGAACACAGGTGGCCAGCTGGGTCAACGCAAAGGCAGCTCCGGTGCCAAAGGCCTCCCGTTTGATCGAGTCGTGAATGAGGCGGACTGTCTGATATGGAAACCCGAAGATCACCTCGTGGTGGCCGACGATACCACCCAGCCGCAGTGAAGTGATCTGCTCCTCGTCAATCGCAAGACTTTCGGCAATTTTACGGGCCGTCCCCGAGACTTCAGGTTTTTCCCGAAAGTGCTGTTCGAGGATCTCCACATCGGCAAATGGCGCAATGCTGCGCAGTAACTTGGCTGCCAGGATCAGAAAGTTGATGCCCACAGTGATGTTGGGTGAGCATAAGACCCGCGTCCTTACCCCCAGGCTGCGGGCATACTCCAGCTCCTCCTCGCCGTAGGCCGAAATGGCGCTGACGAGTATCAGCCGACGCTTGCGGACCTCCTCGCCATACAAAAACAGGGCGTCAGGTTTTGAAAAATCGACCAGCGCATCGACCGGATGGGCGTCCAGCCACTCATCCAGCGATACGCTGTTTAGTCCGATGATCGGAATATCGGTGGTTAGTACGGTTTCCGGGTTGGCTGACGCAGTGCGGCGAGCAACCCAGCACAGCTCCAGGCGTGGATCGTTGCGTAGCACCTCTGCCACTGCCTGCCCGGCCTTGCCGTAACCTATGAGACCAACTTTGATCATGAGAACCTCCCGCGTTTTTGAAATAGCTGTTATCTACAATGGGTTATCTAGTTCAGGCCGGGCAGTATAACAGATTACATTTGCCGCAATGTAATTGAAGGGGAGCTGATGATCCCAGTGGAGTAGGGTTTCGCAGAGGCGTTGCAGGCAGTGGCGGTGCTGGAGCGGCCGCTCAACAAGCCCTGAAGATTGCGGCATGCTGTGGCAGCATTAGCCTGAGTTTCGTCTGGATCGATCAACCACACACGGTTGAGCATTTTATCAAAGCCCTGTTGGAATACCTGAAATGAGATAGCATTGACGGCAATATCGCATAGTTGAGTTAACTGATAACACGCCTCAACCTATCCACCGCAAACGGCTGTTATCAACCTGTCCGTCACTGGCCATTAAGAGATGGCCTCCTCATGGTGATCCTTGTTCCAAGGAGGGTTGTGGTCGGTGGGGTTGGTTGCACTGCCATGTTCGCTGTACATGATATGTTTCCTCCATGATTGGGTGGGAAAACACCAGGCGCGCTCATCGTGATATAGGATATTTGCCGATCCGAAAATCGGTCATGGTTTGTTCTGCGAATGGCTGCTTTCGGTATAGGTGCAGCCGTTCATGCCTTTTGGTCCGATTGACAGCTCTTGGCCGCTTGCAGCCTAAGTCTATGACCATTTAACAGTGAACTACCTTGGCCTCATGTCTCCGATTGAGCCGCATATGGAATCGAGGCTGTGAGTTGACCAGGGTATCTTCCAAAAGGCATAATAAGTGTTCCTTTTGAACCACCTACGTGGTACACCAGTGAAAAAGATGGTTAAGACAACCATCTGATATGTAAAGACATTATGGATGGATAGGAGAATCCCTCTCTCTCCGCCATTTTGCGCTGTTGACAGAATATAAGGGCATCGGGATAATGCCCCGCTCCAGGAGGGACACAGAGAAGGTTTGGAAAAACCGGTTCAAATATGCGCCCGTAGCTCAGTTGGATAGAGTACCAGGCTACGAACTTGGTGGTCGGGAGTTCGAATCTCTCCGGGCGCGCCATTTTCACAGATACATAAAGGATGGGCGGGTAACGCTACGCCAACCCACCGCTCAGGTCATGCAGGTACCAGCACATCGTGCTGGCAGGGAATCATGCGATGACAGCCCTCTCCAAGACCGAGGCCCAGCAGCGGGCCGACCAGATCAGGGCCTTCCAGAACGAGCTGGCCCTGTTGGGGCGCGATCGGATCCTCACGCTCGACGAAGTGCAACGCCGCGCGCTGGATGAATATCACGCCGCGTTACTGGCGCAATACTCCCGCCACTTTGATATCGACCAGACCCAGCGCGAAAGGCATTTATCCTTAGGCATGCGCATCGCCTCCTTTCTGGGCGCGCTGGCCCTGGCCGCGAGCGTGTTTTTCCTGTTCTACCAGTTCTGGGGCAGGCTCGCGACCGGCGCGCAAGTGCTCATCCTCATCGCCGCTCCGCTGGTCACCTTTGCCCTGACCGCCTTCATCGCCGCCAAAGAGACCTCCGGCTATTTCGCCAAGCTGATGGCCATGGTGAGCTTCGCCTGTTTTGTCCTCAATCTCTCCATGCTGGGGCAGATCTTCAACATCACACCCTCAGATCAGGCCCTGCTGGTCTGGGCCGCCTATGCATTTTTGCTGGCCTATGCCTTCGATATCCGCCTCCTGCTCGCGGCGGGTATCCTGTGCCTGGTAGCCTTTATCTCCGCGCGGATGGGCACCTGGAGCGGTATCTACTGGCTGCATTTTGGCGAGCGGCCGGAAAATTTTCTGCTCCCCGCCATCCTGATGTTCTGGATTCCCCGGCTCATCGCTCACCGGCGCTTCAGCGGGTTTGCGCCCATCTACCGGGTGTTCGGTCTGCTCATATTCTTCATACCCGTTCTGATTTTGTCGCTCTGGGGGCAAATCAGCTATCTCGATCTCGCGCCGGGACTCATCGAGGGCGGCTATCAGATCGCGGGCTTTGTGCTCAGCGCCCTGGCGATCTGGTTGGGCATCCGCCAGGGCTGGCACGAGGTGGTGAATACCGGCACCAGCTTCTTTTTCCTGTTCCTGTACACCAAGTTTTTTGACTGGTGGTGGGAGATCATGCCCAAATACCTGTTCTTCCTGGTCCTCGGGCTTGCCGCCATCCTGTTCATCTTCGTGCTCAAACGCCTGCGCGGTGTCAGCCGGCGCCAGGCCCCGGGGGTCGGTGCATGAGCCGGTGGCCGGTCAAATATGTACTGGGCGCCGGGTTCGCCCTGATCGTGCTGGCCAACAGCGCGGCCTTGTTCGGTGTGGTGTATAACCGTTCCGGCGAACCCGAGGCCGTGGTGGAACTCACCGAACGGGAGCTTGCCCTGCCGTATGGTTAC
>Ga0154729_1037_pt4 | contig 12567 bp, 12 predicted proteins | sample Rifle2008BG16ft_FD_105737 | JGI IMG/M metagenome (GOLD analysis project Ga0154729, IMG submission 105737) | Gammaproteobacteria bacterium RBG_16_57_12
TGCTGTTGCTGGATGAGCCCACCAACCATCTGGATATCGATGGCATCACCTGGCTGGAAGAATTTCTGCTGAGTTATCCCGGCAGTGTGCTGTTCATCACCCATGACCGCATGTTTCTGGAACGCCTGGCCACGCGCATCATCGAACTGGACCGTGGCCGGCTGAGTTCCTGGCCCGGCAATTATCAGACCTACCTGCAACGCAAGCAGGCCATGCTGGAAGCGGAGGCGACGGCCGATGCCCTGTTCGATAAAAAACTCGCCCAGGAAGAGGCCTGGATACGCCAGGGCATCAAGGCCCGCCGCACCCGCAACGAGGGCCGGGTGCGTGCCCTGCTGGCCTTGCGTGAAGAACACCGGGCGCGGCGCAGCCACATCGGCAAGGCCAACATCCAGGCGCAGGGCGCCGACCGCTCCGGCAAGCTGGTGATCGAGGCGCAACAGGTCGGCTTCCAGTATCAGGATCGCGCCATCGTCCGGGATTTTTCCACGACCATCCTGCGCGGCGATAAGATCGGCCTCATCGGTCCCAACGGCGTGGGCAAGACCACACTGCTGCATATCCTGCTGGGCAAACTTGCGCCGCAGCAGGGCAGCGTGCGGCTCGGCACCAAGCTGGACATTGCCTATTTCGATCAGCACCGCGCCCAGCTCGATGATGAAAAATCCGTACTGGACAATCTCAGCGACGGACGCGACAGCATCACCATCAACGGCAAGTCGCGCCACATCATGGGCTATCTGCAGGATTTCCTGTTCTCGCCCCAGCGGGCGCGCACCCCGGTCCGGGCATTGTCCGGTGGAGAACGCAACCGGCTATTGCTGGCCAAGCTGTTCGCCAAACCCTCCAATCTTCTGGTGCTGGACGAGCCCACCAATGATCTGGACATGGACACCCTGGATCTATTGCAGGAGCAACTGCTGGAGTATCCGGGCACCGTGCTGCTGGTCAGTCACGACCGGGCCTTCCTCAATGAGGTCGTCACCAGCACCCTGGTCTTTGAAGGCGACGGGCAGATCACTGAATACGTGGGCGGTTATGACGATTGGTTGCGGCAACGGCGCCCGCCTGCCTCAGCCACCGAACCCCGCAAGGTTCCGGACCGGCCGGCCGCTGCGGCAGGTTCGGCCGTCGAACCCCGCACTGTTAAGCTGAGCTTCAAGGACCAGCGTGAGCTGGAAACCCTGCCACGGAGCATCGATGCCCTGGAGCAGGAACAGCAGCAGCTGCATCAGACCATGGCCGCCCCCGACTTTTATCAACAGCCGGGTGAAGTCATCGCCACGGCCAAACAACGCCTGGCGGATATCGAACAGGAGCTGGAGCAGGCCTTTCTACGCTGGGAAGAGCTGGAGGAATTGCAGGGTTAACATCCCTGGCATAGAACACTTGTGGGAGCGGCCAAGGTCGCGATGAGTGGCATGGAAAGATCGCGAGCTGTCGCTCGCTCCCACAGACATCTTCTTCGCGGGGCTTGAACCCATCGCAGTCTCGGTATAAATATCTATGGGAGCGGCAGAAGATTGCGACTGAGCTTTATCATATGAATTATTCAGAATTATACCTGGTCATCGACCTCATCCACACTCATCGCTGGGCAGCCTTGTCCTGCCTGTATCAGGGCGAGCCGCTGGCGGGCATGGTTGCCTATGTGGCCGAAGCCGACTTATCGGGATTTCTATTACACCTGAGTCAACTGGCCCCGCATACCCGTGGCCTGTTGGAGCATCCCCGCGCCGCGCTGGTCATCAGTGAAGCGGATCGCGGCGAAGGAGACCCCCAGATCCTGGCCCGCCTTATTCTTCAGGGCAGGATAACGGTGATTAAAAATGAAAGCGAAGACTATCTGCGGGCCAAGGCGCACTATATCCAACGGCTGCCCGCCGCAGAACCGCGCTTTGAGTTCGGTGATTTTCAGTTATTCCGCCTGACACCCGAAACCCTGCGTTATGTCGGCGGCTTCGCCCAGGCCCATCGTGTGACCGTGGCGCAGTTGCAAGCCGCGCAGAAACAAAAACGCCGGCCCTGACCAAGGCCAGGACCGGCGGTCCCCTCTTGCATCAACGCGAACTAAGCATCAGGCCGTCATTATTACCGTCCAGTTGCTTGTACCAGTACTCGGACTGCCGGGCATCACGCGGCAGGCCGAACCAGCCTTCCTGATAGGCCACGGCCAGATATTCCTGTGCCGTCGGATGACCGTTCTGTGCCGCCTGGGCATACCAGTAGACGGCCTTGTCTTCATCAAACCTCACCGACACCCCGGCATGATACATCAGCGCCAGGTTGAACTGGGCGCGGGCGTCACCGGCCTCGGCCAGTTGCTGCCAGACAGCTATTGCCTTGGCATAGTTTCCTTCATGGGCCGCCATAAAACCTTCGGCATAGGGATCCGCCTGAGCCGACAGTGTGCTGACTGCCAGGGCCGCGGCGGCAACAAATTTAGCTATGCTCTTCATAAATGCTCTCCTCGATCGATTTGGTTTAACCTGAAAAAGATAAGGCCTTATCGGCAGCCCCACACCTCTCGTGATCGGCTCATATCGGTTCTTTGAAGCCGTTCACACAATCCTGTGACATGTGACTACTGCATCGGCAATTTACTTAAATTATTTATGGTTTAGAATGGGATTAACCGGTTAGAGCCGGTTCAGTTTCAGGGGCGGAAAATAAACCCGGTGACAGATGCGCCGCTATATTCACCATACATACGACAGGGGGAAAATATGATCAAACCCGACAAGAACCAACTCGACGCCGCGCTGGCCGAGGCGCAGAATATGCGCCTGCGCAATGACGACCCGCACCATCTCGCGCAGGTCCTGCTGTATCTGCATGAAAAGACACTATTGCTCGACAGGCTGTTTCACAGCGCCGACAGCTTGGTACACCACGGCAACTTCCCCCATCAGCATGCCGAGCTGGCCCACCTGGTGGATCAGATCAAAAAGCTCGAGCGCATCGAACGCCACGCCGACGACACCCAGATCGGCCTGGGATGAGCTGTAAATCCCCGGGCATTCGTACAGACAGCTTGCAAGGTTCAGCGTGATGAGCGGGATCGCCCGAAGGTCGCGATAAATGAAGGGCTGGCGAAGAATCGTGAGCTGCCGCTATCAAGGCATCCCGTTTATATATCTCTCAAATGATTGGGACGATGTCCCGTTTATACATTTCTCGAATGATTGGGACGATGACCTCTGGAAATTCGATGGACGCCTTCGCTCCCACAAGCCTGACGGGTGTATCTATTTTTCTACCCGTTCAGCCGCAGCGTTCCTACCAGTTGCCCAATTTCGCTGATGCCATGACGCCTCAGGTAGCCAACAATACCGGCATTGATTTTCGGGCAGACCAGCGGATCATAGAACAGCGCCGTACCGATGCCGACCGCACTCGCGCCGGCGATGATAAATTCCAGGGCATCCTCGGCGGTGCAGATACCGCCCTGACCGATGATGGGGATGTCGTGCTGCCTGGCCACCTGATAGACCTGATGCACCTTGAGCAGGGCGATCGGCTTGATGGCCGGGCCGGACAGGCCGCCCTGGTTGTTGCCGATGATCGGGACACGGTCTTCGATGTCGATGGCCATGCCCATCAGGGTGTTGATGACAGCCAGGCCATCGGTACCGGCCTCGATGCAGCGGCGCGCATTTTCAGCGATATCGGTCTGATTGGGTGAGAGCTTGGTGATGATCGGCTTGGTGGTCTGCCGGCGCACCGCCTCCACCACCCGCGCCGACATGCCGGGATCGTTACCGAAGGCCACGCCACCTTCCTTGACATTGGGGCAGGAGATATTGATTTCCATGGCGTCGATGGGCGAGTCATCGAACAGGCGCGCCACTTCGGCGTATTCTTCCACTGTCGAGCCGGAGATATTGGCGATGAAGCGGGTCTCGGAAAAATCCAGCGTGGGCAGTATCTTTTCAATGACATAGGGCGCGCCGGGATTCTGCAGGCCGATGGCATTGAGCATCCCGCCAGGCGTTTCACAGACGCGATGCGGCCTGTTGCCAGGACGCGGCGCCAGAGTGGTGCCCTTCAGGCATACCGCACCCACATCACGATTGGAAAAACCCGCCACCCGCGTGTATTCTTCACCGAAACCTACGCAGCCGGACAATAACACCAGCGGGGTGGCAAAGGACATGCCGCAGAACTCCATGGCCAGCATGGCCTGATCGTCTTGTGTCAGATTGGATGTCATGGTGTTTATCTATTCTTCAAAGGCATACCATTTCATGGTGTTTATCTATTCTTCGAAGGCATACCATTTCATAGATGTTTCACGTTGTTTTGTTTGAACCAGAGATACCGCCCAACACCGGCAACATTATACGCCTTTGCGCCAATACTGGCGCACAATTGCATCTCATACACCCCCTGGGATTCGCGCTGGATGACAAGCGTCTGCGTCGCGCCGGACTGGATTATCATGAGTTCGCCGGCGTGCGGGAATACACCGCGCTCGATGATTTTACCAAAACGGTCCAGCCGGGGCGGCTGTTCGCCCTCTCCACCAAGGGCCGGCTCAGTTACGCCGAGGCCACCTACCAGAGCGGCGATGCCCTGCTGTTCGGGCCCGAGAGCCGCGGCCTGCCGGAGAGTGTACGAAATCTGCTGCCACAGGAAAACAGTCTGCGCATCCCCATGCTTGATGGCTCGCGCAGTCTTAATCTGTCGAATGCCGTAGCGGTCATCCTGTATGAGGCGCTACGGCAGCAGCAGTTCAGGGGCATGAGTTAGCAGACATAAAAAAAGCCCCGCCGGTATTTGACGGGGCTATTGGTTTCAGGCCATTCGCCTATTTGGGGCAGGTGTTATTTCTGTTCCGGCAGATCCTTGAACACGACAATGCGTATGCGGCGGTTCTTGGCCCGGCCTTTCTCGGTCTCGTTATCGGCAATCGGCCGGTATTGGGCATAACCCACCGCCGTCAGTGTCTCGGGTGGGATTTTCAGGCCATAGATCATGTAGCGTATCACCGAGGTGGCGCGGGCGGTGGACAACTCCCAGTTGGAGGGGTATTTGTCCTTGAGTGATCCGCCGATAGGCTTTGAATCCGTATGGCCTTCCACGCGCATGTGATAGCCGGCGTACTGGGTAAATACCTTGGCCAGCTCGCGCACCAGCGCGGAGCCTTCCTTGGTCAGATCGGCCTGCCCGGAACCGAACAGCGCGGCCTCACCGATCTCGATAATGGTCAGATCCTTGAATTTCTGCACCAGCGCCTGATTCTCGCGGATCTGCTCATCCAGACCCGTATTGAATTGCTCGCGCATCTTGTCCATTTCATTGCGCAGCTTGAGCCGCTCCTGGGACGACAGCTCCTCGGTTTCACGCAATTTATCGCTATAATCCTTGCTGGTCTGCTTGTGTTTACCCGTTTCAAGTCGCAACTGATCATTTTCCATGCGCAACTGTTCGTTATCTATGCGTAACTGTTTCATGCCACAGCCCGTGGTCATCAGGACTGCCCCAAGTAAGCACAGTGACAAGGTAGTTTTTAACACACCCATATTCACCCCTTTATCTTATAGTATTGAGGATACCGGATGTCCGGTTAGCAGGCTGTTAGGCCTTCATTTCAGAGTGCACTATACACAGTTAACCTGAAACAGAAAACCCCACTCTCCAGGCGGGGGTTCCTGTGACGGTCGTTTGCTTTTATCAGTCTTCTGAAAAATGCTCCGGTGTGGCATCACGCCTCCTGAGCCAACCCAGAAATTCCTTCGCGGTCTTTGGGTGGCAAATGTGGTATCCCTGCGCGAAGTCACAATTCATCTTGCGCAGCATGGCGGCGGTCTCGGCATCTTCGATACCTTCGGCCACCACCTTGAGACCGAGGTTATGGGCCAGGTCGATGGTGGATCGCACGATGATTTCATCGTTGCGGATATTGCGCATATGGCTCACGAAGGATCGGTCGATTTTCACCTCGTGCAAGGGCAATTCCTTCAGATAGGCCAGGGAAGAATATCCGGTGCCAAAATCATCGACCGACAGGATAATGCCCATACCATGCAGTTCATTGAGTATACTCATGGCATGACCGGGATCTTCCATGATTGCGCTTTCGGTAATCTCCAGCACCAACGAGGACGGCGCCACCCCGTGCCTGTCCAGCATCCCCCTGACGTGAGCGGGCAGCTCATGATCATGCAGATTGCGTGCGGATAGATTGACCCCCACTGTTATCCTGATACCCTGCTGTTGCCATACCGCGCATTCCTGCAAGGCCTTGTCCAGCACCCACAAGGTGAGCTGATCGATCAGTCCGGTTTCCTCGGCCAGGGTGATGAATTCTCCAGGCGACACCCACTCGTCTACCGTCAATTCCCAGCGCGCCAGCGCCTCCACGCCGATGATCTCATTGGTCTTCAAATCGATCTGCGGCTGATAACACAGGGACAGGCCATCCTGGTCGAGCGCCACTCTCAGGTCATTGATGCGCTGCAGGCGCCGCGGACTGTTGGGATCTTCGGACACATCATAGATCGCAATACCGGTGCCGTTACGCTTGGCGGTGTACATGGCCACATCGGCATGCTGCAACAGACTCTGTGCATCCGAGCCATGCTCGGCCACCATGGCAATGCCGCAACTGACATCGACCCGGATATAGCAATTTTTCAGATTGATCGGCTCGCGCAGGACATTGCGCAGTTTCTGAGTCATGGCGATGGCATCTTCCACATCCGCCACGGTGAGGATAATGGCGAACTCGTCACCGCCCAGCCGGGAAATGGTGTCGCTCTTTCTCAGTTCCTTTTTCAGACGCAGCGCCACCTCTTGGAGTAGCTGGTCACCGATATGATGCCCCAGGGTGTCGTTGATCTCCTTGAACCGGTCCATATCCATCATGACCACGGCATATCTGGATCCGGCCCGTTCGGCATAGATGATCGCCCGGTCCAGGCGGTCCTGAAACAGGGCGCGGTTAGGCAGCCCGGTCAAGTTGTCGTGCAGGGCCAGATGGCGCATCGCCTCGCCGGCCTCCCGCGCCTTGCTCAGGGCCTCCTCCTTGGCTTCGACTTCGCGCTGCAGAGCCTTCTGGGATTGCTCCAGCCTAGACATGACCCGCGTCAGGGTCCGCATGGGAAATATCCGCAGAATGAAATAGACAACCGTCCCCAGCAACAGGCTGATCACTCCTATTAACAGGGTGTCCGAGATCTCCGGCCACAGGCTCATGGCGACTTCCACATGCCCCACGGTCCTGCCGCTGTCACTCACCGGTGCGTGACGCGCCAACAGAGGTGTTTCCAGCACCAGTCCGCTGCTCATGACGATAGCGCCCTTGCTGTCGATGATCCGGTACCTGATGATCTCCTGCCTGGAATGGCTTTTCTCGAGCAACTGCTCCAGCCGATCGCCCTGCAGCTGCCAGGTGTCGGGATGCAAATAAACAAATTCCGACACGATATCAGAACTGAGTTCCGCTAATGATTGCAGATGTTCGGTTTCATAAAGATAGGATACATAAAAATAGCCCGCCGGGATGGCGAATACGGTAACCATACCCACGGAGCTGGCCAGCCAGATCACCACTTTTCTGATTCTGCTCTCGGTCTGGCTGATCATCAGCGCTCACCCTGTTTTACCACCCAGTGGCCGGTATCCTGCAATACGGCGGCGCCCTGCGGGGAAAATACAAAATCGATGAATTTCTGCGCCTCGGGACTCACCTGCTCATTGACCGCCATATAGAGCGATTTGGACAGCGGATAAGAACCATCCGCAATCGTCTGCACAGAAGGTATGACACCATCCAGTTTCAGTATCTTGAGCGTAAGGCGCTCGCTCAGCACCAGGGCCAGGCTGGATATCCCCACACCGCCTGGCGTATGGGCAATCATGTCTGCGGCCTCCTGATCGGTGAGGGCAACAGGCAAGCCCTTGCGTTGATAGGCCAGATCAAGCGCTGCGCTCATTTCAGGAAAGGCCGAGCGCAGCATCTCGATGTCGGAATCCCGGCTTGGCCGGAGTATCAGACGCAGTCGTTCACCATCCGGCCAGGTGAGCCGTGTGCCGGCCAGAAAATCCTGCAACAGGACATGACTGATGTCGTTCTGTTTGCTGTCCTCATGGACGGCGATAACCAGGGGTGTTCTGGCATAGAGAAGCTGCCGGATCCCGAGGGAGCGCTCTTCCTCTTTCAAGGGTCTGGTGAGCAGCCCGATATGCAGCACCCCCGACCCTATTCCTTTGGCCGCCCCCGCACTCCCCACGCTGAGTGGAATTTTGACGGTGATTTCCGGATGCCGCGCATTGAATTGTTTCACCAGCAGGCGAAAGGTGCCAAGATCGGTACCGGAGCCGCCAATTATGATGCTGGATCCGGCCTGGGCTGACTGTCCGATACCCATCAGCCAGAATATCAGCAGTACTATTCTCATAATGCCTTTATAGTCGCGATGTGAAGTGTGGGATACCGGCAAACGAATATCCTCGCCGCTACAGTCAGCTTGGCACAATGGACGGAAAAAGCCCGGGGTTGAACCTAATACCACGTATCTTTTGCTAATTTTTTAATATCGGTCCAAACCGCGAAATCTTGAAATACGCGGGCTAGATATAACGCGATAGTATGGAGCGGGTGATGGGAATCGAACCCACGCTATTAGCTTGGGAAGCTAAAGTTCTACCATTGAACTACACCCGCACGGTGTCGTTAGTGCAAAATATCTTACCTGATGACCACGAAATGCTCCAGAGGACTGCGATGTGACCAGAACCAGGCGGCAGAGTACCCGGGCATGACACGCAGGATTCTGAAGATAATCCTGTCAGCAATGATGATGCTGCCCGGCGCCATCATGGCCGGAGGCGGCCCGGAAACCACGCTGCTGGTGGTCAACGCGGACTCTCCTTTGTCACTGACCGTCGCCAATACCTATATCAAAGAGCGCGATCTCCCCACCAACCATGTAGTCTGGCTGGAGAATATCCCGTCGCTAGCCACCCTGGATATCGAAACCTTCCGCCAGCGCATCTGGCAACCCATCCAGGCCCATCTCGACCGTGAGCAACTGTCCGAGGAAATCGATACCATCGCCTATTCGGCGGACTTTCCGTATGCCGTCGATTTCAAGCGAGACGTCGATGCCTTTCAGTTGCCCAGGATCAAGTATCGTGGCGAGATCGGCTCTTTGACCGGCCTCACCTATTTTGCCCGGCGCGTCGCCATTGCCGATGTCGGCTATCTGGGTCTGGGCACCAATCGTTATTACCGGCGTAACCTGGCCAAACAGCCGCCAGCTTCGTCCGCGCTGAGTGACGCGGCGCTCGTCACCTATAAAAAAGGGGAACAGGCCCTGGAAAAGCGCAAGGCTGCCGAGGCCTTGCAACTGTTTCAGGGTCTGACACAAGCCTATCCTGACCATCCCCGCGTCTGGTACCACCTGGCGCGCACCCTGGCGGCGCTGGACAGAATGGACGAGGCGATGCAGGCGCTGCGCAAGGCCGTGGCACTCGGCTGGAATGCGGATTTGTTAATCCTCAACGACCCGTACCTGCAAAAGTTGCAGCCCCGGGGCGATTTCGCCGAAGTGTTCAATCAGATCACCGGCTACAACGGCCCTTTCGAGCTAGCGCAGGGCTTTCGCAGCCGCTATCTGTGGAATCGATGGGCACTACCGATACGCATGAACACAGCGTCCGACCTGGACCGCTATTACCTCTCCACGCTGCTGGCCTATACCGGGATACGCGGCAACAGCCTGGCGGAGGTTGATGCCTATCTCGCCTCGGCGGCGGCGAGCGACGGCAGTCATCCCGAGGGCACGGTCTACCTGATGGAAAACGACAATATCCGCTCGCTGACCCGCCAGCGCTATTTCACCACGACCGTGCGCGAGCTGAAACAACGCGGACATTCAGCCGAGATTCTGCGCTCCGGTCAGGATGGCCAGGACGGCATACTGGCGCGAGGCAGGGACGATATCATTGGTCTGGTGGCCGGCACCGATCGCTTCCGCTGGGCGCAGGCCAACAGCCGCCTGCTGCCCGGGGCCATCGCCGAATCACTGACCAGCTACGGCGGCCATTTCGAGAAAAATTTTCAGACCAAGCTCACCGCATTCCTGCGCCAGGGCGCGGCCGGTTCCAGCGGTGCCGTGGCCGAGCCCTTCAGCATCCCGGAAAAATTTCCCGATGCCCTGCTGCATGTCTATTATGCCGACGGCAGTTCTCTGGCTGAGGCCTTTTATCAGAGCGTCTCCGGCCCTTACCAGTTGTTGATCGTCGGAGATCCGCTGGCCCGGCCTTTCGCCGCTTTCGCCACGGTTGCATTGTCGGCGCCTGATCCACAACAGGACTGGCGCGGCACCGTCACCTTGCAGGCGACGGCAATCCCGGCCGAAGGTCATCCCGTCGATCATATCGAGCTGTGGGTGGATGGCATTCATCTGACGGACATCACGCCGGGTGGCCGCTACCCGTGGGACACCACCGGCCTCAGCGATGGCGCGCATGAATTACGCCTGGTGGCGGTGGAAGCGGGCAGTATCGAGACGCGTTCTTATCGAAAATATGCCGTCACCTTGGTGAATCACTCGCGCCAGGTTGCATTCGACACGCCTGTCACCTCTGTCAGCTATGGCAATGAAATTGTGGTGAGCGGTACCACGGGCAATACCGACCGTATCGATATCCTGCAAGGGACGCGCCGGCTGGCCAGCGCTCAACCCGTGGATGGCCGCTGGCAACTTGCGCTCGCCAGCCAGACGCTGGGTCTTGGCGAGGTGTCGCTCCAAGCCCGCGCCCATCATCGGGATGGAACCACGGTGGTCAGCCCGCCGGCGACCATCACCATCCTGCCGCCGGCATTACGCCCGGCAAGTCGTGACACAAACCTTCAGCCCGGCCTTGCCGGACGCATACAATTACAGGATGGCGCCGTTCTGCACCGGGTCATTACCAAACTGGAAGGGCCGCTGTGGCAGGAAAAATATCCCGCGCCGGTGGCAAACGTGACGCTACAGGGTCAATTCAAGGTTCCGGCCCCCGGATTTTACCAACTGATTTTCAACGGCGCCGGCCGGCTATCCATCACCATCGATGGCATCAGCTACGCCACGGCGCACCTGACCGAACAAGGCCCTGAAAGCTACCTGGGACTGGGCCTGGAGGAAGGTTGGCATGACATCACCCTCGCCTTGTCGCCCAGCGGCCAGCCATATCTCAAGGTACTGTTAAATGGCGCCCAGCCCGGGAACTACCTCGGTGACCATCAGCTTGGCCATCGCACCACCCAATAGTTTTTCAGCAGGCCGTTAAACTTCCGCACCACTCTTCCGTTACAGGATATTGGGTTCCATAAATATTATCTCTAATGACCAGACACAACCTCAAATCCAATCGCCAAATGGACGTGTAAGCATATGATTACCAAGGTCTTGATTGTTGATGATTCCGCGATGTCGCGAAAAATAATCCGTAAGGCCCTACCGCATGAATGGGAAGTAACCATCAGCGAAGCGGCCGATGGCTCCGAGGCCCTGGTTGCCTACCAGGCCGGCAAGGCGGATGTGATGTTTCTTGACCTCACCATGCCCAATCTGGACGGTTTCGCCGTGCTGGAGGCTTTGAAAAAGCAGGAGGCCAAGGTCTGTGTATTTGTCGTGAGCGCCGATATCCAGCCCAAGGCCCATGAGCGGGTCATTTCACTGGGGGCCATGGCCTTTATCAAAAAACCCGTCGATGCCGAAATCCTGAAAAATGAGCTGAAAAAAGCCGGATTGATATGAGCGACAAGACATCCCTGCTGACCGACGAGCGCCGTGATGCGCTACAGGAGGTGGTCAACATCGCCATGGGGCAGGCCGGCAGCTCCCTGGCCAGCATAGTGAATGAATTTGTCGAACTGTCGATCCCGCAATTTCATCTGGCCAGGGCCGAGGGCCAGTTGCTCGCCCTGAAGAGCCGGCCGGAGCATCAACAGAATGCCGTCATCATCCGCCAGCCCTTCATCGGACAGCTGCGCGGCGAGGCCTTTGTGCTCATCAACGCCCCGGATATCCGTTATCTGGCCGGCATCATGGGTTATCAGGGAGAATTAAATACCCCGCAGGAACAGGAATTGCTGCTGGATATCGGCAATGTCATTGCCGGGGCCTGCCTGAACGGCCTGGCCGGGCAACTCGACTTTCAGATCAGTTATGCCGCGCCCGCCGTGTATTCGATGCAGGGCAGCCTTGCCGCGCTGCTCGATGCGCAAACCGGCAATTGGCCGTATGCACTGCTCATGGAGATCCGCTTCCGGCTCACGGAGCACTCCTTCACCAGTCATCTGATCTTCATGATGACCGAGGATTCCATCGATCCGTTGACTGCGGCGATCGATCGCCTGCTGAGTGAACTGCAATGACCCAGACACCCGGCCATCCCGATCTGTTATCGTCAGCCGCCAGCCAGATCGGCGCCGGCATCATCATCATCGATCGCCAGTTCATGATTCATGCCTGGAATCATTTCATGGAGATCCACAGCGGCAAGCCGGCCAGGGATGTGCTGGGCAGAAATCTTTTCGAGGCATTCCCCGAGCTGCCGCGCGCCTGG
>Ga0154729_1015_pt4 | contig 12448 bp, 8 predicted proteins | sample Rifle2008BG16ft_FD_105737 | JGI IMG/M metagenome (GOLD analysis project Ga0154729, IMG submission 105737) | Gammaproteobacteria bacterium RBG_16_57_12
TTGGAACGCAAAGTACGCTCGATGACACGGCCGGTCTTGAGATTGCGCAGTTTGATGCGATTAAACGCCTGTCCCTTGCCCGGCTTGACGTATTCATTTTCCATAATGGAACACGGATCGCCATCAAACATGACCTTCATGCCGTTTTTGAATTCATTGGTACTGTAGGTAGCCATTTTCCCCTCGTTCTGAGATGATTTAACCCCGTATAAACGATACAAAGCGCTTATGATACCTCGAACCGCCGTAACTTGGCAGGGCAGCGACTGGCAAAATGCGCTGGCGACCGCTATACGCCATCCCCAGGAACTGCTGGAGGCCCTGAACCTGCCCCTGTCGGCCCTGCCCCAGACGTTGGCCGCCGCCGGTGATTTCAGCCTCAGGGTGCCGCGCGACTACGTGGCGCGCATGAAAAAGGGCGATCCCCATGATCCTCTCTTGTTGCAGGTGCTCCCTGCCGCTGAAGAACTCACGGCCACCCCGGGCTACAGCGCTGATCCGGTCGGCGAACTGGCCGCCATGCCCGTCCCCGGCCTGCTGCACAAATATGCCGGACGGGCCCTGCTGATCACCACCGGGGCCTGCGCCATCCATTGCCGCTATTGTTTCCGGCGGCAGTTCCCCTATGCGGAAGCCGCGGCCGCCAGGACACACTGGGCGCCGGCGCTGGCCTATCTCGCCGCGGATTCCTCCATCGGTGAAATCATCCTCAGCGGTGGCGATCCGCTCCTGCTCACCGATCAGCGTCTGGCCGAGTTGCTCAAGAATCTGGCGGCCATCCCGCATCTGCAGCGGCTGCGTATCCACAGCCGTGTGCCGGTGGTCTTGCCGGAAAGAATCACCGCTGATCTGATCAAGCTGCTCTCGGGCACTCGCCTGCGTGCAATCATGATCATCCACAGCAATCATGCCAATGAGATCAACGCCCCGGTCGGCGATGCCCTCATTCGACTGGCTCAGGCTGGCATCACCCTGATGAATCAGGCCGTGTTGTTGAAGGGTGTGAATGATACGCCGGAGGCACAGATCAAACTGCACGAGACCCTGTTCGAGTACGGCGTGCTGCCCTATTACCTGCATCTGCTCGATAAGGTCCACGGCGCCGCGCATTTCCAGATCGATCGCCAGCAGGCGCTGGACTTGTACACACAACTGCGGCAACAGCTGCCGGGCTATCTGCTGCCCCGTATGGTGCAGGAACAGGCCGGCCTGCCCTATAAGGTTCCCGGGGAGCATCTCGAGGATTTTTCAGCGGGCGGATTAATGTGATTGATATCGGCCAGGACCTATATCTGACACGGCCTGCACTGCAACCGGCGGCCCCCGGTGATATGTTTCAGCCACGTGATATCAAGGCGAGGGTCGATGATCTGGCCGGTGTCGATGCGGCTTCTGCCATTTCCATGGCGCTGCCGCTTCTCGAGGCCATCAACAGTCATCACCTGGCGGTCGATCAGCGCATCGAGCTCCTGAAGCGGCTCCAGCAGCCTCTCATGGATAGCATGGACTCCCTGGTGCTCGACTATCTGGATGAGGCCTTTCCCCTGATGGCCGCCGGCACCCGCGGCCCGGCGGCAAATCTCGGGCTGCTGAAATCCCTGGCCACCGGCTGGCACATCTGTCTTGCCGATCTGATGGAGCAATCCCGCCGCGATCCTGACAAAGAGGAGATCGCCCGGCTGCTGTATCAGGTGCTTGATCTGCTGGGGCTGCTGATATTGAACTGCTATCTGGGCTACCGGGAAATTCCGGAAAAACTGTGGCGGCAACTGCATCGGCTGTATCTATTCGCCGAGCACCATCACCTGCAGCAATATCCCCACGCCGGATCGGATGGCCGCACCATTGCCGATCGATATCTGCATATCCTGTTGCTGGCACTGGCCAATCCCTATCATCAGACGCCTGCCACACTCTGGAACATCCACTGCCACCTGGCACGCTGGAGCCGCCTGGCGGAATTGCGTCCGGTAAGTGAAGTGGCGCCACGGCATGCTCAGCTGACTGTCGATCTGGGCAGTGACCTGCCACCGGAATTTCAGCCGCCCGGTGAAGGCGGTCGGTCGCGCATCCTGCATGGTGAACGTATTTTGCAGACTCTCCAGACATCGCTTGAACAGTCAGGGGAATTGCCGGAATCCACCCTCAGACAACTGCTCAAGTGCTGGGGCGGCGAAATCAAACGGGTTTTCTCCCGGAGCCATAAACCGGGCAGCATCACCGTGTACCTGGGCATGGATCAGGTGCATGCCCTGTTCGGGCCGGATCGCCATGACCATGAAAACGGCACACAGGCCGCACTGGTCAACAAGAGCGCCGACGGCATGGGCATTTCCATGGCGGTTAATCATGGCGGCAGTGGCGCCCGTATCGGTGAGATTGTCGGCGCGCAAATATCAAATACGTCAAACACTCCCATCACACCAGGCCTTATCCGCTGGATAAGGATCAAACCGGACGAACAGCTGGAATTCGGCATGCAGTTCCTCGGCCATCCGGTCACGGCCGTCACCCTGGAATCCACCACGCCAGGGGACACCACACCACAGCGGGCCTTGCTGTTACCCGACAGGCCTCAGGCACACCCATCGGCAACGCTCCTCATGGCCAGCCGGCATTCTCTGCCGGCCAGCGCCTGGCTCACCAGCTCCGGCAGCAGGATGAAAGTCCGGCTCACCGGGCGGCTGGAAGGCTCAGGCCTTTATTCACGGTATTATTTCACCAAACTGGAATAGGGGCGGGCTGGGGGGGACGCCAAAAAAAACGGCTGCACCCTGGCGCAGCCGTGAATATGTTTTGCCTACAGGGACGTAGGTAAGGGGCGTTAGCAGGACGCGGAAGCCTTGTCTGTGAGGTATCAGCGTGCCGCTTTGAGCGTGGCAATACGCTCCTCCAGCGGCGGATGGCTCATGAACAGACGTTTGAAGCCCATGGCCCTGCCGCCGGAGATACCGAAGGCGGCCATCTGATCCGGCAGATGAGGCTGCTTGACGCTCTGCTGCAATCGTTCCAATGCAGAAATCATTTTTTCACGGCTCGCCAGTCTGGCGCCGCCGGCATCGGCCCGGAATTCACGCTGACGGCTGAACCACATCACGATAATACTGGCCAGGATACCCAACACCAGCTCTGCCACGATCGCGGTTACCCAGAAGGCCGGGCCATGTCCGCGTTCGGTTTTGAACACCACGCGGTCAACCAGATGACCGATGACGCGCGACAGGAAAATCACGAAGGTATTCACGACCCCCTGGATTAGCGCCAGGGTCACCATGTCACCGTTTGCCACATGGCTGACCTCGTGAGCCAGCACCGCTTCCGCCTCATCCCGATTCATGGCGCGCAGCAAGCCGGTGCTGACGGCAACCAGGGCGTTGTTACGCGACATCCCGGTGGCGAAGGCATTAACATCCGTCGCGTCAAATACGGCTACTTCCGGCATGCCGATACCCGCCTGTTTTGCCTGGCGTTGCACGGTCGCCACCAGCCACTGTTCCGCCTCATTGGCCGGGCGTTCGATGACCTGCGCACCGGTCAGACGTTTGGCGGTCCATTTGGAAATCGCCAGAGAAATGAATGAACCGCCAAAGCCGAATACCGCCGCAAAGATCAGCAGGGAATTCAGGTTCAGTCCCGCGCCCTGTTCATCGAGAATACGATCAACCCCCAGCAGGCGCAGCGTAATGTTCAGGACAAACACGATCGCCAGATTGGTGATGAGAAATAAGAACACTCGCTTCATGGATAACTCCGGTTGTCTATAAAAATTGTACTCTGTTGGAATTCAGCCAGAGCATGGCACGTCAGTATAGATGGGGATGGGACCGAATAAGTTCAATAGGCCTGTTGTGGCTGGCAGTCGCATAAAAGCCGCCTTCCCGGAACTACCGCAATTTTGCCTCAAAGACCGTAAATTCTTGCTGGATAAAGGCAATGTTGCCAAGGACGACGCCATTTTCAGCCATTTTGGCCTGCATGATCAACTCTTCGCCGGGCTGGCGCTGCTGCCTGCTGTGGAAAATCAGGCGGTGTGAGACGTCATCGGCATGGAAAAGATACGCAGGAATCGCCCGCCCCGTCTGTCGCATGCCTTCATCCTGAATACCCACACATTCAAAGGCATCCGATAACCTGACGATGGTCACTTCCAATTCATCCTTGCCCGGCCGATGGAGGCGGCAAACATATCCCAGCTGGGTAGCCGTGGGCTGCCCGGCCGAACATTCCATCACCACCAGTTGCCCATGCCCCATCGGATTGGTGTAACGGCTCTCATTGGTGCGTATCCGGATACCGCTACGGCTTTCATCAACCACAAACCACTGGGCATCACGGCAATGCCGGCTGTCTTCCGTCAAGGCCGCCGTACGTCCGGCCAGAATGTCATTCAGGCTGCGTGGCAAACCATCCCGGGCAACATCTTTCGATGCGCCGTTCATTCCCTGGATATGACGATAACCTTCCATGAATCCGAAATAGATATCCATTTCCCGATTGGCGCCCACGTAGACCCGCTCTTCGACGCGATGATGCATCAGCAGTTTTTTCGCCAGCAATTCCAGGAAGATCTGCCGATCATGCTCATGAAGCTGCATCAGCGGCGGAGAGAGGTTTTTGATGCGCTCGTCCGGCGACTGTTCCGCCAGATAAAAATTGTCCCGTTCCAGCTGTGCCAGCAGTGGCCTGATATCCATCAGGATACCCGCCCGCCCCTGTTCGGTTTTGGCCAGTTGCCCCGGCCCGGCATAATCGAAATAACAGACGACATATCCTCCCGGCAACACACCGGTTTCATCCCTGGCAATCACAATACTGCTCTCGGACCTGCGCAAATAACTGTCGAGCGCCGCAATGAAGCGGCCAGGCCATGAAAGCGTATCAACAATCCCGAACAGTTGAATGGCAATGAACAACTGCTTGGGCGTGGCCATCCCTTCCTGCTTACTGGCATTCAGCGGCAATCTGAACCAGCCCGCCAGACGCCGGGGTTCATCAACATCTTCGTATTGATGCAGAGCGAAAAATACCTGGTGGCATTCCCGCCAGGCCTGGCGGGAAAGTTTTTGATATCTGAGCGCGCCTATCCGCTGTTCGATGCCGGTCAGCTCAAGGATGCGGACACCACTCTGGCACAACCGGTCACGCTGCTGCAGATAGGCCTTATCCGGCAAATGGTAGTCTTCAATGAACAGGTGTTTATAACCGATGGCGAGCTGCTGTATGACGCTCAGGGCGCTGGCCAGTCCCCAGCGCCGCTCTTCCGTCTCCGGAAAACTCTCATTCACGTCATGCTGCTGACTTACGGACACCACATGCGGATATATCATTTGCAGGATATATTCGAGTATCTTCAGCCGGGTCTGCGCCGGTACCTGGCTATGATTGAGCATATCCAGATAATCGATCACATGTTCGATGAGCAATAGGGAATTTTTCGTGTACGGGTGCCATTCCTTGCGGAGGTCGCCGACGGACAATGACAGCTTGGCATCATCCGCCTTACGCATATAGGGGAGATCAAAACGTAGTTCCAGGGTTCGGGACGTCGTCGATTCCTGATGGGCAGGATCGCCGCTCAACCAGCATTTGATGACGGTAAATAACTTCATTCAGCCAACCTTATCATGAGCAAATGGTTAGCCCTGTAACACGGCCCGGTCCACCTTCTGAAAGCCGCGTGGTAGCTTTGTGCCACGCCGTCCACGCTCCGCCTCGTACTCCGCCAGATCCGCCGCCCGCAGAGTAAGATGCCGCTGACCGGCATGGACGGTCAGGCCCGATCCCTGCGGGATCACCACCACGGCCGCCACATGTTCTTCCCGGCTGCCTGCCTTGGCCGCCGGAATACCGATCATCTTGATGCCCTTCCCCTTGCCCAGCTCCGGCAACTCCCGCACCGGGAATACCAGCATCCGCCCGGTATTGATAATCACCGCCACACGATCGCTGGCATAGTCCTGCACGGCTGCCGGCATCATGACCCGACTCCCGTCCGGGGCCTTGATAATCGCCTTGCCCGCCTTGTTCTTCGCGTACAACTCCTCCAGCCGGGTCACAAAACCATAACCGGCATCGCTGGCCAATACGTACTGTTGCTCCAAAACACCCATCATCACACCCACGAAAGAGGCGCCCTCCGGGGGGCTGACCCGGCCTGTCAGCGGCTCACCCTGGCCACGTGCCGACGCCAGGGTATGCGCGGCAATGGAATAGCTCCTTCCGCTTGAATCCAGAAAGGTAACGGGCTGGTTGCTGCGCCCCTGCGCCGCCGCCAGAAAGCCGTCACCGGACTTATAACTCAGGGCCGCGGCATCCACGTCATGGCCCTTGGCCGACCGCACCCAGCCTTTTTCCGATAGTACTACGGTAATCGGTTCGACACTGATCAGGGCGGTTTCGTCCATAGCTCTGGCGGCCTCGCGTTCAACGATCGGGGAGCGGCGGGCATCACCGTACTGTTCGGCATCCTGGCCAAGCTCCTTGCGCACCAGGGTTTTCAGGCGCTGCTCGGAACCCAGGATCTTTTCGATGGCATCACGCTCCACGGCCAGCGCTTCCTGTTCACTGCGAATCTTGAATTCCTCCAGGCGCGCCAGTTGACGCAGTTTGGTGTCCAGGACGAAATCCGCCTGCACCACCGTGAGCTGAAATCGATTCATCAACACCGGCTTGGGTTCATCTTCGGCACGAATGATACGGATCACCTCATCGATATTCAGAAAGGCGATCAACAATCCGTCGAGCAGATGCAGCCGGTCGTTGACCTTTTCCAGGCGGTATTCGAGGCGCTTGCGCACCGTTGCGATACGGAATTCCAGCCATTCCTTGAGCAGGGTGCGCAGATCCTTGACCTGCGGCCGGCCATCCAGACCCAACACATTCATATTGACGCGATAGCTGCGCTCCAGATCGGTGGTGGCGAACAAATGGGTCATCAGTTCATCGATGTTGACGCGATTGGATCGCGGGATAATCACCAGCCGGGTGGGATTTTCATGATCTGATTCATCGCGCAGATCTTCCACCATGGGCAGTTTCTTGGCCTGCATCTGCGCCGCTATCTGTTCCAGCACCCTGGCTCCCGACACCTGATGCGGCAACGCCGTGATGACAACGCCTTCATCTTCCTGTTCCCAGCGGGCACGCATCCGCACGCTGCCCATGCCGGTCTCATACATCTTGAGCAGCTCAGCACGCGGCGTGATGATCTCGGCCTCGGTTGGATAATCTGGACCCAGCACGTGTTCGCATAATTCCGCAACGGTAGATCTGGGCGCCTCCAGCAGGCGGATGCAGGCACTGACCACCTCCTTGAGATTGTGCGGAGGAATATCGGTCGCCATACCCACGGCAATCCCGGAAGTGCCGTTAAGAAGTACATTGGGCACACGGGCCGGCAATACCGCGGGCTCCTCCAGGGTGCCGTCGAAATTGGGCACCCACCTCACCGTCCCCTGACCAATTTCGGACAGGAGCAATTCCGCATAGGGGGTCAGACGCGACTCGGTATAACGCATGGCGGCAAAGGATTTGGGATCATCCGGGGCACCCCAGTTGCCCTGCCCATCCACCAGGGGATAACGATAGGAAAACGGCTGCGCCATGAGCACCATGGCCTCATAACAGGCCGAATCACCGTGGGGGTGGAATTTGCCCAGTACATCACCCACGGTACGGGCGGATTTCTTGTACTTGGCGCCGGCCTTCAGCCCCAGTTCGGACATGGCATAGACAATACGCCGCTGCACCGGTTTAAGCCCATCGCCAATGGTGGGCAGGGCCCGGTCCATAATGACGTACATGGAGTAGTCCAGGTAGGCCTTTTCCGCGAAGGTCTTCAGGGGCTGGCGCTCCACCCCTTCAAAATTCATTTTAATTGTTTCACTCATGTCACTGTTTCTATTGACGACTCCAGGGATACAGGTGGCACTTCTCCATGGATGGAGGAGTTAGGGTTGCGCCGGGATGCCCACAGGGATGTGGGTAGTAGAGTAATGCAGGAGCAATCACCGGGCAAGCAGTCGATGATTGGTTAATAGCGCGATGATACCCGAGCCGTACCCCGAGCGCACCTCTGGAGGTAAGACTTGTTTCTGCATCGACTGAATGAGCTACCGGGTAAAGGTCTGCGTTGCCGGCCAGCAAACAGGTTAGTCTCAATCTGAAATACCAGCTAAGAAGTGTATATATTTACTAAAGAACCACAATGGCTGGACGATATAATTTTCTCTATCCTTCGGTATATGATCCATAATTACTATAATGCAACACGCTCATTTATCCTGATGGAGTTTCCGTATGGCTCATGTTGAAGTAAATGCCTTTGCCACCGCCATCAAGGAACGACTGAAAAAAACCAATGAATTACCGGCCATGCCGGAACTGGCCCATGAGCTACTCCAGTTAAGAAACAATACCCACGCCAATGTCGATGACCTGGTCGCCCTGGTCAGCCGCGATCCCGGTCTGGCGGCGCAGATCATGCGTTATGCCCACTCCGCCATGTTCGGGCTGGGCCGAAAAATCACCTCCCTGCAGCAGGCGATTACAGTAGTGATGGGCTTTGACACCGCACTGCACATGACCTTGGGATTCGCCGCAGGTAAATTCCTGCAGACCCCCGCCGAAGGCCCACTCGGCCGCTGTAAAGTCTGGCAACACTCGCTGGGTACCGCTGCTCTGGCCCAGGAACTGGCTGCCAGGATGCCCAACGATATCCGTCCCGAGAAAGGCCTGTGCTACCTGGCCGGACTCCTGCATGATTTCGGCTTGCTGCTTTTTGGTCACTGGTACCCCAAGCAATATAACCAGCTCAATCGGCTGGTGGAAAACAACCCCGGGATCAATGTCAGGGAAATGGAGCTAATCGCCTTCGGTATCAGCCACGATGCGGTGGGGCGAGAAATGATGAAGGCCTGGAATCTCCCTGAAGAAATCGTCATCAGCGCCGGTGAGCACCACTTCCCGGACTATGACGGCAAATGTGCCGTGTATGTAAAACTGATTGCCCTGGCAAATCATCTGATAGAACGGCCGGGATTAAGTGATACGATCAGTGGGCAAGACAACGCCGCACTCCTGGAATATCTGCACCTCACCGAACAACAGACCAAAGACGCACTGGCCAAGGTCAAGGAGAATCAGGCGGAATTCCAGGAAATTGCCAAGCAACTTGTCGTTTGATTCTTGCTGCCCTCAGGTTCTTCCTCTGCCAAAAACCTCTAAGACAAGCTGATTCGGCTATGGGATAATGGACCGCTATGCGGTGTCCAACCATGCACATTATCGCCAGCAACTACAGCAATAATTCACTCGCGCTGATCCAGTGGGCAGCTGAACATAGCCTGCGGGATGTCTCTGTGTGCCATATCGATACCGGCTGGTCAGGAAAAGGCTGGGATAATCATGTCAGTCGTGCGGCAGCCTATGTGGCCAGCAAGGATTTCAAAGTGGTGCCACTCAAGCCACGCGCCGGTTTTGAAGATCTGATGCTGATCAAGCACGGGTTTCCCAATCAGAAACATCAGTGGTGCGGCCTGCACCTCAAGGGCATCACCCTGCTACAGTGGCTGGATGACATCGATCCCGCCGCCAAGGCAATACTGTTATTCGACAAATGCCTTGGTGGAAGTGATACGGCCATACCGGAATTCATCGAACGTTCCGAATATCATGGGGAACGTAAGGTCTGGCATCCCTTGTACAGACACAACATTATGGAGCGGGATACCTTGTTGGCCCGCGCCGGTTTCACCCCCCTGACCCATCGCAGCCGTGAGTGCCATCCCTGCATCAACAGCACTGTGATGGATCTACGCCATCTGTCGGAGCGTGATATTGCCAAAACCGAAGAACTGGAAGAGGAACTGGGCGCCTATATGTTTCCACCGGAATGTTGTGGTGAGGCACGGGGTATTCGTGCCGTCGTCAAGTGGGCGCGAGAAGCCGCCCGGCCGGATGCACTCCAGTTGAAATTCGGTTGCAGTGCGGATTTCGGTTGCGGGTCATAGTCACCCGCAACGATCCCGACCTGTCTGGATGTGCGGCATAGGAGGCTATGTTTAGATTACGTCCGCCAGATCACCCTTGCTTTCCAGCCATGCCTTGCGTTCCGCCGCCCGCTTCTTGGCCAGCAGCATGTCCATCAGCAGATGGGTGTCATCGCCCGGGATGATCGTCAGTTGCACCAGGCGGCGGGTGTCGGGCGACAGGGTCGTCTCACGTAACTGGATGGGATTCATTTCACCCAGCCCCTTAAAACGCTGGACATTGATTCTGCCACGGATATTTTCTGCGGCGATACGGTCCAGCACCCCCTGTCTTTCCGCATCGTCCAGGGCATAGTAGGTTTCCTTGCCCGTATCGATCCGATAGAGCGGCGGCATGGCCATATACACATGCCCGGCTGCCACCAGGGGCTGGAAGTGCCGCAGAAACAGGGCGCACAGCAGCGTGGCGATATGCGCCCCATCAGAGTCGGCATCAGCCAGGATGCACACCTTGCCGTAGCGCAATCCCCTGAGGTCATCCGAACCCGGGTCCACACCCACCGCCACGGAAATATCATGCACCTCCTGCGAGGCGAGCACCTCGGCGGGATCGACCTCCCAGGTATTCAGTATCTTGCCACGCAGCGGCATGATGGCCTGATAATCCTTGTCGCGCGCCTGCTTGGCGGAACCACCCGCTGAATCGCCCTCCACCAGAAACAATTCAGTACGCCCGATATCCTGCGAGGTGCAATCCGCCAGCTTGCCCGGCAGGGCCGGACCCTGGGTGATTTTTTTGCGCACCACCTTGCGCCCGGCACGCAGCCGGCTCTGGGCATTGCTGATGGCCAGCTCCGCCAGGCGCTCACCGATGTCCGGGTGCTGGTTAAGCCAGAGACTGAAGGCATCCTTCACCACGCCGGAGACAAAGGGGGCGCACTCGCGGGAGGTCAGACGCTCCTTGGTCTGCCCCGTGAACTGCGGGTCACTCATCTTCACCGACAGAATATAACTCACCTTGTCCCAGACATCTTCTGGCGCCAGCTTGACGCCGCGCGGCAGCAGATTGCGGAATTCACAAAATTCGCGCATGGCCTCGGTCAATCCGGTGCGCAGGCCGTTCACATGAGTGCCGCCCTGGGAGGTGGGGACCAGATTGACGTAACTCTCCGTGACCGCCTCCCCCCCTGCCGGCAGCCACAGCACCGCCCAATCCACGGCTTCATCGTTACCTTCCATGTGACCGAGGAAGGGCTGCGCCGGCAGGGTGTCCACCTCGCTGAGTTCATCCAGCAGATAATCCTTGAGGCCATCCTCATAATGCCACTCGACCGACTCGGCGCCCTCTTCGACGAAACATACCCTGAGGCCGGGACACAACACCGCCTTGGCGCGCAGCACATGCTTGAGACGCGGGATGGAAAATTTGGGCGAGTCGAAGAATTGTGGATCGGGCCAGAAACGCACCGTGGTGCCTGTATTGCGCTTGCCGACCTCGCCCACCACTTCCAGGTCGGATACCTTGTGGCCATTGGCAAAGGCCATGTTGTATTCCCTGCCATCGCGTCGCACCCACACCTCCAGGTGTCTGGACAGGGCATTGACCACCGAAACACCCACGCCGTGCAGTCCGCCGGAAAACTTGTAGTTCTTGCTGGAGAATTTCCCGCCGGCATGCAGTTTGGTAAGAATGACTTCCACCCCGGGAATCCCCTGTTCCGGATGGATATCCACCGGCATGCCGCGCCCGTCATCACGCACCTCCAGCGAATGATCCTTGTAGAGCGTCAGTTCGATGAGTTTTGCGTGGCCGGCGATCGCTTCATCCACGCTGTTGTCGATGACTTCCTGGGCAAGATGATTGGGGCGATCGGTCTGGGTATACATCCCGGGGCGCTTGCGTACCGGGTCCAGACCACTCAGGACCTCGATCGACGCCGCATCATAGACAGAACTCATGTTAACCACCGGAGGTGGCTTGACCCGCAATACAAACCTGATTTCTGCCGGCCTTTTTGGCTTGATACAGCGCTTCATCGGCACTCTTGAGCAGTTCTGACGCACTGCCGCCATCCAGCGGGAAAGTAGCTACGCCTATACTCACCGTCACCTTGCCCAGAGGCTGAGTCTCTTCACCTTTGAACGGCGTCTCCTCAACCTGCTTATGTATATCGTTGGCCAGTATGATGGCGCCGTCCTTGCTCGTTTCCGGCAACAGCACTACAAATTCTTCACCGCCATAACGGGCAGCCAGATCCGTCCCCCGCAGGCGCCGGGAAACCAGGCGGGCAATTCCCTGCAACACTTCATCGCCATCGGGATGACCATGACTATCATTATATTTCTTGAAATGGTCCACATCAAAAAATATCAAAGAACATTCTCTTCCATAACGCGTGGATCGATCAATCTCTGTCGTGAGGTTTTCCTGGAAATAGCGATGATTGTATAAACCGGTC
>Ga0154729_1121_pt2 | contig 12339 bp, 10 predicted proteins | sample Rifle2008BG16ft_FD_105737 | JGI IMG/M metagenome (GOLD analysis project Ga0154729, IMG submission 105737) | Gammaproteobacteria bacterium RBG_16_57_12
CCGTGACCGTGTAGCCGGGGCGGCCTGCCAGAACCTGGGCCAGGGTGCTTTTGCCCGAGCCATTCGGTCCCATGATGGCATGAACCTCGCCGGCCTTGATTTTCAGGTTGATGCCCTGCAATATGCCCTTGTCTTCCACGGACACATGCAGATCATCAATCGTCAGTAATACATTAGCGTCGCGCATTAACCTACACTCCCCTCAAGACTGACACCGAGCAATTTTTGCGCCTCGACGGCGAATTCCATCGGCAGTTCTTTAAACACTTCTTTGCAGAAACCATTAACAATCATCGAAACCGCGTCCTCCAGCGACAAGCCGCGCTGCTGGCAATAGAACAATTGGTCTTCCCCGATCTTGGAGGTGGAGGCCTCATGCTCGACCTTGGCGCTCGGATTCATCACCTCGATATAGGGAAAGGTGTGCGCCCCACAGCGGTCGCCAATCAGCAGGGAATCGCACTGGGTGTAATTGCGCGCATTCTCGGCGCCCTTCTGGATCTGCACCAGTCCGCGATAGGCATTCTGACCCAGCCCGGCCGAGATGCCCTTGGACAGGATGGTGCTGCGGGTGTTTTTTCCCACATGGATCATCTTGGTGCCGGTGTCCGCCTGCTGATGATGATTGGTCAGTGCCACGGAATAAAATTCCCCGACCGAATCGTCGCCCTGCAACACACAACTGGGATATTTCCAGGTGATGGCCGAGCCGGTTTCCACCTGGGTCCAGGAAATCTTGGAGCGGCGGCCCTTGCACAGGCCGCGCTTGGTCACGAAGTTATAGATGCCGCCGCGGCCCTGCGCATCACCGGGATACCAGTTCTGCACCGTGGAGTATTTGATCCTGGCATTGTCCAGTGCCACCAGTTCCACCACCGCGGCATGCAACTGGTTTTCGTCGCGCATCGGCGCGGTGCAACCTTCCAGATAACTGACGTAGCTGCCCTCGTCCGCGATGATCAGGGTGCGCTCGAACTGACCGGTCATGGCCGCGTTGATGCGGAAATAGGTCGACAGCTCCATGGGGCAGCGCACGCCCTTGGGGATATAGACAAAGGAGCCATCGCTGAACACCGCCGAATTCAAGGCCGCATAATAATTGTCGCGCGGCGGTACGACCGAGCCGAGATACAACTGCACCAGCTCGGGATGCTTCTGCACCGCTTCGGAGAAGGAGCAGAAGATGATGCCGATTTCATTCAGATTTTCCTTGAAGGTCGTCGCCACCGATACGCTGTCAAACACCGCGTCCACGGCAACACCGGCGAGACGCGCCCGCTCATGCAGGGGTATGCCCAGTTTTTCGTAGGTGCGCAGCAGCTCGGGATCAACCTCATCCAGGCTCTTGGGCTGACTCGCCACTTTGGGTGCGGAATAATAGCTGATCGCCTGAAAATCAATCGCTGGATAATGAACGTTTGCCCAGGCTGGCGGTGTCATGGTCTGCCAATGCCGGAATGCCGCCAGGCGCCACTCCGTCATGAACGCCGGTTCCTTTTTGATGGCGGAGATGGCGCGAACGGTATCTTCATTCAGCCCCGGCGGCAGGGTGTCGCTTTCGATCTGCGTGACAAAGCCCGCCTTGTATTCCTGGCTGATCAGATTTTCGATAGTGGGTCGGGTGCTACTCATTGCAACTCCTGATCATTTCAGCGGCCAGCGCGCTTTAGTGTACTGGGGTGCTTTCGGGCGGCCTTTTGTGCCAACTGGCGCAGATCTATCTGGCCGAGCGTATCGCGGATGATGCCGTTGATATCGATCCAGCCCTCGCGCACACAGCATTCGGACTCCATGGCGCACAGGCCTTCCTGTGAAGAACATTGGGTCAGGGCGAGCGGCTCTTCCAGGGCGTCGATGATTTCTATCAGGGATATCCGCTCCGCCGGACGGGACAGGTGATATCCGCCCTTAGTACCACGCTGTGAGCACAGCAGACCGGCCTGGGTCAGCGCCTTCAATATCTTGCTCACCGTCGGCAGGGGCATGTTCACCTGTGTCGCCAGCTCACCGGCACTCAGGGATAGGACACCCCCCTGGGCCAGATGATTCATAATGACCACGCCGTAGTCGGTCAACTTACCTATACGTATCATAATCTTCCTCGTCCGATATAGGACTATATTAGTACTATTTTGTTCCGAAGCAAAATTTATTTTCCATCTAATACTCTATAACCTGGATTACGAATGGCTTATTTAAATGACCGATTTATCAAGCGGGAATAGGCTTTATGTGCGGCAGACCCTGTCATATCTCGGGATGCACGTGGAACCGGCAGCACTGTACCGAAGTCTTCGTTACTTATTAACAGCCTGCTGCCACAGCGAAACTTACAACCTGGCATCCTTCCAGTTCCACCATTTCAAACGCTCCGGCTCATGTACCGTGTTGCTGGCGTAATACACCGCACATCGGAAGGTGTAGAGAACGCAGCGGTCGATATGCTGTCCGCGCAGCTTCATCAGCCTCTCATACATGCGCTGCGGATCTTCGGCTTTCAAATCGCCCACCTCGCGGTAACCCAGATCCACAAGATCCTGCGCCAGGCTTTTGCCTATACCCGGGATTTCCTGCAATTTTTTTAAAGCAGTCCTGTTCATCGTAGCCTGGCTCTTAAGGTTACCGCGCCCGAATAAAATGAAATCCGGGATAATGATAAATACTATTCTTACCTGGTATCAGAGACTATGCTTATATAGTCATTATTTTCTTGGACAACCAGGAGGCTGCCATGATCCCGCTGGCAAGAAAAATCAAGCTCTTATGGGCGGGCGTGGCCGCCTCCCTGCTCACCGACTCCGTCTCCGTTTTCACATTTATTATCGTGGCATCGCTGTATGAGTCAAAACGAATTCCGGAAGACAGCGCCATGCTGGCCATGGAACTCAGCGTGGTGGGTATGGCGGTTTCACTGCTGTCATTTCTGATTTGTGTGGCCATGCTCACCAGCTCTTATGAAATGAAACGGCGCGCACAGGCACAGGAGGAGCACGTTTAGTTTTTGATAAAGACGGCCATGCCCGTGAATTTTGGTGCGACGGCCTCCGACAGCAGAAAATTCGCAAGGTCGGTGCGGCTGATTGAACTCAACATGCCCAGCTTGAGCCCGCTACCTGCCGACCAGTGGTTTTTTGCCGGACTTAAGGTCAGGCGCGAGGGCTTCACTATCGTCCAGTCCAGACGACTGTTTTTGATACTCTCCTCCTGACCCTTACGATCTGCAGCCGCCGCCGGCAGGCGATTGTTGAACAGGGCCGTCATCAACCGGAAAGGCAGGCTGCGGTTCGCGGGGTAATCACCGATCATGCCTCCCGTCTGAACAACGAGGCGCTTAATCCCGCAGGCCTGCATCGATTCCACAATAGTGGCTGTCGCGGCCTGGCAGAAAATATCGGTATACGGAGGCCGCGGGCCCAGCACACAGATAACAGCATCGCAGCCATTCAAACAATTGGCGACATCGTCACCCTTCAGCACCGAGCCGGTTATTACCGTGAGCCCGTCCGATCCCAGATTTAATGAAGCGGCATTCCTTACCAGAGCCCTGACTTTATAACCCTGCGCCAGGGACGTCTGTACGAGCAGCCTGCCCGTGGCACCACTGCCGCCAAAAATGGCGAGTGTTGCTCCGTAACCCCTGTCTGTGCCGGTAGCCATTTTGTCGCGCAGCTTGCTCATCGGGCCAAAGTCGGCCATTTGATTATCATCAGCATAATAGTTTCGGCCGAGTGTGTTAAATAATATCTTGGGAATAAACTCAAAACCGTATTGATAATAATTCGCATTAATGCTAGTATGTAACCAGTGCAGTCTTTTGTTCATATAGTAAGAAGGAGCCGATATGTCCATCCGTAACCGATACCTGGCTGCGATAGCCACATTAATTTTAAGTGTAATGTCTAGCGCTCCCACGGCATATGCCAGGGATGAACTGGTCATCTACTCAGCCCGGAATGAACAGCTGATCAAGCCCCTGTTCGATGCCTACACCCAGGCCACGGGTACTGAAATCCGGTTCATCACCGACAAGGAAGGTCCTCTGATGCAGCGCCTGAAATCGGAGGGGCCGAACAGCCCGGCCGATCTGATCATCACGGTGGACGCCGGCAACCTGTGGCAGGCCGCCCAGGAAGATTTGCTCAAACCCGTGCAATCAAAGGTACTCGAATCCAATATACCCCCCCACCTGCGCGATTCCGGCAATCGATGGTTCGGTCTGTCGATCCGGGCGCGCACGGTGGTTTTTAATACCCGTAAGGTATCCGCCGGTGAACTGAGCACCTATGAAGACCTGGCGGACCCGAAGTGGAGGGGCCGGCTGTGCCTGCGCACCTCGAACAAGGTCTACAACCAGTCGCTGGTCGCCATGATGATCGCCGAACTGGGCGAGACCAGAACGGAACAGGTCGTCAAAGGCTGGGTGGCGAATCTGGCGACGGATGTGTTCCCGGACGACACCAAGATGATGGAGGCGATTGCCGCCGGTCAGTGTGACGTGGGCATCGGCAACACCTACTATTTCGGACGCCTCAAGGAGAAGGACGCCAGTCTGCCCATCGCCCTGTTCTGGCCCAACCAGCAGGGTAGCGGCGTACATGTGAACATCTCGGGCGCCGGCGTGACGCGCTTTGCCAAACACGAGCAGGCCGCGATCCGTTTCCTGGAATGGTTGTCCTCCGCTCAGGCCCAGAATCTGTTTGCCGATGCCAATCTGGAATATCCGGTCAATCCCGCGGTAAAAGCTCATCCCACGGTTGAGGGCTGGGGCGCATTCAAGCAGAATCTGATCAATGTCAGCAAGGCCGGCGAACTGCAGGTTCAGGCCGTCAAGCTGATGGATCGTGTGGGTTATAAATAGCCGGATAGCGCAATCATGCAGTACGCGAAGTGAGCACTGACCTCCTCGATATTCGGCAGATTACCGGGCACAGACTGGCCAGGAAGTTCAGCATCTGGCGCTTGTTATCCCTGCTGGTCGCAACCCTGGTTCTGGTGCCGATCGGCGTGGTGTTGTGGTCTCTGCTCACGCCGTCATCGGATATCTGGGAACATCTGGTTGTCAACGTACTGCCCGGGGTCTTGAATAATACCTTCTGGCTGGTGCTGGGGGTGGGGACGGGAACCGCGCTCCTGGGCGTCAGCCTGGCCTGGCTGACCGGCGTCTGTGAATTTCCCGGTCAGCGTTTCTTTGCCTGGTCGCTGCTGCTGCCGCTCGCACTGCCGGCCTATGTCATGGCCTTTGTCGCCGTCGGCCTGCTCGACTTCACCGGCCCGGTCCAGACGGCCTTGCGCTCCTGGTTCGGTTCGGTCTGGTTCCCGCCGATACGCTCACGCGGCGGGGTGATCCTGGTGATGACCCTGGCGCTATATCCCTATGTGTATCTGATCGCGCGCAACGCCTTTCTCACCCAGGGCAAACGCGCCCTGGAGGCGGCCCAGTCCCTCGGCTGCTCGCGCCGCCGCGCCTTTTTCCGTGTCGCCTTGCCGCTGGCCCGCCCCTGGATTGTGGCGGGTGTGGCTCTGGTAATCATGGAGACGCTGGCTGATTTCGGCACCGTCTCGGTGTTTAATTACGACACCTTCACCACCGCGATCTACAAGGCCTGGTTCAGCCTGTTTTCGCTGCCGGCGGCATTGCAGCTCGCCTCCGTCCTGATTCTGATTGTGTTTGCCGCCATTGTGTTGGAGCAACAGACCCGTACCCGCATCCGCTATACCCAGACCGGGCGCCCATCGCCCCAACATGATCGGATCATCCTGCAGGGATGGAGCCGCTGGGCCGCGACCCTCTATTGCGCACTTATCCTGACGGTGGCGTTCATCATACCGGTGGGGCAGTTGCTCCTCTGGGCCGCGCAGGTCTATGCGCAGGATCTCGATGCGCGCTACTGGGGATTCCTGTGGCACTCGCTGCTGCTCGCCGGTGGCACGGCGCTGACGGCCTCAGCCGTCGCCCTCATCATCGCCTATGCCGGGCGCCGCCATCGGGATATTGCCATGCGCGCCACCAACCGGCTCGCCACCCTGGGTTATGCCTTGCCCGGCCCGGTGCTCGCCGTGGGTGTGTATGCGCCTGTGGCGTGGTTTGATAATTTGATTATCGATGGGACACGTCACTATCTGCACATCGAGATCGGCCAGGTGCTGGGAGGCACACTGCTGGTTATGCTGCTGGCCTATCTGGCCCGATTCCTGGCCGTCGGTTACAATCCCATCGACAGCCACATGCAGCGCATCACCACCAGCGTGGACGATGCGGCCCATATCTTTGGCGTGCGTGGTTTTGCGATGCTCAGGCGTGTCCACCTGCCGATGCTCAAGGGCGGCCTGCTGACGGCGGTCACCCTGGTGTTCGTCGATGTCATGAAGGAAATGCCCATCACCCTCATGACACGTCCCTTCGGCTGGGACACGCTGGCGATACGCATCTTCGAGATGACCGCCGAGGGCGAGTGGCAGCGGGCCGCCCTGCCTGCGGTGGCGCTGGTGCTGGCCGGACTGATACCCATCCTGCTGCTGACGCGAAATGGCGATCATTAATATGAGTATGCTGCTGGAACTCAAAAACGTCACCCAAACCTACGGCGCCCAGCCTGTGGTGCAGGATCTGAGCCTGGCGCTTGAAGAGGGCGTGATCGCCTGCCTGCTCGGCCCGAGCGGCTGCGGCAAGACCACGGTATTGCGCTGTATCGCGGGCTTCGAAGACATTCACACGGGTGAAATCCGGCTCAGTGGCAGTATCGTCAGCCTGCCGGGTTACTGCCTGCCGCCGGAGCGCCGCCGCATCAGCATGGTCTTCCAGGACTACGCGCTGTTCCCCCATCTCACTGTCGCGGGCAATATCCGCTTCGGTCTGGATCAGCTCGCCCCCGCAGAACGCACCCGCCGCGTGGAAGAATTGCTGGAAATCGTCGGGCTGCCCGGCACGGCCGGCCGCTATCCGCATGAACTCTCCGGGGGCCAGCAGCAGCGGGTGGCGCTGGCCCGCGCCCTGGCGCCGCGCCCCCGCCTGATGCTGCTGGACGAGCCCTTTTCCAATCTGGATATCGACCTGCGTGAACGTCTGGGGATCGAGGTGCGTGAACTGCTCAAACGCGAAGGCATCACGGCCCTGGTCGTCACCCATGACCAGCGCGAGGCCTTCGCCATGGCCGATGCGATCGGCATCATGCACCAGGGCTATATCCAGCAATGGGGCACGCCCTACGATATCTATCACCGGCCGGTAAACCGCTTCGTGGCCGACTTCGTGGGACAGGGCACCCTGCTGCCGGGCAAGGTGCTCAATGCGCATCAGGTGCAGATCGAACTGGGTGTGTTCGAGGGGGATTTCAGCGCGCCGCCCGGCGCGATGGTGGATGTGCTGATCAGACCCGACGATATCGTGCACGATGATGATAGCCCCTGCCTGGCCACCATCCTGCACAAGACCTTCCGTGGCGCCGAGATTCTTTACACCCTGGCGCTGGCGAATGGCACGCGCCTGTTGTCGTCAGTGCCCAGCCACCATGATCACCCGCTGGGTGAACGGCTCGGCATCCGAGTGGATATCCCCCACGTCGTCGCCTTTGCGCGCAAATGACCACGGCCTTACTTGTGACTGGTCAGTTTATCCATCACCGCAAATAACACCCCCGAGACTACAAACGTGAGGTGTATGCCCACCTTCCAGCCCAACTGCTCATTGGTGAACTCCTCCACATTGACAAAGGCCTTGAGTAGCTCTATGGCCGAGATGGCGACGATCGAGCCGATAACCTTGATCTTGAGATCGGAGAAACCCACATGCCCCATCCAGTCCGGCCGGTCTTCATGATCGCCGGTGTTGATTTTGGAAACGAAGTTTTCGTACCCGGCAAAAACTATAATCAACAACAGGTTCGCCACCAGAGCGATGTCGATCAGCGACAGAATGCCAACGATCACATCGCTGCCGCCGCCCGTAAACACCAGGGGTGTCAGCTTGGTGATCTCCTTGGCGAACTTGACCAGCAGCAGTATGATGGCATATACCAGCCCGAGGTAAAAAGGCGCCAATAACCAGCGGCTATTGAATATCAGAACCTCAAGCATCGTCTCAATTTTCTTCATTTATGGATATCCCCAGTCCGCAATCTGCATAGGATACAGGCCCCCTGATTGAACTGTCTATTTGTGCAAGCTCCATTGGGTGCGCCAATCATAGGCTAAAACACGATTTTTGCCTATGAAAAGCATGAATAACCGTCTAGGATAGTCTATGAGAATTGTATAAAGAACAGAATCCGATGGACGAAGTCCCTAAACAGAAATCATCGATCAGCAATACCCTTGCGACTTTCATAAGCGCACCGACCCTGTTTTCACTTGCGCTGGGCATCACTCTTTCCATAGGCCTCTTCAGCCTGGTCAAGGGCTGGGAAGAGACGACCATCAAGGCCGAATTTGGTCTGGCGGCCGGTACCTATGCCGCCGATTTAAAAGGTGAACTAAACCGCCATCTTGAAGGCGTATCTTCAATTGCCCGCTATTTTGACTCGAGCGAGAGTGTGCAGCTCGATGAGTTCAATACCTTTGTTGGCGGCTATCTGGAAAAGCACTTTGATATTCAAGCCCTGGTCTGGATGCCCAGAATAACCGCCGCAGAACGCGCACACCTGGAACAGCGCGCCCGCGCAGAGGGTCAGGCTGAATTCAGGATCACAGAAAAGGATGCGCAGGGTCAATTGATCAGTGCCCGGACAAGGGAAGAATATTTCCCTGCCAGCTATGTATATCCTTACAACAGTAACGAAATGCTGCTGGGCTATGATCTTGCCTCTGATGTGAACCTTCGACAGGATATGGAGTCCAGCCGTAACACGGGCGCCATGATCGTCACCAGGCGCCTGAAGCTTTTTCAGGATACGGGAGATCAATATTCCGTCATCATTTTTGCGCCGGTGTATCGCAAGAACGCCCCTACCGATACGCCGGAGCAGCGTCATGCCAACCTGCTGGGATTCGCCGCCGAGGTAATGAATATCGGCACCTTCATCGAAGAAGCGCTACTGGAATCGGCAACATTCGGCATAGATTTGTTGTTGACGGATAAATCCGCATCCTCCGATGAAAGTTTCCTTTACTATCATGAACAGTATTCACCTCAGGATCATCGCCTGAGCGGCACCGGTAATCTTGAGACGCGCCAGATCAATGAGGCCAATATCGAACAGCATCTCAACGATCATCCGCATGATGTAAATCTGACCTGGCATGCCGCGCTCGATCTGCCCAGCCGCCAATGGGTGCTTGATTTCTATCCGGCCGAGGAATTTCTGGCGGCTCATCGCATCTGGTCATCGTGGGCCATATTATTGAGCAGCCTGCTGCTTTCGGCCTTCCTGGTTTTTTATCTGCACCGGAGAAACCTGTATAAATTACACATTGAAAGCTTTATGGCCAAGCTTGGCGATGCCAACCGGCATTTAGAGGATGAAATCAGGGAACGCAAGCATATTGAAGAGGCTCTGACAAAGATAGCGCATGCGGTTAACAAAAAAAACAGCGAGGAATTCTTTACCTCCATGGTGCAGAATCTGACCACGGCGCTGCAAGTGGAGTTTGCTTTTATCGGTGAGGTAGCCAGGAACAATAAAGATCTCATGGAGATGGTGGCCGTCTGCAAGAATGGGCGGATTATCGATAACTTCCGCTGCCCATTAGCCGGTACGGCCTGCAGCAAGGTCATCGGATACGGCACCAGCTACTTTCCAGACAGCCTGCAAAAAACATTTGCGGGTGATTGCCTGCTGTGCGAGGCGGAAGCTGAAAGCTATTTGGGCTCCCCGATCTATGATAGTAACGGCGAGTTGCTGGGTATCGTCGGAATCATGAGCACTTCTCCCATGACCAGCAATCAGCCTGCCGAGGCTGTGCTGCATTTCTACGCCGAGCAAATCGCGGGGGAATTGCAGCGGCGCCAATCGGAAATTGAAATGCAGAAGCTGTCCAGTGCCCTCAAGCAGACTGCGGATGTTGTTACCATCACGGACCGTAACGGCGTCATCGAATATGTCAATCCGACATTTGAGACATTGACCGGATACCGCCATGATGAGGTCGTGGGGAAATCCGCCGGGATTCTCAAATCCGGAAAGCACGATAACCGATTCTATAAAAATCTTTGGGAAACCATTCAGGGAGGCGGCAGCTACCAGGGCATTATCATAAACCGCAAAAAGAATGGCGACCTCTACTATGAAGAAAAGACCATCACCCCGGTAAAGGACAGAAATGGAATCATCATCAATTATATCTCGACCGGGAAAGATATCACCGGGCGGGTGGAGGATCAGAAACGGCTGCTGCACCTGGCCTATCATGACACCTTGACCGAGCTTCCCAACCGGATGCTGCTCATGGATCGGCTTGAGCACTCCCTGATCCGGCGCACCAAATCCAAGCTGCCAATGGCCATCATGTTCCTTGACCTGGACAGATTTAAAAATATCAACGATACCCTGGGCCATAATGTGGGTGACATGCTGTTACAGAACGTTACCAAACGTCTGATGGCCTGCATCCGTGAGGAAGACACCATTGCGCGCCTTGGCGGTGATGAATTTGCCATACTGCTGGAAAACATAGCGTCGGTGGAGGACATCGTCCAGGTCAGCAAGAAGATACTCCAGGCGCTTGATGAACCGTTCGTGTTTCATGGGCAGGAACTATATATAAGTGGCAGTATCGGTATCAGTATTCACCCGGAGGATGGGAACGATGCCAGCACCTTGCTGATGAACGCCGATACGGCCATGTATCGCGCCAAGGCACTGGGGCGCAATAATTACCAATTCTACTCTCCCGACATGAGCGCCATGGCGCTGGATCGCCTGAAGCTGGAAAGCAGCCTGCGGCGCGCCATCGAGCGGCAGGAATTTCTGCTGCATTATCAGCCGCAGGTGGAAATGGCAACGGGTAAAATCATCGGTGCCGAGGCGCTGCTGCGCTGGCAGCATCCGGAACGGGGCATGGTGGCTCCCATGGAGTTTATTCCATTGCTGGAAGAAACCGGGCTGATCGGGCCAGTGGGGGAATGGGTGCTCAGAACCGCCTGTCATCAGGCGCGCCATTGGTATGTCGATGGGTTCAAATCATTACGCATCTCGGCCAATCTGTCGGGCAGGCAGTTTCAGGATCCGAAGCTGGTAAAAATTATCAGCGATATTCTTGAAGAGTGCGCGCTTGATTCATCATTGCTGGAGCTGGAAATCACCGAGAGCGTCCTGATGCAGGGGGACAAGACCTCGATGAATAATCTGCATACTCTCAAGCAAATGGGATTACACCTGGCGATTGATGATTTCGGAACAGGTTACTCCTCGTTAAGCTATCTGAAGCGATTCCCCATTACCACTCTCAAGATAGACCGTGAGTTTATTCGTGATATCAGCACCGACGAAGACGATGCCGCCATTGTCAAAACCATCGTGGCCATGTCGCATAATCTTAAAATGAGGGTAATCGCCGAGGGTGTGGAAACAGAGCAGCAATATAGCTTTCTTAAAACATGCGGCTGCACCAATATTCAGGGTAATCTGTTCAGCGTGCCCCTGGACAAGGATGAGATGGGGCAACTGTTACGGAGCAATATTCACTGATTGCACCGTCTCCAGCACCTCAAAGCGGCGCTATGCATTCCATGCCTTGGCGAGGACAGCTCTGATTACTGATCCGGCCGCCAAACAGTGCGCGCTCTTTTTCTCCCTCTCCGTAAACTGCAATACTCAGTTTCACTTGATGGCTTCTCCTTTCTGCCCCACCATCCCGTAATGATACGGCGGCAGATCGACAAAGGGTTTGATCATTATGAAGCCTTCTTGTTCCGCCCACTTTCGGCACTGTTCAGGCCTCGGCCTGATGCGCATCGGAGGACCGCGCGGTGTCTCCGGATCATAATTCCAGTGCATAATTCCAACCTTCCCCGCCGGGCGCAGAATGCGATGCGTCTCACGCAAGAGGTTGCGAGGATTCTCGGCATGCAGAATGTTGAACAGCATCACATAGTCAACACTATCTGCAAGCAGGCCGGTTCCCTGTAACACAAAATCACGCCGGTGATAGCGGATATTAGTGATGCCCTGCGCCTGCGCCTTGCGCCGGGTGGTCTCGATCATGTCAGGTTCAATGTCAAAGGCATGTATCTGTAAGGCAAGCTGTGCCGCCGGGATTGTAAAAGTCCCATAGCCGCAACCGAGATCCACCGCCTCATTGACCGATGAGTCGAGATCAAGAAGGTGTAACGTGCGCCGGGGATCGAAGAAACCCTGCCACAACCCTTCTTCCGGCATCCCGCTTTCTCTGACTTTCATGATATTT
>Ga0154729_1140_pt1 | contig 12270 bp, 12 predicted proteins | sample Rifle2008BG16ft_FD_105737 | JGI IMG/M metagenome (GOLD analysis project Ga0154729, IMG submission 105737) | Gammaproteobacteria bacterium RBG_16_57_12
TTAAGCCGGTCTGACGATTCATTCCATTAGAGAGATTTAGGCCGTGTCTTCGCCGGCGAGCAGGCCATATTCCTTCAGCCGCTTCCACAACGTGGTGCGCGACATGCCCAGGGCCTTGGCGGCGGCGGCCTTGTTGCCGCCGGTCTGGCGCAGGGCATTCTCGATGGCAGCCTTTTCATCGGTGGCCGCCGGGGGCGCCTGATAATAGTTTGTAAACCGGATCGGAATCGCCTGTGGCGTGGCGCCTTCCTTTCCGGTGGACATCTGCCGGGCGGCAATGTCCTGAATTTCCGGCGGCAGATGGTGGGGGAGAATTGTGGATCCCTCGCTATGAACCAGGGCATATTCCAGCGCATTTACCAGTTCCCTGACATTGCCCGGCCAATCATACGACTCCAGAAGCTCGAGTGTATTCCAGGCCAGTTTGACTTCCCCGCGGTTATAGCGGGCACTCAAATTGCCGAGCTGCTGGCTGGCCAGCAGACTGATGTCCTCGCGACGCTCACGCAGCGCGGGAGTACGGAGCGGCAATACGCGCAGGCGGTAATAAAGGTCGGCGCGAAATTCTCCCGCCTCGACCATGGCCGACAGATCCTTGTGTGTGGCCGCCAGAATGCGCACATCCACCTTGCGGGGCTGATTCTCACCAAGACGCTCGACCTCGCGTTCCTGAAGCACACGCAACAGCTTCACCTGAATGGAAGGTGAGATTTCACCAATCTCGTCCAGCAACAGGGTTCCGCCATCCGCCGCTTCAAAGCGCCCTGCCCGGGCGGAGGTTGCGCCGGTAAAGGCGCCGCGCGCATGCCCAAAAAGTTCGGACTCCAGCAGGGTTTCCGCCAGGGCGGCACAGTGTACGCGGATATAGGGGCCGTTGGCCCGGCTGGAGTTTTCATGGAGGGCGCGCGCCACCAATTCCTTGCCGGTCCCGCTTTCGCCGGAAATCAGGACGGTGGCTTCACTCGCCGCTGCGCGCAGGATGTGCTGGAACAATTCCCGCATGACATTGCTGCGCCCGATCAGCCCCCCGAGGCGCAGGCGCTCACTGGCCTCGTCCTCCAGTTCTTTTTCCCTGGTGCAATCGCGCAGAATAACGGCACAGCGTGCTTCCTCCTCGGGCGGGAATGACATGGCCCACATGCGCAGAGAGAGCAGGGAACCATCCGGCCGTTTAATGGCGATACTCTGCACCTTGTTCGCCTGCGCCTTCGGCTGCATGAGTGAACAATAGCCGCGTGACTCGCATTCGCGGGCACAGGCGGAGCCCCTGAATATGCTGGGACAGAGACTGCTGACGATGGATTCGCTTTCCTGGCCCAGCATGGACGTGGCCGACTGGTTGATGGACAGAACCTTGCGGTCTTTATCCAGGAGCAGCACGCCTTCTTCCAGGTTATCGAGAAGCATGTCTAAATATGACAAGGAGATACCCATGAAATCTTCCTCTGGCAACAAAGTGGGGATAGTTTAGTTGACGTTCATGTTAACGTTAATTGTGGTCAATAGCAAGATGCAAGAAATCTGTAATCTTGCACAGAAACCCCCATGACCAAAGCCGGGCAACAGAGGGAGTAACACACGCAGAGTTGATGCAGATCAATGAGAAATCCTATACCAGGCACGATACTTGGCCTCTAAAAATTCATCAGGGTGGGCGGGAGACCTTTTTATGACCACACAAGTACTACAACAACAAGCCTTGCGGATCAGATCAGCCCTCTCGGACTACACCATACTGGCCAAGCCGGGCATCGTCAGCCTGACCCTGGTGGCGGCGCTTACCGGCATTTATTTCGGTAATCGGGGAATTATTCCCGACCTGGGCATGATGCTCTGGACCTTCATTTTATTGGGTTCCGCGACCGCAGGCTCCTGCATGCTCAATAATTTCTATGACCGGGATATCGACCGTGTGATGCGCCGGACCAGCCTGCGTCCCCTGGCGGCTGCAACGGTATCCGCCAGGAATGTCCTGATTGCAGGATTGATCCTGGTGCTGGCGCCCCTCCCGCTGATGGCCTGGCTGGTAAATCCCATGACGGCCCTGCTGACCGCCGCCGCCGCCTTCGGCTATGTGGTGGTGTATACCATGATGACCAAGCGCCGCACCCCCTGGGCCAATCAATTCGGTGGCATCGCCGGTGCGTTGCCGCCGGTGATCGGCTATGCGGCGGTGGGCGGTGGTCTGGATGCCAATGCCTGGATCCTGTTTGTCATCATGGCCATCTGGCAACAGCCCCATGCCCTGAGCCTCGCGCTGAAATATCGTGATGAATATGCAAAGGCCGGTGTGCCGGTGGTGCCGGTGGCCAGAGGGATCAATGCCACCAAGCAGCGCATCGCCATTTATAATGTGTTGCTGCTTGCCGTGTCCGTGGTGCCCTACACTCTCGGCATGGCCGGAATGTTCTATCTGGCAACCGCCATCATCCTGGGCACAGTATTTCTGGGCCTGTCACTGCGGTTTCTGGCTTCTCCCCGCGCGCACAATATGTTTTTGTTCTTCTTCTCAATCATTTATCTGGTGGTTCTATTTTCCACCATGGTATTTGACGCGCTGCCTTAACCTGCCTTCCTCATGTAGTCAATAACGTCATTATCTGCCTCAACCCGGGTACAGCAATGTGTCCGGTTTGATGCATTTCTGCCTGTTTTCGCCATTCTGGAATGATTGATGTGTGTCAATGCATAAATCGGCGATGACAGATTAAGATGAATTTAATATTGATAGAGATAGCCTGCCATGACCAAGTTAATAAATGCCCTGATTGCGGAACACCGCGCCTGCGATGATGAATTTGCGCTGGCAGAAAAAGCCGTGGCCGACCAGGAGTGGACGAAAGCGGCGGAGCTATGCCGCCACTTTGTGCAATCCATGGAGTGTCACCTCCGGCACGAAGAAGAAGTGTTGTTCCCGGCATTTGAAGAGCGCACCGGCATGACCTCGGGCCCGACCCGGGTGATGCGTATGGAACATGAAGATATGCGCCAGTTATTTCATGACATGGAGGAAAGTATCAAGAATAAGGACAGGGAGGGCTATCTGGGACAATCCGAGACCCTGCTGATTCTGATGCAGCAACACAATATGAAAGAAGAAAATATCCTGTATCCGATGGTGCAGAATGCCTTGCGTGCGGACCAGGACAACATTCTTGCAAAGATCAAATCGATAGCCGTGTGAGGTGAAATCGATGGAAGCAGAAATAGAGCTCGACGTCAGCATGCTGGAACCACCGGAACCTCTGCAGCGGATATTGAACACGATCCATACCATCAACCCCGGCCAATACCTCAAGGTTCTGCATCATCGGGAGCCCTTTCCCCTCTATCCCATTCTGGAAAGGGAAGGCTTCACCCATAATACGCGTCAGGGGCAGGTGATGCCCTTCGAAATCTTTATCTGGCGCATGAATGACAGCGCGGCGCAGGAGAAGGCGGCGCAGGCCATGGGATTGTAGGCCACCGGACTTAAACGGTTTCAAAAACTAAGTAGGGTGGGTAAGTGCCTTGTGCGCACCCGCCAGGCGTTGCGTAGCAACACAACGCATTTTGAATGTGTGCCTGGCGGCATGTCTGGTGGGTGCGCACAAGGCACTTACCCACCCTACATTTGATTTTACTTAAGCGTTACATCATCACCCTTTCATGCAGGCTGATTATCGTCAATGAATAGCAAAACGGGGCTGTCATTAACGCAGGCACCGCCCATTTCAGTCCCACTGCGGTTTTTTCTCACCGCACCCCTGTTCGGGTTAGCCGCCGCAATACTGTTTTTCTGGTTTGGTCCGGCCGCCATTGAAACCCGCTGGTCGCCGGTGACGCTGGCCATCACTCACCTGTTGACCCTTGGATTTCTGCTAATGGCCATTATCGGCGCCATGATGCAGATGTTGCCGGTCATGGTCGGCTCGCCCCTCAACCGGCCGCGCGTGCTCAGCACGGTGGTGCATGTGTTCCTGTGCCTTGGATTATTGGCGCTGGCCTGCGGTTTCTTGTTTACCAATAAGATCCTGATCATCATCTCCATGCCAAGCCTGGCGGCAGGATTGCTGCTATTCGCCGGCGCGGCGTCGACCAGCCTGATGCGCGCGGCTACCATCAATGCAACCGTCACCGGAATGCGGCTGTCGGTCGCTGCCCTGGTGGTTACGCTGGTGCTGGCGCTGATTGTCAGCACCGGCCATGCCTGGTCATGGCATGTTCCAAAAACCATCACCAATGTGCATATGACCTGGGGGCTGGTCGGAACCGTGTCATTATTGATCATCGGCGTGGCCTACGAGGTGGTGCCGATGTTTCAGATGACGCCCGCCTATCCGGGGTGGATGAAGCGCCGTTTCACAACGCTGCTGTTCATCGGCCTGCTCCTCTGGTCGGCACTGTATGCCTTGCAGTCAAATGGCTCCACCCTGATGACCGTACTGGCAGATCTGGCCTCCTCGTTCCTTGCGCTATGGCTGCTTGTCTTTGCGGTGATCACCTATCGCCTGCAAGGGCAACGCAAGCGCCGCACCCCAGACGTCAGCGTTCATTTCTGGCGTACCGGGTTGATCTGTCTGGGCCTGTGTGCCGTGTTATGGGTCGTTTCGCGCCTATGGCCGGCCCTGGATAACTGGCCTCGATTGAACATGCTGCTGGGCGTACTGATGATCGTCGGCTTCGCCGTTTCCGTCATCAACGCCATGTTGTACAAGATCGCTCCCTTTCTGGTGTGGCTTCACTCGCAACATCTGCCCGGCAGTGCGCGAGCCATACCGAACATGAATTAAATTATTTCCAAACAAAATAAACTGCGCCACTTTCTGCTCCATCTGGGCGCCCTGCTATTGCTGATGATGGCTTTGATCTGGCCATCATTAAGCTACCCTTCGGCGTTTTTATTTATCCTGGCGTTTGCTCAGCTCTGTTTCAATCTCCATTCCGCCCTGCGTATTTATCTGGTCATCAAGAGAAACACGGAAGCAGCGGCCTCCTGATCATCCATTTACTCGCCGGATTTATAAAGGCTTACCCGGCGGGAGATATCTGCTGGAATGAACCCCTGTGAGATGGTGTTAATTGATTTTCCGAAGGCATACCATTTTATGGCGTTAATTGATCTTTCGAAGGAATACCATTCTGTTTCTTTGAGGCTGTAGGGTGGATAAGCGCAGCGCATCCACCCTACAACTGCGGCGAACACCGCACAGCTAGGCGATGGGTGTCTCTTGCCACGCGGCCTCGCTTAGTTGCTGCCAGAAGGGTCGCTCTATCATGCCTTCATACTATACATATAGACATTCCAAATGTATGGTATGAAGGCGACGAATGATGCCCTCCTCCTTCCTTTTCAATAGGGTAGGGTAGAGGGCGGGCGAGAACCTGCCCTCTACTCTACCCTATTCTTCCAGATTGACATATTGTATCGCATAAGATACAGTTAATATATGATAGAAATTCGCCAGACCGAGATCTTTGCTAAATGGTTTAGTGGTCTGCGTGATAGAAATGCCCGAACACGCATTCAAATACGCATCGATCGTTTGCAGTTGGGCAACCCTGGTGATGTGAAACCGGTTGGCGAGGGTGTTTCGGAATTGCGGATCGATTGCGGTCTCGGTTACAGGGTGTATTACGCTCAGCGCGGCTCTGTGCTGATCGTGTTGCTGGCGGGCGGTGATAAACGCACGCAAAATCGCGACATCAAAACCGCGCTGGAACTTGCGCGCGACCTTTAGGAGGTTATCATGAAAAAAGCCAAGACTAAGACCCGCCCCTACGATCCAGCGGAGTATTTGAAAACCAATAAGGATATGGCGGCCTATCTGGAAGCCGCTCTGGAAGAGGGTGATCCTGCGTTGATTACGCACGCGCTTGGAGTGATTGCGCGCGCCAAGGGGATGGCACAACTGGCGCGAGATACGGGACTTGGGCGAGAGAATCTCTATAAGGCCCTCTCATCCGAAGGAAATCCGGAGTTCGCGACCGTGCTGAAGGTGATGCGAGCGCTGGGGCTAAAGCTCCATGCAGATGCGGCGTGAAAACCGCGGTCTCTCCCCCATTCTTCCATTGTCCCTATTTCCCGCGCACAAAAAAGCCGGCAATGTTGCCATTGCCGGCTGATGGTCGTCTTACCCGGGCCGGTCAGGCTTAGGGCAGCATCCAGGTCACGCTGACGCGTGAGAGCAGCCCATTATCAGTACCACTCATGGCAAACTCCTTTTCCACCACAGCATCCACAGTGACCGGTCCACGGGTGTAACCCGCACCCAGGGCAACGGCCGTAGAAGTACCGGACCATACACGCTCATTGGTCTGGTTGGTGGAATAAGTGGCTATCTGGGTACCGGCAGTCGAGGTGCCAGCGGTGGTATCCGTATCCGACATATCCCAATACGTGGTCCTCGAGTTCTCCTCATAGGCTTCGTACAGATTCTTGGTGACGGAACCGCGCAATTTCCAGTTGGCATTGAGCTCTCCTTCCATGGCAATGATCAACGGTATGCGGGTCTGTTCATAGCTGTAGGCGCTATTCGTCTGTGTTCCCAGGCATGGCCATCTTGGAGCCACTTCACATCCATCGTTGTAGGTAGTAGTGCCTGCGATATTATCCGTGAAGCTGTGTGCCGTGGTGGTATTGATCGCCGCCTGATCATACTCATAGTCAGCCCAGCCCACCGAGGCTGAGAGCAGGGAGGTGGGCGTCGGGTTATAGTTGCGTGTCACCTGGAGCTGCAAGGTGGTCTGTTCATCGGTGCGTGTGCCACTCGAGGCAAAACGATCGACCACATTGACATCCAGCGTACCATCATTGGTAGTGTCTTCCGTATAGGTTTCCACTGCGCTCAGGCTATTGGTGGAGTTGTTCTCCTCGTTCTGGTAACCCAGGGTCACCAGGGTGTCGGGCATGGGCTCGACACGCAGGGCCAGACCAAGGTTCTGGGCGCTGTCACTCTCGATCGTCTGACTACCGGTGAAGGTTGTGTTATCCACGTAGTTAATGAGGCCTGCCCCATTATAGTTTTGCCGCAATACATTATCGGCGAAGGTGGAACTACTGCTGGCATCGGGCATGCCGAAGGTCAGGCTGACTTCCAGATTGTTCAGAGCAGGCATCTCAATGCCCAGGGCCAGGTTAAGCTCGTCCGATTCCATCTTGGTGTGGTTGGCGGTTATAGCGGAGGTATTGAGGATACCCGCAAAGGTAGCTGTATTGATGGCATTTGGATCTGTCCAGCTTGGCGCGGGCAGGGAGTCTTCATCCGTCAGGGCCTGGAAGTTCAGGCGCGCCCCGATGTGGTTGCCGCCTGCCGTGGTGCCCCAGAACAGATCGAACTGGCTCTTGGGCTGTTCGACCTGGGGCGCATTGGAGATATCCCAGTTTTGTGTGCCTGTCTGAGCATTAAAGGGTGTGCCTCCTGTGGCTGAGGTCAGCTCGGTAGGTGAAATCGATTGATTACCACTAAAGCCGTAATTGGTGGGATCGGCAAGGCTATCATCCAGATCGGCGGCTAGATTACTGCTCGAAGGCCGTCCGATATAAACACCAAAGGTCTGGCCATTGCCCAGAGTCTTGTAGACGCCCGCGGCTTCCTGGCTGCTGCTGACCGGAATATTGATATCAACGCGATTGCTGTAATTTACCACCTGGGCCGGGTTGACCCAGATATTATAGGAATCGCGAAGGTTGGAATAATCGGATTGTAGGGCGCTACTGCGTGCATCTGAACCGCTATAATCGAAACCGTCGACAGTTGCGACGGCCTGCGTTGACAGCGCCGACAACACCGCAGCGGACAATGCGGTTAAACGGTATGCTTTTATTTTCATGTCTCTTTCCTCCCGATGAATATTCACGATTGTTTATTGATGCTTGTTGAATAAATATCTAGCGAGGGAAGCCCCGGTGCTCTTGCAGTGCCGGATTTTATTATCTCCCCATGAGCGATAAATCTACACGCCATCAAAATAGATTGCCAGTATTTTTTTACAAAATCTTACAGGCGATCGATTGGCCGCTTATGCGCGTGAAATCAATTGTATGGCGTGAAATCCGGTTTTTGCCGTGTTTTTCAGGGTCAGCGCAACATTGGGGCGGGCCACTGATCCGGTATGTTGCCGTGGTGGCCAAAGAGCGCGATATCCGCCGGACTGACCGGGGATCGCGAGCGGATGTTCGCTCTCACAGGTGCAGCGACGCACACGAGGATTTCCACCACCGGTGGCCGCACATAAAAAAAGGGCGCCCGGAGGCGCCCTTTAGAACTACACGATCAAACACCTTACTGGCTGGAGAAGCTCAGGTTTATGCCCACCGCAAAGGCGCTGGCGGTTTTATCTGCGCCAGCCGACGGGCCGGAGCCGGCGGTAATGCCGCCGCTGCCGCTGGCGTCATTGGACACCTGCGCATACAGGGCATAGAGCTCGGCATTCGGGGTCATCTTTTTGGAGACGCCAAGGGCCAGGTAATCACCGCCGTTATTCGAGCCGCTGGCGGTTTCACCCCTCTGTCCGATTGCCAGCTTGACATTGGTGCCTTCGGCAATCGGATGTGCAACGCTGAAATAGATGTTATCCTGGTCCGACTTGGTTCCGGTTGTCATATCCACCTCGGTATTCTCATAGATAAGACCCAGGGCGGTCTTCGTCGGCAGTGTGTAGCCTACCGCCAGCTTCATGGCAGTGGCATCTTCATTATCAGTACCGGTCCAATCAGTCAAACTCTGATACGCCAGGGTGGCATACAGGCCCATGTCCTTGTTGTTGTACATGGCGGCGAGGCTGAAGCCGTCCTTTTCGATGGTTGAGCTCGTATCTGGCAGATTGTCATTGCCTGTATCAGTGATATAGCCTACCCCCAGGGTGAAGCCGCTCATGTCCGGCGAGGTATAGATAATAATGTTGTCCGGACGGATGTCATGGGTAGTGCTGATCACGGCGTTATAGTCGGCATAGGAGTCGGCAAAGATATCCAGCTTGCCGGTGGATGTCTTGTAGGGGGAATCGGTATGACCCGCTACAACCGTACCAAAGCCACCAGCCAGACCCACGAAGGTGTTGCGGGTGGCGATCAGTAGGCCAGAACCAGTATCTTGAGTCGTTGTCGTAGTAGTAGTAGCGCCACTACCATCATCAGTATCAGTAGTATTGGTATCAGTAAAACTGACACTGGAAGTGTTGTCATCATCCATGTCTATCTGGGCTTCGATCTGATACACGGCCTTCAGGCCATCGCCCAGATCCTCGGCACCCTTGAACCCCAGACGCGAGTTATGGCTGGTTACCGCAATCGAGCTGTCATCAGCCCCGGTTGCCGAACTGTCGTCGCTGATAAAACCAACAGACACGCGCGCCTGACCATATACCTCAACGGCGGCCTGCGCCCCCAGCGGTGCGGCCAGAGCGGCGGCAATACTCAGAGCGATGATTCTTTTGCTGTGTTTCATTAGGCTCTCCTGTGTGTGAAAAGTGTGAAATATTGTCATTGTTTTCATGTCCCCCCCTTCGTATATAGATTAATGATTATTTTTGAACTTGATTTGTGGGTCCATTTAAATCATCTTTATCAAACAATGCCTTGATGCAGATCAAATAAGGCGTTTATCGATCTCCCGAAGGATTGCCTTGATAACATCTTTTTAGGCAGATCGCGGGCATGCAGCCTATATGCAATGATGCAATTTGTCATCTGGCCGTTTTATCCACTGGCAAGTATTGCTGCGGCATTTGATGCACATCAAGGAGCAGCAGGGTATTTTTCATTCTCCTAGTCCAGGAAGCTCCGATGAACAAATCAGAGATTTTATAACATACAGTATTGAGGTAGACAATAGTGCGATGACTCATTATATGGAGCTCCTGGCGACTAATCAGCCATGGAACCTCATCAAGTTTATGGTTGTTCCGGTGGTGCTGGCTGAAACGGTGGCCATTACCGAGTTGTATATCCTGTTTTCCCGGCGGTGCGGCGCATCAGTAGCCGCTGTATGTGCCGATGCCGCCGGGTTCACGCCTGGCGGGCGGCAGGCTTGACCGTATCCTGCCGCAGATAGTAGATCAGGGTGATGATGCCCAGCCAAAGCAGTGCGGCCATGGCGCTGTGAGTGACGACTGCCACGAGTGGAACGCTGAATATCACCACCGAAATCCCGAGCAGAACCTGAAGGAGTAAGGCGGCGAGGAGGATACTGCCGATGGTTCGAAGGCGGCCGCCGAGTCTTATCGCCTTATATCCCAGCCAGCCAACCAGCAATATGACCAGGCCCGCGCCCATTCTGTGCGCGACATGAAGGCTGGCGGCCGCCGCCGAACTGAAGATCACCTTTCCCTCGCCGTTTACCTCCAATAGTTGCTGCACAGAGAAGCCTTCGGAAAAGTTCATGGCCGGCCACCATGAGCCATTGCAGTCAGGAAACGTGGTGCAGGCCAGCGCCGCAAAATGAGAGCTTATCCAGCCACCCAGCGCCGTTTGGGTCACCACAGCCATAAGCCCGAGCGCAGCCCAGGTTCGGAGCGTCCGGTGACGCGGATTAATCTGGCGTGGGCCCTGAGCCAGGTATAGCCACCAGAACGAGCCCAGCAGGGCAATCCCTCCCAGCAGGTTGGCCATGATCACCGGCGGCCGCAGCAGCGGGGATCCGTACCAGATACCCAGGACGGACAGAAGCAGGGAGATGCCCAGGATCACGAACGGGACAACGACGGGCATACCCGGTTCTTTGCGTCTGCGCCAGGCCACGACGGTAATCGCTATAATGAATAGCAGCAAAAGACTTGCAACAACGCGGTGTGCTCGCTCCACAGCGGTTGGCGGCGTAATCGCTGATGGCTGCGCAAAACCGAAATCGGATGCGGCGATGTCTCGCGCATACCTGGCAGCATCGACATAACCAAAACATTCAGGCCAGCCGGTACATCCCAGCCCCTGGTTCGACAGGCGCATCAGGGAACTCAAAACAATCAAGGCAAATGACAACAAAAATGCAATCGCCACCAGCCTTGCGAACAGGGAACCAGGATATTTGAACATTTGACCCTCTCTGATTAATTGTCATTATTATGGGTTGGGCTTTAGTCTGTATGTCACTGCGCATCAGTTGACATAGGCGTCTTGCGCGCCGGTACCCTGTGGATGATTTTTGCGATGATTATACATAGATGTCGCAAAACATCAGACCTAAATCAGAGTTTCCCTTGACCTAAATCAAGGTGAAGGCCGGGCAATAGAGCTACGGTTGTGTCCAAGGTTTAATCCGCGATATCGGGCATATGCTGCATCGAAGACGGTTATATACCTTAGGTACCGATACTGGTACAAATAACTGCAAATAAAACTAACATATATGGGGGATACCAAATGTTGAGAAATAAATATATGCTGGGCCTTCTCAAAACAACAGCCGTCACGGCGCTGGGTCTGGCAGTCAGCCTGCCAGCCATGGCCGTTGATATCAGTAAACTGCCGGTGGTTACGCAGGAAATGGTGGCACCACCCTTCCTGCCAAAACACGATCAGGTCAGCAAGGGGCAAAAGCTCGTGAAGGTGACCCTGTCGACAATAGAAAAGCCTATGGTGCTTGATGCGGACGGTACCACCTACCAGGCCATGACCTTTAACGGCACACTGCCGGGCCCGGCCATTGTCGTTCATCAGGATGACTATGTCGAATTGACCCTGACGAATCCCAAGACCAGCACCCTGGAGCACAATATTGACCTGCACGAAGTGACCGGAGCCCTCGGCGGCGCCGGTTTGACCAAGGTCAAGCCAGGTGAATCAAAGACCATCCGCTTCAAGGCCACCAAGCTGGGCACCTTTGTGTACCACTGCGCCCCGGGCGGCATGATGATTCCCTACCACATCATTTCCGGTATGCATGGTCTGATCATGGTACTGCCGAAGGATGGCCTGAAGGATAAGAACGGCAAGTCGCTCACATACAATAAGGCCTGGTACTTTGGTGAGAATGAATGGTATGCGCCCAAGGACAAGAATGGCAAATACATGAAGTATGACAGCCCGATGGAAGCCATGAACGATGTCATGGAAGTCGCCAAAGGCCTGATCCCGACGCACGTCACCCTGGGCGGCAAGGCCTTTGCCTATACCGGTGATAATGCGCTGAAGGCCAATGTGGGTGATACCGTCCTGATGGTTCATTCCCAGTCGAATCGTGACTCACGTCCGCATCTGATCGGCGGTCATGGCGAGTATGTTTGGGAGCGTGGCAATTTTGCTGATGCGCCGATAACGGATATCGAAACCTGGTTCATCGCCGGCGGCAGCGC
>Ga0154729_1123_pt1 | contig 11440 bp, 11 predicted proteins | sample Rifle2008BG16ft_FD_105737 | JGI IMG/M metagenome (GOLD analysis project Ga0154729, IMG submission 105737) | Gammaproteobacteria bacterium RBG_16_57_12
CACTGCGGGATCTCCTTGCGCTCGACCGCCGTATCGCAGCGCCAGCAGCAGCCATCGATCACCTGCTCGTTGGCCAGCACCGTCAGATCATTCGGGCACCAGTTGACCGGGGCGGTCTTCTTATACACCAGCCCCTTCTCGAATAGTTTGGTGAACAGCCACTGCTCCCAGCGGTAATACTCCGGCCGGCACGTAGCGATCTCGCGGCTCCAGTCGTAGCCGAAACCCAGCCGCTGGAGCTGGCCGCGCATGTAATCGATATTCTCGTAGGTCCACCTGGCGGGCGGCACATTGTTCTTGATGGCGGCGTTCTCGGCCGGCAGGCCAAAGGCGTCCCACCCCATGGGCTGCAAGACGTTCCTGCCCATCATGCGCTGATAGCGGGCGATCACGTCACCGATGGTGTAATTGCGCACATGGCCCATGTGCAGGCGCCCGCTGGGATAAGGAAACATCGCCAGGCAATAAAACTTCTCCCGGCCCGCCTCTTCGGTGACCGTAAAGCTGTTGCGCTCCTTCCAGTAGTCCTGGGCGGCCTGTTCGATGGTTTGGGGGGAATATTGCTCGTCTATCGACATATGCCTTGCGCCTTGATACCCAGTAAAAGCTGCTAAGTTTACCGCAGGTGGCAGAACCCCCACAACACGACTCGTAACACTGGCCTCGCAGGGCATTTCCCTCCTATACTCTAGTCGGAGATCATTCATTTTCGACAGCAATCATCGAGGTGGCCCATGAACACCAACCATGAAGATAAACATGTCCGCGGTTACAACCGGATGCTGGAGCGTGTCAGGGGCTTCATGGAACAGACCGAAGCGGGCGCGTTACCCAAGCTGAAACAGGCCCTGGAATATGCCCGGGGAAAGGCCGTTGAACTGGGAGAGCTCACCCGCGAGGAAGCCGACCGCATCACCGGCTATCTGCGCCGTGATATCGAAGAGGCGGCCGTCTACCTGGGCGAGAATGGCGCCGAGCTGGCCGACTGGCTGCGCATTGATCTGCTGATGGTGGAACATAAACTGCTGGACATGTTTTCGCAGGTGGTCGACGAAACCCGTCTGGAGCTGGACAAGCTGGCCATGCAGGCGGCCATCTCGGAATGGTATACCGGCGAGATTGCCGGCATCGGCGTATTGCAATGCTCCCAGTGCGGCGAGGTATTGCACTTTACCAAGCCCGGGCATATTCCGCCCTGCCCCCGCTGTCATAGCACCATCTATCATCGCAAGATGGAAGACTGATAGCCGCGCGGCCATGAGGATGAAAACGCTTTTGCCGGGCCTGCTGTTTTTCTGGCTGACGGCCAGTGTCTGTGCCGCCAGCGTGGAAGAAGGTATGGCAGCCTTCGAAAAGCAGGACTATGAACAGACGCTGCGCATCCTGCGTCCCCTCGCCGAACAGGGCAATGCCGATGCGCAGCACCGCATTGCCGTCATGCATCGTCATGGCCTGGGCGTGCCGCCCGGCGATGCCGAGGCCTTGTACTGGTATGTCACCGCCGCCCGGCAGGGGCACATCCTGGCGCAGAACAGCGCCGCCGTCATGTACCAGTTTGGCATGGGCACGGCGGTCGATCTGGCGGAGGCGGCGCACTGGTTCGGCGAAGCGGCCAGCCGGGGTCATGCCAAGGCTCAGGAAAACTACGGCCTGATGCTGCTCAATGGCCAGGGCATTGCGCAGAACGACAAACAGGCGGCGCGCTGGCTCAGCATGGCCGCGGAACAGGGCATGCCCAAGGCCCAGATGAGCATCGGATTGCTTTATCTGGCCGGACGCGGCGTGCATCAGAGCGACTCCTATGGCATGCAGTGGATCGAAAAGGCGGCGATTGCCGGCCATCAGGAGGCCCGCCAGGCCCTGGCCCGCGCCTATGAAGGCGGGCTGTTCGGCCTGAAGAAAGACCCCGAGCGGGCCAAATTCTGGTTCGAGCAGGCCAAATGAGCATGCGGAAAATCATCACGACAGCCTGTTTGATAGTTTCGCTCGCCAGCGGTACCGCCGGGGCGGGCGGCGACCCGGCCGCCGGCCAGATCAAGGCCTCGTCCTGCGCCTTCTGCCATGGTCCGGACGGCAACAGCTCGGATCCGGCCATCCCAAAACTCGCCGGACAGTTCGAGAAATATATTCTGCAACAATCCCTGTTATTTCACAGTGGCAAGCGCAAGGACGCTGCCATGCAGGGCGTTACGGCCGTCATCAATAGTGATCAGGACCTGGCCGACATCGCCGCGCACTTCGCCTCACAGGTGCTGATCAGCGAAAAAGCACCCAACAGCGTGACCGCGCAGCAAGGCAAGATAATTTATGAAGGCATGCTCAAATGTTATCTCTGCCATGGTCCGAATGGCGAAGGCAATCCCGGCTCCAGCGAAACGGACGCCGCCCCGCGGCTTGCCGGCCAGCATAAGACCTACCTGATCAAAACCTTGAAGGAATTTCGCAGTGCACAGCGCAGAAGCAAAAATGGCTTTATGATGAACACCATCATGCCCATGGTCAGCGATGCTGAAATCGAAGCGCTCTGTGAATATCTGAGCCGTATCGATTTGACCGCCCCGGAAAATCCGACAGACCCGCAATAATGCTCTCTTACGCCATCGGATACCCGGGCCGCCTCGTGGCCATGACCGTCCAGCACCTCGCGCCGACAACCATGATATATGTCAGCAAAAAACGTCCCGTGAGCAGGGTACACCTGTGTGCCGCTTGGGGTATACTTGGTAGCTGATCGGGTCGGGAGGGATATTGCCCACATGCGCGGTGAACAATCACTAAAAATAAAAAACGAGAATCAACAATGCCCAACAAGACTGCTCTGTATGACACGCACCTCGCCATGGGCGCCAAAATGGTGGATTTCCATGGCTGGGCCCTGCCGATTCATTATGGCTCGCAACTGGAGGAGCACCACGCGGTACGCCGGGACGCCGGCATGTTCGATGTCTCGCACATGACCATCATTGATCTGCACGGCGGCGCGCTGCGCCCGTTCCTACGCCACCTGCTGGCCAATAATGTCGACCGGCAGAAGACCGCCGGCAAGGCGCTGTATTCCTGCATGCTCAATGAGCAGGGCGGTATTATCGACGACCTGATCATCTATTATATAGACGAAAGCCGGTTCCGGATGGTGATCAATGCCGCGACGCGCGACCGGGGGCTGGGCTGGATCAGGCAACAGGCGCAGGCCTTCGAGGTCGGCATCAAGGCGCGGGATGATCTGGCGATGATCGCCGTGCAGGGGCCGCGGGCGCGCGCCCAGGTCCACAAGCTGCTGGGCGTGCACGCCGAGCACTTGACGCCACTCACCCCCTTCACCTCGACCTTTGCCGGTGACATGTTCGTTGCCCGCACCGGTTATACCGGCGAAGATGGTTATGAAATCATACTGCCGGCGGAAAACATCACCGGTATCTGGACTGGGCTCTATCAATTGGGCGTGAAGCCGATCGGCCTAGGGGCGCGCGACACCCTGCGCCTTGAGGCCGGCCTGAACCTGTCGGGCACGGACATGGACGAGACCACCTCGCCCCTGGAATCCGGCCTGGAATGGACCATCGCCTGGGAACCGGAAGACCGTGCGTTTATCGGCCGCGCCGCCATCACCCCCCATCGCCATACCCCGCCGGCCATGAAACTGGTCGGGCTGTTGTTGCACGAAAAAGGCGTATTGCGCAACGGGCAGAAGGTATTCACGGATACCGGCAAGGAAGGGATAATCACCAGCGGCGGATTTTCCCCCACCCTGGGCCGCGCCATCGCCCTGGCACGGGTGCCATCCGAGGCCGAGATGACTTGCAAGGTGGAAATACGCGGCAAGCGGCACAGCGCTTCCATCGTCAGGCCGCCCTTTGTCCGGCATGGAAAGTCGTGTATTACTGAAATCAATAACGACCTCACTACTTAATACCCGTTACGCAGGAAGGACCAAGCCATGAGCAACCTACCCAAAGAACTGAAATACACCCCCACCCACGAATGGGTGATGATCGCCAGCGACGGCACGGCCACCATCGGCATCACCGATCATGCCCAGGGCCTGCTGGGCGATATCGTCTTCATCGAGCTGCCCGAGATGAGCCGCCAGGTAGCTGCCGGCGAGGAATGCGCCGTGATCGAATCCGTCAAGGCGGCCTCGGATATCTACAGCCCGCTGAGCGGCGAGATCATCGAGACGAACAATGACTTGAGCGATACCCCGGAACTGGTCAATCAGCACCCTTACGGCGATGGCTGGATTTTCCGCATCCGGCTTGACGATCGGACCGAGCTTGATGACCTGCTGGATGCCGCAGCCTATCAGGCTCAGGTCGAAGCCGAAGAACATTAGGGCGCCCATTAATTATTCTCACTAACCCCAGGAAGCCCGGGCATGCCGTTCATCCCCCATACCGATGATGATGTCAAACAGATGCTGGCCGCCATCGGCGCCAACTCCATCGCGCAATTATTCGATGAAATACCTGCCGAGCTGCACGCCCCCGGCCTGCGCAACACACCACCTCAGCTAAGCGAGCAGGAGGTGACGCGCCTGATGCAGGACCGCGCCGCCCAGGACGGCGTGCCGCTGTGTTTTCTCGGCGCCGGGGCCTATGAGCATCATATTCCCGCCGCCGTGTGGGAGCTGGTCGGCCGCGGTGAATTCTATTCCGCCTATACCCCGTATCAGGCCGAGGCCAGCCAGGGCACCCTGCAGATCATCTACGAATATCAAAGCATGATCAGCAGCCTGACGGGCATGGCGGTCTCCAACGCCTCGCTGTACGACGGCGCCTCCGCCCTGGCCGAGGCGGCGCTGATGGCGGTGCGCCTCAACCGCAAATCCAAAAGCCGCCGCATCCTGATGCCGCTGACGGTCAATCCGGCCTATCGCAAAACCGTCAGGACCATTGTCGCCAGCCAGGACATCACGCTGGTGGAAATCCCCTATTGCGCAGAAGGCGGACACACTATACCGGAATCACTGGCGCGTTTTGCCGGCGAGGACATAACCGCCCTGGTAATCCCGCAGCCCAATTTCTTCGGCACCCTCGAAGAAGTGGATGCCCTGACCGACTGGGCACGCGCCCAGGACGCCATTGTCATCGCCGTGGTCAATCCCACCGCCCTGGCCCTGCTGGCTCCGCCGGGCGAGTGGGGTACGCACGGCGCCGATATCGTCTGTGGTGAAGGCCAGCCACTGGGCTTGCCGCTCTCCTGGGGCGGGCCCTATTTCGGCTTCATGTGCTGCAAGGAGGAACATGTGCGCCAGATGCCGGGGCGCATCATCGGCCGCACCGTGGATGCCGATGGCAAGCGCGGCTTTGTCCTGACCCTGCAGGCCCGCGAACAGCATATCCGCCGCTCCAAGGCCACGTCCAATATCTGCACCAATCAGGGCCTGATGGTCACGGCGGCGACTATTTATATGAGTCTGCTCGGCGCCGAGGGGCTGGAGCGCACCGCCCTGGCCTGTCACCACAACACCCAGACCTTGCTGAAAAAACTCACGGCCATCAAGGGTGTCGGCACACTGTTCAACCGGCCCTATTTCCATGAGGCGGTGATACGGTTGCCATGGCCCGCGGCCGAGGTTCTGGCGACACTGACCGAACACGGCGTGTTGGGCGGCCATGATCTGGGCGATGACTATCCGGAACTGGGTCACGCCCTCCTGATCAATGTCACCGAAACCAAAAATGACCGGGACCTGGAGCGCTACGCCAGCCTGCTGGCAGGCATCCTCTCCAAAACAGCAACCGCAACCGTGGAACAAGCCCTATGCTGATTTTCGAACATTCCCGCCCCGGCCGCCGCAACCCGACCCAGTCGCCGCTGGAAAGGGCCGCGCCCGAGAACATTCCGCCACAGTTTCTGCGCAAACAGCGCCCGCTCCTGCCCGAGGTTTCCGAATTGCAGACCGTGCGCCATTACACACGCCTGTCACAGAAAAATTTTTCCATCGACACCCATTTTTATCCGCTCGGCTCGTGCACCATGAAATACAATCCACGCGCCTCCAACAAGCTGGCCATGCTGCCGGGCTTCGCCGCCCGTCATCCCCTGAGCCCGGCCGCCACCGGTCAGGGCTTCATGGCCTGCCTGTATGACATGCAGGAGATCCTCAAGGATGTGATGGGCATGAAGGGCATCTCGCTGACGCCGATGGCCGGCGCCCAGGGTGAATTCGCCGGGATCGCCATGATCCGCGCCTATCACCGCTCGCGCGGCGATACGGCGCGCACCGAGATCATCGTGCCGGATGCCGCGCATGGCACCAATCCGGCCACGGCGGTGATGTGCGGCTACAAAGCCAGGGAGATTCCCACCCGCGAGGACGGCGATGTGGATATCGAGGCACTCCGGGCGGCGGTGGGCCCGCAGACGGCGGGCATCATGCTGACCAACCCCTCCACCCTGGGTGTGTTCGAACGGCGCATCAAGGAAATCGCCGCCATTGTGCATGCCGCGGGCGGGCTGCTGTATTATGACGGCGCCAATCTCAACGCCATCCTGGGCAAGGTCAAGCCGGGCGACATGGGCTTCGACGTTATCCATATCAATCTGCATAAGACCTTCTCCACCCCGCACGGCGGCGGCGGACCCGGCGCCGGTCCGGTGGGCGTGAGCGAGCGTTTGCTGCCGTTTCTGCCGGTACCTATCGTGGCCTTCGACGGCAAACACTACCGCTGGCTGACGGAGCGGGACCGGCCGCAGAGCATCGGCCGCCTGTCGGCACACATGGGCAATGCCGGCATCCTGCTGCGCGCCTACGTCTACATGCGCCTGCTCGGCCGCGAGGGCATGGAGCGGGTCGCCGACTATTCCACCCTGAGCGCCAATTATCTGATGGCCCGGCTGCAACAGGCCGGCTTTGAAGCGGCCCTGCCGGGGCGGCGCGCCAGCCACGAATTCATCATCACCCTCAAGGGACTCGCCAGGGAGACCGGCGTCACGGCCATGGATGTGGCCAAACGCCTGCTGGATTACGGTTATCATGCCCCGACCACCTACTTCCCCCTGATCGTGCCCGAGTGTCTGCTCATTGAGCCAACCGAGACCGAAAGCAAGGAAGAGCTGGACGGCTTCATCAGCGCCATGCAGAAAATCGCCGAGGAGGCCAGAACCCGGCCGGAGCTGGTCAAGAGCGCGCCGCATACCCTGTCACGGCGCCGCCTCGACGATGTGCGCGCCGCGCGTGAACTGGACCTGGCCTGGCGGCCGGCCACTTCGGGACAATGACGAACGGCCAGAAACCACGCGGCCTGACGCGCCTGATCAAGGCCGCCGGTTATTCCCTGGCCGGACTGAAGGCCGCCTGGCGCCACGAAGAGGCCTTCCGCATCGAGGTCATCCTGTTCGTGATCCTGGCGCCGCTCGCCCTCTGGCTGGGCGAGACCGGACTGCAACGGGCCCTGCTGATCGGCAGCCTGATGCTGGTGTTGATCGCGGAGCTGGTCAACTCCGCCATCGAGACCGTGGTGGACCGTTTCGGCGGCGAGCAGCATGAGCTGTCTGGCCGCGCCAAGGATATCGGTTCGGCGGCGGTGTTCATCGCCCTGGGCAATGTCGTCATCATCTGGGCGCTTATTATCACCGACCTGTGCCGGCCCTAGTATTTTTTAAGTTGTAGTTGTAGGGTGGATAAGCGCAGCGCATCCACCAATGGTGTCAATTGATTTTCCAATGGCATACCATTTCATAGCCGATGATGGTGGATGCGCTGCGCTTATCCACCCTACAACTTATTATCACCGACCTGTGCCGGTCCGCACATTATTAGCATTGCTCAAGAAGGAAGAAGATCATGTCAGCACTCATCTGCGGTTCGTTTGCCTACGACAACATCATGGTGTTCCATGACCGGTTCAAGAATCACATCCTGCCCGACAAGGTGCACATGCTGAACGTCTCGTTCCTGGTGCCGGAAATGCGCCGCGAATTCGGCGGCTGCGCCGGCAACATCGCCTACAATCTGAAACTGCTGGGCGGCGACCCCCTGCCGATGGGCACCGTGGGTCATGACTTCGGACCCTATGCCACCTGGTTCGAACGCTGCGGCATCAACCGCCAGCACATCAAGGTCATCAACAGCACCTACACCGCTCAGGCCTTCATCACCACCGACATGGACGACAACCAGATCACCGCCTTCCATCCCGGCGCCATGAGCATGTCCCACGAAAACCGGGTCAGCGCCGCCAGCGGCGTCACCCTCGGCATCGTCTCACCCGACGGGCGCGACGGCATGATCGAACATGCCGGCCAGTTCGCCGAGGCGGGCATCCCGTTCATCTTCGATCCCGGGCAGGGCCTGCCCATGTTCGAGGGCCACGAGCTGATGCGCTTCATCGAGCAGGCCAGGTGGACCACCTGCAACGATTATGAAGCCCAGTTGCTGCAGGAGCGCACCGGCAAGTCGGCGCATGAGCTGGCGGAACATCTGGAGGCCCTGATCATCACCCGCGGCGCCCAGGGCTCGGTGATCTATACCAGGAAACATCGCCTGGAAATCCCCGCCGCCGTTCCCGTGACGATCAAGGACCCCACCGGCTGCGGCGATGCCTATCGCGCCGGCCTGCTCCATGGCCTGATGAACGACATGGACTGGGAAACCACCGGGCGCATCGCCACACTGATGGGGGCGATCAATATTTCCCAGCATGGCACGCAGAATCACCAATTCTCCGCCGATGAATTCGGCGATCTGTTCAAGGAGCAGTTCGGCTTCGGTTACTGATTACTGGCGCGGGATTGAGAAATAGACTTTCGCAAGCTGTCGCTCGCTAAAATGGTATGCCTTCTGAAAATCAATTGACACCATAAAATGGTATGCATTCGGAAAATCAGATAACACCATCCCACAGGGCATAATCAACACCCTACAACTATCAAAACTATTGAATGGTGGGTTTTATCTCACTATCTCGGCTGTCTCAAGACGCTTGTCCACGCGCAACAGGCCCGCCAGCTCATCGGCGGGCACAGGCCGGCTGAAATAATAGCCCTGCATATGGTCACAGTGGTTTGTGGCCAGATAATCCAGTTGCTCCCGGGTCTCCACGCCCTCGGCGATCACCTTCATTTTCATGCTGTGGGCCATGGCGATGATGGAACGGGCGATGGCGGCGCTGTCTTCATCGGTGGTGATGTCAGAAATAAAGCTGCGGTCGATCTTCAGGATATCCAGCGGCAGGCGCTTGAGATAGCTCAGCGAGGAATAACCGGTGCCGAAATCGTCCACCGACAGACGCACGCCCAGCTCCTTGAGCCGGCTGAGCGTCTTCACCGTTTCGTCGATATCCCTGATGATGGTGCCCTCGGTAATCTCGATATCCAGATACCGATGCTCAAGGCCCACCTCCTCCAGAACGGCCTCCACGTTGGCGCTCAGACTCTTTTGCAGAAATTGCCTGGCGGATAAATTGACCGCCACGGCAATCGAGGGCAGGCCGAGCTCCTGCCAGGCGCGGTTTTGCCCGCAGGCCGTGGCCAGCACCCATTCCCCCACGGGTGCGATCAGCCCGGTTTCCTCCAGCAGGGGGATGAATTCCGCCGGGGAGATGACGCCATGCTCCGGCGTCGTCCAGCGCAACAGGGCCTCGGCGCCGATCATCCTGCCGGTCATCAGATCCATCTGCGGTTGAAACACCAGCGTGAACTCATTCAGTTCCAGGGCGGTGCGCAGGCGAGCCGACATGGATAAACGCCGCACCGATTTGCCGGCGCTCATGTCGGCGGAATAAAACTGGAACTCGCTCCATTCCTGTTCCTTGCAGCGTTGCAGGGCGATGTCGGCCTGCTTGAGCAGGGTCTGGGCATCGGCATGCTCCGCCGTAGACAGGCTGATGCCGATACTGCCGTTGATCACGATCTCGTGCTCGCCGATCCCGATGGGCTGGGTGAGCGCCTCGAGGACCTGTCGGGCCAGCGCGGAGACTTCATCCGGTGATTCAATATCAACAATCAACAGGGCGAAGATATCCCCGCCGATCCTGGCCAGGGTATCGCACTGGCGCAGGATGCCGCGCAGCCGCACCGAGAGTTTCTGCACCAGCTTGTCGCCCACATCATGGCCCAGGGTTTCATTGATGTTCTTGAAGTGGTGCAGATCCAGCAGCAGCACGGCCAGCAGATTGCCGGCCGCATGCACCTTGCCCAGCGCCTGTTCAGTGCGGGTCATGAACAGGGTGCGGTTGGGCAGATCGGTCAGGATGTCGTAATTGGCCAGGTAATCAAGCCGCGCCTCGGCCTGCAACTCGTCGGTGATGTCCTTGCCGGTGGAAATGAAGTGGCTGATGCCGCCGCCACCGATCTTCAATGACCGGATGGTTTTCTGTTCGAAATAGATGCTGCCGTCCCTGCGGCGGTTGATGAAGGTGTCGCTGAAGATCTCGCCCCTGTTGAGGGCCCGCCACATGCGCTCGTAAAAGGCCGGCACAAGTTGCCCGGATTTGACCATATTGGGCCGCCTGCCCAGCAGCTCGCTCTTGCTGTATCCGGTCATGCGCTCATAGGCCGGATTGACATATTCGATGACGCCCTGTGGATCGGTGATCATCACCGCCTCCTGGGTCTGCTCGATGATGCCGGACAGCTTGCGCATGGTCGCCTCGGCCTCCTTGCGCCGGGTGATATCGCGCAGGATGACATTCAGAAAGACGCCCTGCGGCGTCTCCACCCGGGAGATCGAAGCCTCGGCGGGAAACTCGGCGCCATCCTTGCGCAGACCGCAGATCTCGGCCCGCTGTCCCATCAGGCGGCTTTGTAACCCATCGGCCATGAACTGTTTGACGTACCGCTCATGCTGTGCGTGGAATTGCCCGGGCAGCAGGACATTCAGCGGCTGGCCGATCATTTCCGCCGCTGCATAACCGAAGATGCGTTCCGCGCCCTGATTGAAATAAGTGATGTGTTGATCCGTGTCGATGGAGATGATGGCATCCTCCGCGGTATCCAGCACCGTGGCCAGAAAATGCTCGGAGGGATTGAAGATCACCGGGCCATGTTGATGTGACCGCGAGACCGTCACACGGCGCAGTACGGCGCTCAGGTGTTCGAGATGCTGAACCGGCACACAGTCGCGCGCGCCGGCGTCGATCAATCTGGCCGCCAAGGCCTCATCCATCCCGGCGGCCACCACGATCACCGGCAGATCGTGACCCTGTTTTTTCAGATCATCCAGTACTGCCTGGGTATCGGCGCCGCGCTCGGGCGCATGATGGACAATCAGCACTTGCCAGGGCTCATTCCCCAGCGCCTCGTGCAGCTCGGCCAGGGAGACGACACACCGGCAATGCAACTCCCTCCACCCCTGCTCTCGCAGCCTAAGCGCCAACGCCTCTGCCTCAGCGTGGGAATCACCCTGTATCAGACAACGCAATTGATCGGACATGGACCATCCTTTGACACAAATTTATTTTTCTTATATCTGGACACCCGGCAGTACTGCGGTATT
>Ga0154729_1100_pt1 | contig 10872 bp, 22 predicted proteins | sample Rifle2008BG16ft_FD_105737 | JGI IMG/M metagenome (GOLD analysis project Ga0154729, IMG submission 105737) | Gammaproteobacteria bacterium RBG_16_57_12
GATCGCCCCGATCGCGATGGAAGAAGGGCTGCGTTTTGCAATCCGCGAAGGCGGCCGTACCGTCGGCGCCGGCGTCGTGGCTAAGATTATTGAGTGATTGAATATGGCAAATCAAAGAATCCGTATACGTTTAAAGTCCTTCGATCATCGCCTGATCGATCAGTCGGCACATGAAATCGTGGATACCGCCAAGCGCACCGGCGCACAGATTATTGGCCCGATCCCGATGCCGACCAAGAAGGAGAGATTTACAGTGCTGACTTCCCCGCATGTCGACAAGGATGCGCGGGATCAGTACGAGATCCGCACCCACAAGCGCCTGCTGGATATTGTCGATCCTACCGACAAGACCGTGGATGCCTTGATGAAGCTGGATCTTGCCGCAGGGGTGGATGTTCAGATCAAATTAGGTTAGAATCTCGCCCCCTGAATTTGAGATATTTTCCAGTGCCGCCCGGTCTTGGGCAGCACAGTTGGTTTTATTAATTGAGATAATGTGCCGGTCAATCGAAATCGACACATGAGGACAACGACAATGGCGATAGGACTGATAGGTCGTAAATGCGGCATGACGCGCATCTTTACCGAAAATGGTGACTCTGTGCCGGTTACCGTGATCGAGGTGGAGCCTAACCGCGTCACGCAAGTCAAAACAACAGAGGTGGACGGCTACCGTGCCCTGCAGGTTACGGTGGGCGGCCGTAAACCCTCTCGTGTCACTAAATCATTGGCGGGTCACTATGCCAAGGCCGGCGTTACACCGGGCCGCGGTTTGTGGGAGATCCGTCTCGAGAATGGCGAAGGCGAGGGCGTCGATGTCGGCACTGAGCTTAAGGTGGACCTCTTCCAGGCCGGGCAGAATGTCGATGTAGTGGGCACCACCATCGGCAAGGGCTTTGCCGGCGTTATCAAGCGTCATAATTTCAGTATGCAGGATGCCACGCACGGTAACTCCCTTTCACATCGGGCGCCAGGCTCCATAGGTCAGAACCAGTCTCCGGGTCGCGTTTTCAAAGGCAAGCGTATGGCAGGCCACATGGGCAACGTGCGTCGTACCGCGATGAATCTTGAGGTGGTGCGTGTTGATGCCGAGCGTAATCTGTTGCTGGTTAAAGGCGCAGTACCCGGCGCGAAGGGCGGCGATGTCATCGTGCAGTCCACGGTTAAGGCAGGCTGAGGAGATTGGCGATGAAATATAATCTGACAACTGCCACAGGCAAGAATTCTACCAAATCCATCGATCTGTCTGATGCGGTATTTGCCCGTGAGTTTAACGAGGCATTGATTCATCAGGTGATCACCGCCCATCTGGCGGGAGCCCGTGCAGGCACGCATGCGCAGAAAACCCGCGCCGATGTCTCCGGCGGCGGCTGCAAGCCCTGGAAACAGAAAGGTTCCGGGCGCGCGCGCGCCGGCACCATCCGCAGCCCCTTGTGGCGCGGGGGTGGTAAGGTGTTTGCAGCCATAACCAGCGATTATTCACAGAAGGTGAATAAGAAAATGCACAATAGCGCCATCCGTTCGATCCTGTCCGAGCTGGTGCGTCAGGAGCGACTGCTGGTGCTGGATTCATTTGAGATCTCCGCGCCCAAGACCAAGGAACTGGCGCAGAAGCTGGATAAGCTGGGCGCGAGCAAAGCGCTGATTGTGACCGACAAGATTGATGACAATCTCTATCTGTCGTCACGTAATCTGAAGAATGTCCAGGTATGCAATGCCAACCGGATTGATCCGGTCAATCTGGTCGGTGTCGAGAAGGTGCTGATGACGGTGGAAGCCATCAAGCAGATTGAGGAGATGTTGTCATGAATCAAGCGCGTCTGATGAAAATTCTCCTGGCTCCGCATATTACCGAAAAGACGTCGGTTTCCGACGACGAGAGACGTCAGGTGGCATTCCGCGTAGCCAATGATGCCACCAAGCCCGAGATCAAGCGCGCTGTTGAGCTGATGTTCGGGGTTGAGGTTGAATCTGTGCAGGTGGCGAATTTAAAAGGCAAGGTTAAACGCTTTGGTCAGACCGTAGGTCGACGTAGCGGCAGCAGAAAGGCCTATGTACGCCTCAAGCCTGGTCATGACATCGATTTCACCGGCACAACCGAGTAAACAAAGGGGAATTAGTGATGGCAATCGTAAAACTGAAACCCACATCGGCTGGTCGCCGCTTTGTCGTGAAGGTGGTCACTCCCGAGCTGTATAAGGGCGCGCCCCATGCGCCTCTGATTGAAGCGCAGAACAGGACCGGCGGGCGCAACAATGCTGGGCGCATCACCACCCGTCATCAGGGTGGCGGCCACAAGCAACACTATCGCCTGGTTGATTTCAAGCGTGACAAGGATGGAATTCCTGGTCATGTCGAGCGCCTGGAATACGATCCCAATCGTAGCGCGCACATTGCGCTGGTACTGTATGCCGATGGTGAGCGCCGCTATATTATTGCGCCCAAAGGGCTGACCGCCGGCAGTGAAATCGTTTCCGGATCCGGCGCGCCGATCAAGACAGGGAATGCACTGCCCCTGCGCAACATTCCTCTGGGCACGACCATACACTGCATTGAGCTGCGCCCCGGTAAGGGTGCGCAGCTGGCCCGTAGCGCCGGAGCCTCTGTGCAACTGGTGGCAAAAGAAGGCGAACATGTCACCCTGCGCCTGCGCTCAACGGAAATGCGTAAAGTACACATCGATTGCAAGGCGGTGATCGGTGAAGTGGGCAATGCGGAGCATGGCCTGCGTTCACTGGGCAAGGCTGGAGCAAAACGCTGGATCGGCAAGCGCCCGACCGTTCGCGGGGTGGCGATGAATCCGGTGGATCACCCGCATGGTGGCGGTGAAGGCCGCACCTCCGGTGGCCGTCATCCGGTTTCACCCTGGGGGTTGCCGACCAAGGGTTATAAAACCAGAAAGAACAAGCGCACCAACAAGATGATAGTGCGCCGTCGTAACAGCAAATAATTGGTAAGAGGACAACACTGTGCCACGTTCGGTCAAAAAAGGTCCATTTGTAGACAATCATCTCTGGAAGAAGATATCGGAAGCCGTCAAATCCGGCACCAAGCGCCCGATCAAGACATGGTCGCGACGTTCCATGATTCTGCCGGATATGATTGGCCTGACCATCGCCGTACATAATGGCCGTCAGCATGTGCCGGTATACGTTACCGAAAACATGGTCGGACACAAGATCGGCGAGTTTGCCCAGACCCGCACGTTCCGCGGTCATGCCGCTGACAAGAAGACCAAATAAGGGGTGACGTGATGGAAGTTTTAGCGATACATAAATTTGCCCGCCTCTCCCCGCAGAAGGGTCGGCTCATTGCGGATCAGATCCGCAACATGCCGGTGGCACGCGCATTGGAAATGCTGACCTTCAGCAACAAGAAGGGCGCCGAGATCGTCAAGAAGGTGCTGGAGTCGGCCATCGCCAATGCCGAGCACAATGCCGGCGCGGATATTGATGAACTGAAAGTGAGCAGGGTATTTGTCAACGAAGGACCGACCATGAAGCGCATACACGCTCGCGCCAAAGGTCGGGCCAATCGCATCTTAAAGCGGACCAGCCATATCACCGTGGCTGTTTCCGAGCAGAAATAGAGAGGCTGGCATGGGTCAAAAGGTACATCCTACCGGAATTCGTCTTGGCATCAGCAAGGACTGGTCTGCCAAGTGGTATGCGGATAGCAAAGATTTCGCCAATTATCTGTATGCAGATATCAAGGCGCGCGAGTATATCAAGGAGAAGCTGTCGCAGGCATCGATCAGCCGCATCCAGATCGAACGCCCCGCGCGTAATGTCCGTATCACCATCCACACTGCCCGCCCCGGAATGGTGATCGGCAAGAAGGGTGGTGACATCGAAGTACTGCGCAACGATCTGAGCAAGATGATGGGCGTGCCGGTCAATATCAATATAGAAGAAATACGCAAGCCCGAGCTGGATGCGACCCTGGTGGCGGAAAGTGTCGCCCAGCAGCTGGAACGCCGTATCATGTTCCGTCGCGCCATGAAGCGTGCCGTGACCAACGCTCTGAGACTGGGCGCGCAGGGAATTAAGGTAACTGTCGCCGGCCGTTTGAACGGGGCGGAGATTGCGCGTACCGAATGGTACCGCGAAGGCCGTGTGCCATTGCATACCTTCCGTGCCGATATCGACTACGGTGTCGCCGAAGCCAACACCACCTACGGTGTGATTGGCGTGAAGGTGTGGATCTTCAAGGGTGAGGTCTTCGGCCTGTCTGCAGAGACTGAAGAGAAAGCCACAGCCAAAACTGCGGCTGGACGCTAAGGGGAACTAGAGTATGTTACAGCCAAAACGCACTAAGTATCGCAAGGTGCAGAAGGGCCGCAATCGCGGTCTGGCGACCAGCGGAAATGCAGTCAGCTTCGGCACCTATGGCCTGAAGTCGCTCGACCGTGGGCAGCTCACCTCGCGCCAGATCGAGGCGGCTCGTCGCGCCATGACCCGTCACGTCAAGCGTGGCGGTAAAATCTGGATCCGTATTTTTCCCGATAAGCCCATCACCAAGAAGCCGCTGGAAGTGCGTATGGGTAGCGGTAAGGGTAATGTGGAGTTCTGGGTGGCTCAGATCAAACCAGGCCGGATGTTGTATGAAATGGAAGGGGTGACCGAGGAAATTGCACGCGAAGCCTTTCGTCTGGCGGCAGCCAAACTATCGGTACGGACCACCTTTGTAACGCGGACGGTGATGTGATGAAAGCCAATGAACTCAGAACCAAGTCGGTTGAAGAACTCAAGCAGGAGATGACCGGATTGTTGCGTGAGCAGTTTAATCTGCGCATGCAGCGTGCCACCGGACAGATGGCCAAGCCGCATCTTATGCAGGACGTACGCAAGAATATCGCGCGTCTGAAGACCATATTGAACGAGAAACAGGCGGGTAACGCAATATGACAGAACAGTCAAAAAAGGCGCGCACCATGGTGGGGCGCGTTATCAGCAACAAGATGGACAAGAGCATCACCGTCCTGGTTGAGCGCAGGGTACGTCATCCGGTCATCGGCAAGTACATCAAACGCTCCACCAAGCTGCATGCGCACGATGCGCAGAATGCCTGCACGGAAGGTGATCTGGTCACCATCGCCGAGTGTCGCCCCATTTCCAAGACCAAGTCTTGGACCTTGGTCGAGATCGTTGAGCGGGCCAAGTAAGCCAGGCCAAGTCGGCTGAGATTGGAAAATGTAAAATTAATGGCGACTCAGTGGCAAATATTATTGGGTTTTTTGTCTTTTAGTGATAGTATTGCGCGCCCTGGTCCGAGGGGTGTGCCAGAGCAGGCGGGATTGGAGACGTTCCATGATTCAGATGCAAACAATTCTTGATGTTGCTGACAACAGTGGCGCACGAAAGATAATGTGTATCAAAGTGTTAGGTGGCTCGCACCGCCGTTACGCCGGCATCGGGGACATCGTCAAGGTGAGCATAAAGGAAGCCATTCCCCGCGGTAAGGTCAAGAAGGGAGATGTCTATAACGCCGTGGTGGTACGCACCCGTAAAGGCGTGCGACGCCAGGATGGTTCGGTCATTCGTTTTGACAAGAATGCAGCGGTGTTGCTGAACAATCAGCTGCAGCCGATCGGTACCCGCATCTTTGGGCCGGTGGCGCGTGAACTGCGTAGTGAACGATTCATGAAGATTATTTCATTGGCACCTGAAGTGCTCTGATAGCTACAGAGAGAAAGACTATGCACAAATTAATCAAGGGTGATGATGTCGTCGTCATCACGGGTAAGGATAAAGGTAAACGTGGCACGGTACAGCGCGTACTGGCGAATGGCCGTGTGCTTGTTGAAAATATCAACATGATCAAGCGCCATACCAAGGCAAATCCAACACGCGCCCAGGCTGGCGGGATAGTGGAGAAAGAGGCGCCTATCCAGGTCTCCAATGTCGCCCTGTATAATCCGGCAACCGGCAAGGCTGATCGGGTCGGATTCAGGGTGCTGGAGGACGGCCGCAAGGTCCGCTTTTTCAAGTCAAACAACGAAATTATCGGCGCATGAGAGCGGGTAACTAACGATGACCAGGTTGCAGCAATATTATCGTGAGACTGTCGTGAAGCAGCTCATGGATCAGTTTAAATACAAGAGCGTCATGGAAGTACCGCGCATTTCCAAGATCACTATTAATATGGGCCTTGGCGAAGCGGTCGGCAACAAGAAGGTTGTTGAAAGCGCAGTGGAAGACATGACTAAGATCGCCGGTCAGAAGCCTGTGGTCACCTTCACGCGCAAGTCAGTGGCGGGATTCAAGATTCGCGAAGGCTGGCCGATCGGCTGCAAGGTTACTTTGCGCCGCCACAGAATGTATGAATTTCTGGACCGCCTGGTTAACGTGGCGATACCGCGTATCCGTGACTTCCGTGGCATGAGCGGCAAGTCGTTCGATGGACAAGGTAATTACAACATGGGCATTACCGAACAGATCATCTTCCCGGAAATCGATTTCGACAAGATCGATGCATTGCGCGGTATGGACATCGCCGTTACCACGACGGCAAAGACAGACGAAGAAGCGCGCGCGCTGCTGGCCGCGTTTAATTTTCCGTTCAAGAATTAAGAGGCAGTTATGGCTAAGACTTCCATGATCAATCGTGAGATTAAGCGGAAAAAGGTGGCGCAGAAGTATGCTGCCAAGCGCGCCAAGCTGAAAGAAAAGCTGCGCGTAGCCAATTTGCACGACGAAGATCGTGAAACCCTGCGCCGCCAGCTGCAGGCGCTGCCACGGGATGCCAGTCCGACCCGGACGCGGCATCGCTGCGCGCTGACCGGCCGTTCACACGGCTATTACCGTAAGTTTGGGCTGTCCCGTAGCAAGTTGCGTGAAACAGCGATGCGCGGCGAAATACCCGGCCTGGTCAAGGCCAGCTGGTAAGTGCGGATGAAAGTACAGGATTAGGAGTAGTTAGCTCATGAGTATGCAAGACCCGATCGCAGACATGCTGACCCGCGTGCGCAATGGCTTGACCGCGCAACTGCCGCAGGTTGCCATGCCATCATCCAGGCAGAAACTGGCTATTGCCAAGGTGCTCAAGGATGAAGGCTACATCACGGATTACCGTGTCAATGCCGTGGGCGGCAAGCCGGAGTTGACCATTGACCTGAAGTACTACCAGGGGAAGCCGGTGATCGGCATGATCAAGCGTGTCAGCCGTCCGGCACTGCGCGTCTACAGGAACAAGGATGAACTGCCCAAGGTGATGGGTGGGTTGGGCATTAGTATAGTTTCAACCTCTGCCGGTGTGATGAGTGACCGCGCTGCACGCAAGATCGGTCAGGGCGGCGAAGTTATTTGCTTGGTATCATAAGGATTACGACAGATGTCTAGAGTTGCCAAAAATCCTGTCAAGATTCCATCCGGCGTGACTGTCAGCCTGGGCGAAGGCCAGCTGACCATCAAAGGTCCCAAGGGTGAATTGACGCGACAAATTCATCCGCTGGTGGAAGTTGCGCAGGAAAATAATACATTGACCTTCGCCCCGCGTAATGGGGAGAAGCTTGCCGATGCCCTATCCGGTACCACACGCGCCCTGGCCAATAACATGGTGGTGGGCGTAACAGCCGGCTTTACCAAAAAGCTGAACCTGGTAGGCGTGGGTTATCGTGCGCAGGTGCAAGGCAAGGTGCTGGATTTGACGCTGGGTTTCTCTCACCCGCTGAAATACAAGATCCCGGAAGCCATCACGGTTGAAACGCCGAGCCAGACCGAGATCGTGGTGAAGGGCGCTGATAAGCAGGTGGTTGGGCAGGTAGCTGCGGATATCCGCTCCTATCGTCAGCCGGAGCCCTACAAGGGCAAGGGTGTCCGTTATTCGGACGAAGTGGTTGTTCGCAAAGAGACCAAGAAAAAGTAAGGTAGGGCGATCCAGATGGATAAGAAAATTTCCCGCATACGTCGTGCCCGCCGTGCTCGCGCCAAGATTCGTGAGCTGGGTGTACCCCGCTTGTGCATACACCGTACGCCACGGCACATCTATGCTCAGATTATTGCTCCGACCGGATCTGAAGTGGTTGCGGCTGCATCAACCCTTCAGGGTGACATCAAGGGTGCGGTTAACTATACCGGCAACATTGCGGCCGCTGGCGCCGTGGGTAAGCTGGTTGCCGAGCGTGCCAAGGCCGCCGGTATCAGCAAGGTGGCATTTGATCGTTCTGGTTTTAGATATCATGGCCGCGTCAAGGCTCTGGCCGATGCGGCACGTGAAAATGGCCTGGAATTTTAAGGGGTAAAACGTGGCTGGCTTTGAACATAACGTAACGACAGAGGGTGATGAGCTTCAGGAGAAGCTTGTCGGTATAAGACGTGTTGCCAAGGTTGTGAAGGGCGGCCGTATTTTTGCCTTCTCGGCATTGACCGTGGTGGGAGATGGCAACGGCCGGGTTGGCCTGGGCAGTGGCAAGGCCCGTGAAGTGCCGGCGGCTATCCAGAAGGCCATGCAGGATGCTCGCAAGAATATGCGCAAGGTAAACCTGAAGGGTGGCACACTGCAACATCAGATTACTGCCACGCATGGCGCGGCCAAAATATATATGCAGCCAGCCTCCGAAGGTACTGGCATTATTGCCGGCGGTCCGATGCGTGCGGTATTCGAGGTGGTGGGCGTGCATGATGTGTTGGCCAAGTGCATCGGTTCCAGCAACCCGATCAATGTCGTGCGTGCCACGATCAAAGGGCTGACTCAGATTGCTTCGCCGGAAGATGTTGCGGCAAAGCGTGGCAAAACCGTAAGCGAGATTCTGGAATAAACCATGGCGAGCAAAAAGCTAAAAATAACACTGACACGCAGTATTCATGGGCGACTGAGCACCCATAAGGCCTGCGCGACAGGCCTGGGATTGCGTCGCATACGCCATACTGTTGAGGTTGAAGATACCCCGTGTGCGCGTGGGATGATCAATAAGATTTCCTATCTGTTGAAGGTAGAGGAAAACTAATCATGCGGTTGAATACATTAAAGCCTGCGGAAGGCTCCAAGCAAGTTGCCAAGCGTGTGGGACGCGGTATCGGCTCAGGCCTGGGCAAGACCTGCGGTCGCGGACACAAGGGCCAGCATGCACGCGCAGGCGGTTTCCACAAGGTGGGATTTGAGGGCGGTCAGATGCCCCTGCAGCGCCGTTTGCCGAAGGTCGGGTTCCGCTCTGCCAGCGCCAGAGAGAGTGTTGAAATCCGCCTTCATGAGCTTGCCAAGGTGGATGCGTCGGTGGTTGACGTCGAAGCATTGAAACAGTCGAATCTGATCCGCCGAGACATCAAGTGGGTCAAGGTAATTGCTTCGGGTGAGCTGACCAAGCCGATTACCGTTCGTGGTCTGGCATTGACCAAGGGTGCGCGGGCAGCTATCGAAGCTGCCGGTGGCAAGATCGAGGAATAAGTGGCGACTCCGGGTGGATTAACCGCCGGTGCCCTGGCAGGCGGCAAGCTGACGGAGCTGAAAAGACGTCTGCTGTTTGTGCTGGGGGCGCTGATTGTCTACCGTATTGGCGCGCATATTCCCGTGCCGGGCATTAATCCGGACGCCCTTGCTGCCTTGTTCGAACAACAGCGGGGCACCATTGTCGACATGTTCAACATGTTCTCCGGTGGGGCGCTGGAACGGTTGACGGTATTTGCCCTGGGTGTGATGCCCTATATTTCAGCATCCATCATCATGCAGCTGCTGGCCGTGGTGGTGCCCAGCCTAGAGCAGTTGAAAAAGGAAGGTGAGTCCGGGCGGCGCAAGATCACCCAGTACACCCGGTACGGAACCGTCGTACTGGCAACCTTCCAGGCAACCGGCATTTCGATTGCGCTGCAAGGCCAGAAGGTTGGCAGCATGTCTGTAGTGATTGATCCGGGCATGGGATTTATGGTCACCGCGGTGACGACCTTGGTCGCCGGTACGATCTTCCTGATGTGGCTCGGCGAGCAGGTAACCGAGCGTGGTATCGGCAACGGTATCTCCATCATCATTTTCGCCGGTATCGCCTCTGGATTGCCCGCCGCGATCGGTGGCACCCTGGAGCTCGCCCGTGTCGGTGAGATGCATGTGTTGACGTTATTCCTGCTGTTTGGCCTGGCACTTGCTGTAACCGCGTTTGTGGTATTTGTCGAGCGTGGCCAGCGCCGCATCACCGTCAATTACGCCAGGCGGCAGCAGGGGCGAAAAATGATGGCGGGGCAGACCACACATCTGCCGCTGAAGCTGAATATGGCTGGGGTAATCCCGCCGATCTTTGCCTCGAGCATCATCCTGTTTCCCGCGACACTGGGGGGATGGTTCGGTTCCAGCGAGGGCATGACCTGGCTGAAGGATTTGTCCGCGACCCTGTCGCCAGGGCAGCCGCTGTATGTGTTTAGCTATGCGGTGGCCATTATTTTCTTCTGCTTTTTCTATACGGCCCTGGTATTTAATCCCAAGGATACAGCGGATAATCTAAAGCGTTCCGGGGCATTTATCCCCGGTATACGCCCCGGCGAGCAGACGTCGCGCTATATCGATACGGTGATGGGCAGGCTGACCCTGATCGGCGCCGCTTATATCACCGCAGTCTGTCTGTTGCCGGAGTTTTTAATTCTATACTGGAACGTGCCCTTCTACTTTGGCGGGACATCCCTGTTGATTATTGTGGTGGTGATCATGGATTTCATTACCCAGGTTCAGGCCCATCTGATGTCGGTCCAGTATGAAGGGCTGATGAAAAAGGCGGAACTCAAGGGTTATGGCCGGGCCGGTGTGCCACGCTGATCATACTAACCAAAACCCTGGTAAAGCCTCATTCAGAGCCCCTCGGAAGGTCTGGATCAAGGCGCGGCTCGCAGGCAATGGCGCGCCCTTGTCAAGAGCCGCAACGCGGAGCCGGACCTTCCGAGGGGCTCCCTT
>Ga0154729_1055_pt1 | contig 10701 bp, 13 predicted proteins | sample Rifle2008BG16ft_FD_105737 | JGI IMG/M metagenome (GOLD analysis project Ga0154729, IMG submission 105737) | Gammaproteobacteria bacterium RBG_16_57_12
GATCGGCGGCTTGCGCTTGCTGAATTTCTTCTTATCTTCCTTGACCACTTCGTGCCGTTCACGCCGGGCGCGCCAGCCCTGCACGGTATCGAGCAGCCTGTCCCATTGCACACGGGAAGCATTGATCAGACGCAGGGTTTGGCGGCCGGTGACATCCATCAGCCATAACCAGGACAGCCCGGTAAACAGGGTGACGCCGGTAAGAAACAGCGCCAGAAGAAATAAGGTGGCGCCCAGAAAACTGAAGGCCGCCTGCAGGCCATTGCCGACCACGTTGCCGAGTATCCCCCCGGGGCCTTGCGGCAAACCACCGTGTGTAAAATGCAGATAGGCCAGCCCGGTGCCGGCGAGTACCGTCAGAAGGAATCCCAGCACTCGTATGCCCACGGGATGCCAGTCCAGGGCATGATCCTCGCGGCGGCCGCGGAACACCATCCAGCCGAAATATCCCACCATGACCGGGAATAAAAAGGCCATATGGCCAAACAGGGACTGGGCGATATCGGCGAACCAGGCCCCGACCACCCCGCCGGAATTGTTGATCTGGGTATGGGCGCCGCTGCTGGACCAGCCGGGATCACCCGCGTCATAGGTTGCCAGGGCGATAAGCAGGTAGATCGCAATGGCGCCGAAGATGAACAAGGCCCCTTCGCGTAATCCCCGGGTGAGGTGGGGACCGATCACGGCGGGCTTGTCGGACTTACGGAATGCTTGGGCCAAATCCTGTTCCTTCCAGGGTGATTCGATAAACGAAAGTCTATCACAAATACCGGAGCAGGGCCGGATGCACCACCTCGCCGCGCTGGATGTTGATCCCTTTCTGCAAGGCCGTCTGCGCCTCCCAGCCCGGTTCGGCCAGTTGCAGCACATAGGGCAGCAGGGCCGCAGACAGGGCCTGGGAGGCCGTGCGCGGCACCGCGCCGGGCATATTAGTCACCGCGAAGTGCACCACTCCTTCCCAGACATAGGTGGGATCGGCATAGGTGGTGGGGCGGGTGGTTTCGATGCAACCGCCCTGATCCACCGAGATATCGACGATCACACTGCCCTGGCGCATCTGGCGCACCGTCCCGGCGTCCACCAGATGCGGGGCCTTTTCGCCCACCACCAGCACCGCACCGATCAGGAGATCGCAGTCCAGCACCGCCTGGCGCAGACTGTCGGCGAAGGGATAGAGGGCCGTGACATTGTTGCCCAGGGCGCGCATCCGCGCCAGCTTGTCCCGGTCACGATCAAATACCGTCACCCGGGCCCCCAGTGCCGCCGCCACCTCTGCGGCATTGCCGCCGGCCACACCGGCCCCCAGCACCACCACATGGCCGCGCTCTGTGGCAGGCAGCCCCCCGAGCAACAATCCCCGCCCACCCTGCGGCCGGTGCAGCAGATGCGCACCCACCTGGGCGGCGATACGCCCGGCGATATCGCTCATGGGCGCCAGCAGGGGCAATTGACCGCGCTCTTCCACCGTCTCAAAGGCCACGGCGGTCAGGCCGATCTTGCACAGGGCCCGCAGCAGGGGCAGCTCGGCGGCCAGATGCAGATAGGAAAACAGCAGATGGCCTTTATGCATCAGGGCCAGTTCCTGCGGCTGGGGCTCCTTGACCTTGACGATCAGCTCAACGCATTCATACAAGCGGGCCGCATCCGGGGTAATCCTGATCCCCAATCTCAAGTAGCTGTCATCGGGATAGCCGCTCGACACGCCGGCATCGTGCTCCACATAGACTTCGTGCCCATGCCTGACCAGTTCGGCCGCCGCTTCCGGGATCAAGGCCACCCGGCCTTCGAGGGTCTTTACTTCTCTGGGAATTCCAATGCGCATACATTTGATCCTTTACCCTGATTGATGCATTACGTACTATTGAATACTACGTTCAGTTTTCTGCCTCGGAGTGTACCACATGAGCAAAACCAGACATTGTCGCCTGTTGATCCTGGGCTCGGGCCCGGCAGGTTATACCGCCGCCGTGTACGCGGCGCGCGCCAATCTGAAACCGGTATTGATCACCGGCCTGCAACAGGGCGGCCAATTGACCACCACCACCGAGGTCGACAACTGGCCGGGGGACACGGCGGGGGTCCAGGGTCCGGAGCTGATGGAGCGCATGCTCAAACACGCCGAGCGCTTCGGCACGGAAATCATCTTCGATCATATCAACCAGGCCGATCTCAAGGCACGGCCGTTCCGCCTTACCGGCGATAGCGGCGTGTATACCTGCGACGCCCTGATCATCGCCACCGGCGCCTCGGCCAAATACCTCGGCCTGCCTTCGGAAGAGGCCTTCAAGGGCCGCGGCGTCTCGGCCTGCGCCACCTGCGACGGCTTTTTCTATCGCAATCAGGCCGTCGCCGTGATCGGTGGCGGCAATTCCGCCGTGGAGGAGGCCCTGTATCTGAGCAATATCGCGGCCAGCGTGACGCTGGTGCACCGGCGGGACAAGCTGAAATCGGAAAAGATTCTGATCGATCAACTGATGGAAAAATCGCGGACCGGCAATATCAAGCTCGTGTGGAATCATGCCCCGGATGAAATACTGGGGGACAACAGCGGCGTCACAGGCATACGCGTCAAAAGCACCCTGGACGGTACGACCCGGGAGATTCCCGTGATGGGGGTATTTATTGCCATAGGTCACTCGCCCAACACCAGCCTGTTCGAAGGCCAGCTGGAGATGGATCATGGTTATCTTAAGGTGCGCGGCGGCGCGCAGGGCAATGCCACGGCCACCAATATCACCGGGGTGTTCGCCGCGGGTGACGTGGCCGATCATATCTACCGTCAGGCGATTACCTCAGCCGGCACCGGCTGCATGGCGGCGCTGGATGCCGAGCGTTATCTGGATAATCTCAAATAAGCTGTCCGGACCCTGCCCGGCTGGCCGGCGTGCGCCATGACCCGTTCAGAGCAACCGTCGGCCCCCTTTTTTCTGCATGCGCAGGACACCTCTTTTCCGGATCCGGCCCTGGCGCTGCACGACCCCAATGGCCTGCTGGCCATCGGTGGCGACTTGTCGCCTCAACGGTTGCTGGCGGCCTATCGCCTGGGCATCTTCCCCTGGTTCAGCCACGACCAGCCCATCCTGTGGTGGGCGCCCGATCCCCGCGTGGTGCTGTATCCCGGGCATCTGCGCATCAACCGCAGCCTGCACAAAACCCTGAACAAAGGCCTGTACCGCATCACCTTCGACCAGGCCTTCGCTCGCGTGGTCAGCGAGTGCGCCGGCCCGCGCCGGGGCGCCGAGGGCACCTGGATCACGCCAGAAATGCAGCGGGCCTATCAGCGGCTGCACGCCCTGGGTCACGCCCATTCGGTGGAAGTCTGGCAGGGCGATGAGCTGGTCGGTGGCTTGTATGGCGTCACCGTCGGCGCGGTATTTTGCGGGGAATCCATGTTCAGCCACCAATCCGATGCCTCCAAGGTGGCCCTGGTGACGCTGGCTGGCGAGTTGCAAAGCCGGGGTTACCTCGCTATCGATTGTCAGATGTATACGCACCATCTCGCCACGCTGGGCGCTGAGGAAATCCCCCGCGCCCGGTTCATGGCATTACTGCAACATCCGGCACCCGCCATGCCCTGGCCCGGTACCCCGGCATGACCAACCCGGCCGACCTCGACGACCTGCTGCTGTATCTCAGCGCACCGCATCCCTGCGGCTATTTCCCGGACCGGCTGGCCACTACCCTGATCGTGGACCCGCAGGCTGACATGTCTTCCGCCCTGTACAGCCAACTGTCCGAACAGGGATTTCGCCGCAGCGGCAATAGTGTGTACCGCCCGCATTGCCTCCATTGCCAGGCCTGCATCCCCTGCCGGCTCGACGTCCACGCCTTTGCGCCCACGCGCGGCCAGCGGCGTATCTGGAATAAAAACCGCGATCTGGTCGCCCGCTCGACATATCAGCCCGATCTGGCGGAACATCACGCCCTATTCCAGCGATATATACAGGCCCGCCACGCCGGCGGGGCGATGGACGCCCCGGAGGAGAACCCTGCGCTGGAATTCCTGACCAGCCGCTGGTCCGATACGGAATTCCATGAATGGCGCCTTGATGACACCCTGATTGCGGCGGCGGTAACCGATCGCCTCGAGGATGGCCTGTCGGCGGTATACACCTATTTTGCCCCGGAGCAGCAGGCACGCAGCCTGGGGGTCTACGCCATACTCCGGGAAATCCACCTGGCCGCGGAACGGCAACTCACTTGGCTCTACCTGGGCTACTGGATACGGGATTGCGCCAAGATGTCGTACAAAAGCCAGTATCAACCCCTGCAGATCTTGCAACACAACCACTGGCAGGATTTCGCGCATTTCCCATTCGCTAAAGAGGCCAGCGGGGCTGTCGATAACCCATCTGAAAGGTGAGCTTGAGCAGCCTTCGGAACAACTGTCCAGCGAACTTTGCCGTCCGGCAAGAAGGAGTGAGACATGTTGAGCTATATCTACCGCATCGCCTGCCATTTCGAACACAGTCATGGCATCCGCCCCAACCTTCTGTATCTGAACCAAATTCATCTGCATCATCTGAAGGAGCAACTGGAGGAAATCGAAAGCCTGGATGAAATGGCTAAGCTGCTCGGGATGGAAATCATCGTCACCAGCGAGGCCATACATCCGCACGTCGCTGCCGCCAACCTGCACCAGCGGCCGGCCATGGCGATGTAAGTGACATTATCCCTTTGCTATTCTTCCGGATAACCGCGGCATCATCAGTTCAGGATGCCAGTGATATCAAGCCGTTATTCCCCGCCATCTCACCCTGTAAAACCTTTGCAAAAACTCTGATTTCGAGGCATCATTACGCCTCTCGCAACCTGTTCGACCCGCATCCGGCATGGATTACCGCCTCTGGCGGACCCGGGAAGGATGGTAGTTGCGGGGCATCAGTTGGTAACAGGAACGGAGCGGAATGGCTAAAGAAGATCATATCGAGATGGAAGGCACGGTCACCGAGACCCTGCCGAACACCATGTTTCGTGTACAGCTGGATAACGGCCACGTGGTAACGGCACGGATTTCCGGCAAAATGCGCAAGAACTACATTCGTATTCTCACCGGGGATAAGGTAACCGTGGAATTGACGCCTTATGACCTGAGCAAGGGCCGGATCATCTTTCGCGCCCGATAGCAGCACACACCAGCCAGGGAGCCTGTCGGACTGGTGTGGAAACCTCAATGGGCCGTTGCGGGCTCTTTCACTTCGATCTTGAATACCAGTTCGTCGTTCTGCGCGCTGATGGTCACATGGCCACCGCCCGCCGCCAGCTCACCGAACAGCAGCTTATCGGCCAGCGGCCGTTTGATACGCTCCTGAATGACACGGGCCATGGGCCGCGCACCCATCAGCGGATCAAAGCCATGCCTGGCCAGCCAGTTGCGCGCTGTGCTATCCACATCGAGGGTGACCTTCTTTTCAAGCAGCTTGGTTTCCAGTTCGACAATGAACTTGTCGACCACGCAGCTGATGGTCTTTTCATCCAGCGGATTGAACTGGATAACGGCGTCCAGACGGTTGCGGAATTCCGGTGAAAAGCTGCGCTTGATCACCTCGCCCGCATCGGCGCTGTGATCCTGGGCGGTGAATCCGATGGAACGTCGGCTTAATTGATCCGCCCCGGCATTGGTGGTCATGATGAGGATGACATTGCGAAAATCTGCCTTGCGGCCGTTGGTGTCGGTCAGGGTGCCGTGGTCCATCACCTGCAACAGCAGGTTGAAGACATCGGGATGCGCCTTCTCGATTTCATCGAGCAGCACCACGGAGTGGGGATGCTTCAATACCGCCTCGGTCAACAGCCCGCCCTGATCGTAACCCACATAGCCGGGCGGCGCGCCGATCAGACGTGAGACGGTGTGGCGCTCCATGTATTCGGACATATCGATACGTATCAATTCGATGCCCATCTGATTGGCAAGCTGGCGGGTGGCCTCGGTCTTGCCCACGCCGGTCGGTCCGGCAAACAGGAAACTGCCGATGGGCTTGCTGTCGTTGCCAAGGCCGGAACGCGCCATCTTGATGGTGGTTGCCAGGGTTTCGATGACATGATCCTGGCCAAAGATGACCAGCTTGAGATCGCGCTCCAGATTGCGCAGCGTTTCCATATCGGAGCTGGAGACATTCTTGGTCGGGATGCGGGCCATCTTGGCCACCACTTCCTCGATTTCCCTGACACCGATGGTTTTCTTGCGCCTGGTTACCGGCAGCATTCGCTGGCTGGCGCCGGCCTCGTCGATCACATCCACCGCCTTGTCGGGCAGATGGCGGTCATTGATAAAGCGTGCCGACAGCTCGACGGCACTGCGCAGCGCGCCATGGGTAAACCGCACGCCATGGTGGTCTTCAAAGCGTGATTTCAGGCCTTCCAGTATTTGCACGGTTTCATCGACCGAGGGTTCGCTGATATCTATTTTCTGGAAGCGGCGGGCCAGTGCGCGGTCCTTTTCAAAAATGCCGCGGTATTCCTGATAGGTGGTGGAGCCGATACACTTCAGCTCACCGGATGCCAGCGCAGGCTTGATCAGATTGGAGGCGTCCATGGCGCCGCCCGATGCGGAACCCGCACCGATGATGGTATGGATTTCATCAATAAACATGATGGCGCCCGGCTCTTTTTCGATCTGTGCCAGTACCGCCTTGAAGCGTTTTTCAAAGTCGCCACGATATTTGGTTCCCGCAACCAGTGCGCCCATATCCAAGGCATAGATGGTGGCCTTGGCCAACACTTCCGGCACTTCGCCGTCAACAATCTTCTTGGCCAGGCCTTCGGCAATGGCGGTCTTGCCCACCCCGGCCTCGCCTACCAGCAGGGGATTGTTCTTGCGCCGGCGGCACAGGATTTGAATGGTGCGCTCCAGTTCGAGCTTGCGGCCGATCAGCGGATCGATCTTGCCGCGCAAGGCCCGCAGGTTCAGATTGGCGGCATACAGCTCGAGCGGGCTCTTGCTGGCTTCGCTGCCGCCTTCTTCATCATGATGGGGGGTGAGATTTTCGCTTTCGCCTTCCTCCGGCACCTTGGAGATGCCATGTGAAATATAATTCAGCATATCCAAGCGTGTGACATTCTGCTTGTGCAGGAAATAGGTAGCCTGGGATTCCTGCTCGCTGAAGATGGCCACCAGCACATTGGCGCCGCTGACCTCTTTTTTGCCGGCTGCCTGCACCTGTAATACGGCGCGCTGCAATACCCGCTGGAATCCCAGCGTGGGCTGTATCTCGCGGTCGTCATTGGCCGGGATCGAGGGAGTGGTTTCGGACAGGAACCGGGTGATATCCCGCTTGAGTTTCTTTTCATCGGCACCGCAGGCCCGCAAGGCGGCAGAAGCAGAGGGATTGTCCAGCAAGGCCAACAACAAATGCTCTACCGTCATGAACTCATGGCGCTGTTCTCTTGCCACCTGATACGCTTCGTTGAGCGTGAGTTCCAGTTCCCTGCTTATCATTACTACACCTCTACTCGGTTACGACTCGTCGGCTTCCATTACACATAGCAGTGGATACTTGTTCTGCCGCGAATAATTGTTGACCTGAGCGACTTTGGTCTCGGCCACATCCCGGCTGTACACTCCACACAAACCTCTTCCCTGAGTATGAACATTCAGCATGATTCGCGTCGCATTTTCCCTGCTCATGAAGAAGAATTTCTCCAGCACATGCACCACGAAATCCATGGGTGTATAGTCGTCATTCAAGAGAATTACTTTATACATTGGAGGCCGTTTAATTTCCGGCTCCGCCTCCTTGACAGCCACCCCGCTTTCACGCTCGATTTGGTTCTCTTGGCTCATAGTTCCGTCCGCCTCCAGACCTGTTATTAGACATCAGACTGGTTAAACACGTTCACCCCAAAAATACCATGCATTTCATGATCATATTAAGGGTCATCTGTTGTGATTTTACTTGACTCGCGACTGACAACGTACCAAAGTTTTGTTGTCGGGTAAGCGTCTGGGATGTTCAGACATGCCAGGGACTGTCCCGGCTCATACAATAACAGTGCTAACGCATTAATGGGAGGATGGATGTCTTATGCCGTTAGGAACAGTTAAATGGTTCAGTAATTCCAAGGGGTACGGCTTTATCGAACCGGCACAGGGGGGCGGTGATGTATTCGCTCATTTTTCATCCATAGAGATGGACGGTTACAAGACCCTGAAACAGGGGCAGGCCGTTGAATTCGACTGTATCGAGGGCCCCAAGGGGCTACAGGCTACCCAGATACGGATCGCCTCAATGCCCGCAGAAGCGGCAAGCCTTACCACCAATTAAAGACGACCACCGGGGCGCCATACCGGCGCCCTTGTTTTCTGATGCCATCACATCTGTTTGATGATTGCATCACCGAAGCCCGAGCAGCTCAGCAGGGTGGCTCCGTCCATGATGCGCTCCAGGTCATAGGTTACGGTCTTGGCCTTGATGGTCCGTGCAATCCCCCTGACGATCAGATCGGCCGCCTCGGTCCAGCCCATGTGACGCAACATCATTTCGCCGGATAGTATGATCGAGCCGGGATTGACCCTGTCCTGGCCGGCATATTTGGGCGCGGTGCCATGGGTGGCCTCGAACATGGCCACCGAGTCGGACAGATTGGCGCCGGGAGCAATCCCTATGCCGCCCACCTGAGCCGCCAGGGCATCGGAAATATAATCGCCGTTGAGGTTGAGCGTGGCGATCACATCATATTCTTCGGGGCGCAGCAGGATCTGCTGCAAAAAGGCATCGGCGATCACATCCTTGACGATGATCTCGCGGCCACTCGTAGGATTACGAAAGCTGCACCAGGGACCACCGTTGATCTCCTGGGCGCCGAATTCCTCCCTGGCCAGCTCATAACCCCAGGTCTTGAAGGCCCCCTCGGTGAATTTCATGATGTTACCCTTGTGCACCAGGGTCACGGAGGCGCGATCGTTGTCGACGGCATATTGCAGCGCCTTGCGCACCAGGCGTTTGGTGCCTTCGCTGGACACCGGCTTGATGCCGATGCCCGAGGTGGCCGGAAAGCGGATTTTTTTCACGCCCATCTGGTTCTGCAGAAAATCGATGAGCTTTTTCGCCTCCGCCGATCCGGCCGGCCACTCGATACCCGCGTAGATATCTTCCGAATTCTCGCGAAAGATCACCATATCGGTCTTTTCCGGCGTCTTCAGCGGACTGGGCGTGCCATCGTAATAGCGCACCGGCCGCTGACATACGTACAGATCCAGTTCCTGGCGCAGGGCCACGTTCAGAGAGCGGATCCCGCCCCCCACCGGCGTGGTCAGCGGACCTTTAATGGATACCACAAAGTCGCGCACCGCCTGCAGGGTTTCATTCGGCAGCCAGGTATTTCCTCCGTAGAGTTTATTGGCCTTTTCGCCGGCATAGACCTCCATCCAGGCAATGGCGCGCGCGCCGCCATAGGCCTTTTGTACTGCCGCATCGATCACCTTGCGCATCACCGGCGTGATGTCGACGCCGATGCCATCCCCTTCGATGAACGGTATGACGGGGTTGGCGGGAACTTGCAGCGACCCATCGGCCTTGACCGTGATTTTCGCGCCCTTGACCGGCACCTTGATCTTTTCGTAGCTCATTGACACTCACACCTATACGTTCCGATAATGCCGGTCATCGCTCCCGCCATCCCTGGCTCCCGCGAACTGCGTATGTCCTGCACGCCATTCTAGCATCTTTGCATTCCGGACATGTAGCCGGCGCCATGACTCGTGAAAAACGCTTCTTTTTGATGTCAATCAATTTTTCATCATGGCAATGCTGCTATTTTTACGGCGCTGAAAATATTGCATTCATCCTGGCCGGGCGTTACCCTGCGGTAAAATTTCTTTCTTTTGGTTGATCTCCTGTGGAATTAATCTGCCCCGCCGGCAACTTGCCGTCACTCAAGGCCGCCGTTGATAACGGGGCGGACGCCGTCTATACGGGATTCAAGGATGACACCAACGCGCGCCATTTTGCCGGCCTGAATTTCGATGCCACGACGATCGCCAAAGGCATCGAATATGCGCACCAGCGCCGGGTGAAGGTGTTTCTGGCCATCAATACCTATCCGCAACCCAATGGCTGGCATCGCTGGCAGTCGGCCGTGGATCAGGCCGCCGATCTGGGCGTGGACACCTTGATTCTGGCAGATATCGGGGTGCTGGACTATGCCGCCAGACGCTGGCCCAACCTGCCTCTGCACCTGTCCGTCCAGGCATCGGCGACCAGTTATGAGGCCATCCGCTTCTACCATGAATGTTTTGGCGTGCGCCGCGTGGTATTGCCGCGGGTATTGTCGCTGACGCAGGTCCGTCATGTGGTGGAACACAGCCCGGTCGAAATCGAAGTTTTCGGATTCGGCAGCTTATGCGTGATGGTGGAAGGCCGCTGCGCCCTGTCTTCCTTCGCCACCGGCGAGTCCCCCAACAATTGTGGCGCCTGCTCCCCGGCCAAGGCCGTCCAGTGGCAGGAAACCCCCCAGGGCATGGAAACCCGCTTGGGCGGGCTGCTGGTCGACCGTTTCGCCAGGGATGCCCGAGCCGGGGATCCGACCATCTGCAAGGGCCGCTACAATGCCCATGGCAAAACCTATTACGCCATCGAGGAGCCCACCAGCCTCAACACCCTGGCGATCTTGCCGGATCTGCAGGCGATGGGCGTTGCCGCCATCAAGATCGAAGGCCGTCAGCGTAGCCCGGCTTATGTCAAGCAGGTGACGCGGGTATGG
>Ga0154729_1105_pt1 | contig 10612 bp, 5 predicted proteins | sample Rifle2008BG16ft_FD_105737 | JGI IMG/M metagenome (GOLD analysis project Ga0154729, IMG submission 105737) | Gammaproteobacteria bacterium RBG_16_57_12
TGCTTGCGTGGCTTAACCCAACCTATCTATTATAAAGAACTTCACATTACCGGCTACTTATCCTATATTTCTTCACATCTAGGGCCTCATGTCGTCAGCTTAATGGAAAAAACTCAACGGCCGGCCGCGCAGGAAGAAATCGTCTTCGGCAGTGCCGAATCGCGAGTCTCGACCGCCATTTCACGGGACGTGAAGGCCGGCCGGCTACGTCGCATCGCGCCCAAGCTCTACACCACGAATCTCATGGATCCGCCCGAGAGCATCGTCCGGCGCAACCTGTACCGTATCCTCGGCCGTTACTACCCAGGTGCCGTTGTCAGCCATCGCTCGGCGCTGGAAGGCGGCTTGACCCGCGACGGCACGTTGTTCCTGACCTACAAGTACACCAAGCGGGTGCAATTGCCCGGGATTACCCTCCGACTGCTCGAGGGCAAGGGCCCAGTCGAAGGCGACAACCCGTTCATGGAGGGTCTGCATCTCGCCTCGCGCCCACGCGCGTTGCTCGAAAACCTGCAACCGGCCCGCGCGCGCGGCGGCACACCCAAGAGCTGGACGCGTGCCGAGATCGAAGAGTATCTCGATGAAATCGCGCGTGTGCACGGCGAGGAAGAACTCAATCGCTTGCGCGATCAGGCACGGAACATCGCGCCCGCGCTTCATCTCAAGGAAGAGTTCAAGGCGCTGGATACGCTCATCGGCAGTATCCTCGGTACCCGCGAGGCGAGACTCGCCTCGGGTGCGGCACGCGCCCGGGCGGCGGGCGCTCCTTACGATGCACACCGCCTGGAACTGTTCATGACACTCTTCGCGGCGCTGCGCCGCGCCGTACTGCCGGTGCGCCCCGCGCCCGCGCAGACACCGGACGGGCTACGCAACCTCGCGTTCTTCGAGGCGTACTTCTCGAACTACATCGAGGGCACGGAATTTCTGGTCGAGGAAGCGGCCGACATCGTCTTCCGTGGCAAGCTCTTCCCCCAGCGCCCGGCCGATGCCCACGACATCCTCGGCACTTATCAGATAGTCTCGAACAGCGAGGAGATGAACCGTGTGCCGGCATCGGCCGAGGAACTCATCGCGTTGCTCAAAGCCCGCCATGCAACCCTGCTCGCGGGTCGCCCGGAAAAGCAGCCGGGACGTTTCAAGGAAAAGGAAAACCGTGCCGGTGAAACCGTGTTTGTGGCGCCGGAACTCGTCGCCGGAACGCTTATGAAAGGCTTCGAGCCCTACCAGGCGCTCGACGATCCGCTGGCCCGGGCGATGTACATGATGTTCCTGGTCGCGGAAATTCACCCGTTCGCCGATGGCAACGGGCGTATCGCCCGTGTCATGCTGAACGCCGAACTTGTGCACGGCCGTCGGGCGCGGATTATCATCCCCACGGTCTACCGGGAGGACTACCTGCTGGCGCTGCGCGCCCTCACGCGCCAGGGCAACACCGACCCTTACATAAGGATGCTGGACCGCGCCCAGGAATTCACCGCGCGGATCGACTTCGACGACTTCGACCGGGCGCTGACACAACTGCGTGAGGCCGAGGCTTTCCGTGAGCCACACGAGGGGCGGCTGCGGATTTCCAGTGGGGCGGGGTTGTGATTACAGTGGTAGCTTGTGATAAGAACATGGGCATTAGGGAACATCTGATTAAGTCGTCCTTCCGGCGAAAGCCGGAATCCAGACTTTGAGAAAGCATCGGCCGTCAGGCCGATTCTGGATGCCGGCTTTCGCCGGCATGACGGCGTTACTACTTGTTCAGAGCTTCCCTAGTGCATTTAGTGCAGAATTCTCAGCATTCGTAACTACCAGGGAACACTATAAAAGTGGCAAGGCATAAAGAATCTAAGAAAGAGCCGAAACAGGGTAGTGGTGTAGTTGCCACAATCGAAGCTCAATCAGCGCGAATCGCCCCGCGTGCCAAGACAAGGCTCACGCTCTCAAGCCTGGAAACCCTGCTGCTCCGCGCCTGCGATGACCTGCGTGGCAACATGGATGCCAGCGAATACAAGGAATACATCTTCGGCATGTTGTTCCTCAAGCGCGCGAGCGATTTGTTCGATCAGCGGCGCGAGGAGCTGGAAAAGGAGTTCAAAGCCAAAGGCATGCCGCCGGCGGCCATGCGGAAGTTGCTCGATGATCCGGATCAGTATTCGGGTAAATACTTCTATGTCCCGGAAGCGGCGCACTGGTCCCAGGTAAAGCACCTGAAAGAGAATGTTGGCACCGGATTGAATAAGGCGCTGGAGGCAATCGAAGACGCCAATATCGATGCCTTGCAAGATGTCCTCAAGGGCATCAACTTCAATAAGAAGATTGGCCAGCGCACGCTGGACGACGACACCCTTTCGGATTTCATCCTGAACTTCGAAAAGATCCCGCTGCGCGACGAGGACTTCGAGTTCCCGGATCTGCTCGGCGCCGCCTATGAATGGCTGATCAAATACTTCGCCGACTCCGCCGGTAAAAAGGCCGGCGAGTTCTATACCCCGGCAGAAGTGGTGCGAGTCTGCGTCGAGATCGTCGATCCCCAGACCAACATGAGCGTCTACGACCCCACCGTCGGTTCCGGCGGCATGTTGATCCAGTCGCGCGATTACCTGCTTGAGTGCGGCCACGACCCGCGCCATCTGTCTCTCTATGGCCAGGAAAAGATGGGCACCACCTGGTCCATCTGCAAAATGAACATGCTACTGCACGGCATCGCCCATGCCGATATTCGCCAGGAAGACACCATCAAGAATCCTGCGCACATGGACGAAGGCAACGAGCTGCGCCGCTACAACCGGGTGCTGGCCAATCCGCCGTTCAGCCAGAACTACAGCAAGAAAGACCTGAAATTCCCCGGCCGCTTCCCGGTGATGATGCCCGAGAAGGGCAAGAAGGCCGACCTCATGTTCGTGCAGCACATGCTGGCGGTGCTGAAGAGCAACGGCAAGCTCGCCACCATCATGCCGCATGGCGTGTTGTTCCGTGGCGGCGAAGAGCGCGAGGCGCGCAAATACTTTATCGAGAAAGGCTACCTGGAAGCAGTCATCGGCCTGCCCAGCAATCTCTTCTACGGCACCGGCATCCCTGCCTGCATCCTGGTTATGAACAAGGCCGGGGCGAAAGATCGCAAGCATGTTCTGTTCATCAACGCCGACCGCGAATACCGCGAAGGCAAGGCGCAGAACTTCCTGCGCCCGGAAGACATCGACAAGATCGTCCACGCCTATCGCCAAGGCGCGGATATTCCCGCCTATGCCCGCCATGTGTCGAGGGAGGAGATCGCCGGCGAAGACTACAACTGCAATATCCGCCGTTATGTGGATAACGCCCCGCCACCGGAGCCGCACGACGTGCGCGCCCATCTGCACGGCGGCGTGCCCACGGCGGAAATCGAATCCTTGGGGCACTACTGGAGCAACTACAAAGGCCTCAAAGAGAGTTGTTTTCAACCGCGTTTGCTCCCCTCTCCCTCTGGGAGAGGGGCCGGGGGTGAGGGCGTGTATCAGGACTTCACCGCCGCACTCAAAGACAAACGCGCAATCGCCGAACACGTCGCGAACCATGCCGGCGTCATCGAGCGGCAGGGTGCTTTTCTGGATCAACTCGGCGCCTGGTGGCAGAAGAACCTGCCGCTGGTGGAGGCCCTGGCCCCGGATGCGCACAACAAGAGCGGCCACGCCGGTAACGTCTACGCACTGCGCCGTATCCTGCTCGCCAGTATCGCCGAATCCTTCAAGGATCAGAATCTGCTCAGCGCCTATCAAGTGCGCGGCGCCTTCGCCAATTACATCAACCAACTCAAGGCCGACCTCAAGTCGATTGCCGCCAGCAGCTGGGGTCCGGAGCTGATCCCGGATCAGGAAATCCTCGCCAGCCAGTTCCCGGAAGTACTGGAAGAGCTGGATCAATCGCGCGTCCGGTTGGCGGAACTACAAGCGCTGTTCGCCGCCGCGGATGAAGAAGACTTCGAAGATACCGACGAAACCGGCGTGTTGCCGAGCGACGAGGTGAAAAAACTCAAGGCAGAACTCAAGGAACTCAACACCAGCGCGAAACTTGCCAAGAAAGAAGGCGGGAAAAGCGAGTTGACGGCCTATCTCGCCGAAGCCGAGGCGATTGAGAAACGCCTTGCCGCCCACAAGGCGCTGGACCAGGAGGCCAAAACACTCAAGGCCGGGATCCGTACCACGGAGAAGAAACAGGACGAGCTGGTGGAAGCGGCCCGCGCCAAAATCAGCCGCGACGAAGCGCGCAAGGTGATCGTCGAGCGGCTCGGGCGTCTGTTGATGGAAAGTTACCAGGCCTACCTGCGCGCCGATCAACGCGCCTGCGTCGCCGCTATTGAAAACCTGTGGAACAAGTACGCAGTTACCGCCAAGGAGATTGAGGCGGAGCGGGATACTGCTAGCGATCAACTACGTGGGTTCTTGGGGGCACTGGGGTATGAGTGAGCTATTCACCAATACCCAGCTGGAGGGGCTTGCAAATATAACAATGGGTCAATCCCCTGGTTCGGAGAGATACAACAAAGAAGAGCGGGGACTGCCCTTCCTGCAAGGGTGCGCGGAGTTCGGTCCTCGCCATCCGGAACCAGAGATTCATTGTTACCCACCGCTTCGGGTCGCCAAACAAGGCTCAATTTTAATCAGTGTGCGCGCTCCGGTCGGAACGATGAATATGGCCGATCAGGATTACTGTATCGGCCGCGGGCTTGGTGCGATACACGGAATATCTGGGGTGGCAGATACTTCCTTTCTCCGCTACGCGATTGAACAAAACGTCCGCTTTCTCCATCGGAGAAGCCAAGGCTCTACCTTTCTGGCAATCGGCTCAGATGATTTGAGGCGGCTACCGCTCCCGAAGCTGGATATAAAGATTCAAGAACGCATTTCCGAAGTTCTTGAGACAGTTGATGGCGCCATCGAAAAAACCGAATCCCTCATCGCCAAATACCAGCAAATCAAAGCGGGCCTGATGCACGACCTGTTTACCCGCGGCGTTACCGCCGACGGCAAACTGCGCCCGCCCCGCGAACAAGCGCCGGAGCTTTACCACGAAACGCCGATTGGTTGGATTCCGAAGGAGTGGAGGATCAGCGACCTTTCTGAGTGTACGCAATACGACATCACTTACGGAATCGTGCAAGCAGGGCCTCATATTGAAGGAGGAATACCCTACATTCGTACTGGGGACATGGCAGGTGATCGACTTGAACGCGGAACGCTGCTTTGCACGTCGCCGCGAATCGCAAGCGCGTACAAGAGGTCGGAAGTTCGTGCCGGTGAAATCGTCTGCGCTATCCGAGCAACGGTGGGTAAGGTAATGGATGTGCCAGCGGAACTTGACGGTGCCAATCTCACACAAGGCACAGCAAGAATTTCGCCAAGATCTGACGTGGATCGTCGTTTTTTGCTCTGGGCGATGCGATCTGCCGCTGTGCAACGAAGTTTCATGCAAAGGATTAAGGGCACAACCTTTAGCGAAATAACTTTGGGAGAACTCCGCTCCATACCATTGCCGCGACCAAATTCACCCAATGAACAAAAGATGATAGGAGAACGGCTTGATCATGCAGAGCAGTATCTCCAAGTCGAGCAGAATTTGTTGGCAAAAATGATCTATAAGAAAGGCGGTCTTCTGCACGATCTCCTTACCGGCAAGGTCCGCGTGCCACTCGAAGCACCCACCAAGGAAGTTGCCCGTGTCTGACAAGTTGAACCCGGACAAGGCGCTGATCTTTCGCATCGTCCACCGGGACAACGTGCCGTGGATATTGGAGAACGGCATGCATTGCCGGAACTCCACGGTCCAGGATCCCCGCTACCGCACAATCGGCAACCCGGACCTGATCGACAAGCGCCAGCATCGCTTGGTGCCCATCGCACCGGGCGGCACCTTGAGCGACTACGTGCCGTTCTACTTCACGCCCTATACACCCATGATGCTCAATATCAAAATCGGGTACGGCGGGGTTACGAAGCTGCCCAACGAGGAGATCGTGATCCTGGTCTCCAGCCTGCGCAATATGGCGGAACTCGGCCAGACCTTTGTATTTTCGGACCGGCACGCCTATCTCCTCAGCGCCAATTTCTATAGCGATCTGGCGGACCTCGGGAATATCGACTGGGCAATCTTGCAGCAGCGGGATTTCAAGCGTAATCCGGACGACCCGGAAAAAGTCGAGCGGTATCAGGCCGAGGCGCTGATTCACCAGGCTGTGCCGACGGAGGCTTTGCTGGGAGTGGTTTGCTATACTGACGACGTGAAAAGCACGTTGGATCAAATTGCTACTGAACGCGGTCTCAAGTTGCAGATCGCCAAGCGCACAGGGTGGTACTTCTGATGATCCGATACACACAAGGCAACCTGCTGGACGCGGAAGTGGAGGCGGTGGTGAATACCGTCAACACCGTCGGTGTGATGGGCAAGGGCATCGCGCTGATGTTCAAGGAGGCCTTTCCCGACAACTTCCAGCGCTATGAGGCCGCGTGCAAGGCGAAGGAAGTCCGGGTCGGCCATATGTTCGTGACCGAGCGCCGGGAGCTGATGGGGCCGAAGTGGATTGTGAACTTCCCTACCAAACAGAACTGGCGCCAGCCCTCTAAGCTGGAATGGGTGGTCGATGGCCTGATAGATCTCCGGGCGTTTATCCTGGATAGGGGCATCCGATCCATCGCGATCCCGCCTCTGGGTAGTGGCAACGGCGGGCTGGAGTGGCCCCGGGTACGTGCCGAAATCGAGGAAGCCCTGGGAGCCTTGGAGGGTGTGGACATTGTTGTCTATGAGCCCACCTCTAAATATCAGAACGTAGCCAAGCGAGCTGGGGTGCAGAAGCTCACACCGGCGCGGGCCCTCATCGCCGAACTGGTGCGTCGCTACTGGGTCTTGGGCATGGAGTGCAGCCTGCTGGAAATCCAGAAGCTGGCGTGGTTTCTTGAGCGAAATATTGAGAGGCTTAGCTCGGACAACCCGCTAGACCTGCGCTTTGAAGCAAACAAGTTCGGCCCCTATGCGAATAGGTTGGTCCACCTCTTGGATGCCTTGGACGGTAGCTATCTGCATTGCGACAAACGCCTGGCCGATGCTGGGCCAATGGACATTGTTTGGTTCGATGAGGGACGGAAGGATTACGTTCAGGCCTATCTCAAGGGGCAAGAGGCGAAGCCCTACCTGGATGCACTTACCGCCACGACCGATTTAATCGATGGCTTCGAGTCCCCGCTGGGTATGGAATTGCTCGCTACGGTCGATTGGCTGCTGGTTCGCGAGGGTTGCACAGCCACGGTAGAAGGTATCAAGCAGGGGTTGCATCGCTGGCCGGGCGGAGCGCAAGCCGCGACCCGGAAGGTGAAGCTCTTCGATGATCGTTTGATTGGCTTGGCGCTGGGACGGTTGACCTACTCCAAAGCGGCCTAAAGGCCGGGACCGTGACCGAATACGCGCTGGTCGAGAAGCCGTTTCTGGATCAGCTCAAACGGCTGGGTTGGACGGTAATCGATCAGGGCGTTGGAGTGATTCCCTCCGACCCTGCGCTAAGTCTCCGCACTTCATTCCGCGAGCGGCTGCTGCCAGACGTGTTCCGCGCCGCAGTGCGCGCAATCAATACCACTGACAACGGCAAGACATGGCTCTCCGACCGGCAACTGGATGAGTTGCGCGACCAAATCCTGCGCCAGCCGAATCGAACGCTACTGGAGGCCAACGAGGCCGTTCAGACGCTACTGTTCAAAACCCAAGTTGATACAAATGAAGTTACGGGCGAACAAGACCCGGTGGTGAAGCTGATCGACTTCGCCAATCCCGCCAATAATCAATTCCACGCCATTAATCAGTTCCGCATCGACACACCGGGCTGCGTGAAGCAGTTCATCATTCCGGACATTGTGCTGTTCGTGAACGGCATCCCGCTGGCGGTGGTGGAGTGCAAGCTTGGCAGCCCAACCTGCGCTAACCCCATGCACGAAGCCTTTGTGCAATTGCAGCGCTATCGCAACGCGCGCGAGGCGACACAGGAGGCGGGGCTGAAGGAAGGCGAGCCACGCCTGTTTCACACCAATATATTGCTGATCCGTACCAGTGGCGCGGAGGCGGACTACGGCACCCTTACCTCGGGCGAAGAGCATTATTACTCCTGGAAGACGCTGTGGCCGGAAGGGGATGAGAAGCTTGCGGCAAAGAACCCGCAACAGCGGCTGATTCAGGGCATGTTGAGTAGGGAGAATTTGCTACGCATCCTGCGCACCTGTTCGATATTTATGGATACCGATGCGGGCAAACGCATCAAGGTCGTCGCTCGCTACCAGCAGTATCGCGCCGCCGGAAAGATTATCGAACGCCTGCGCCGGGGTGCTACGCCGATGGATCGCAGCGGGGTGGTGTGGCATACGCAAGGCTCGGGCAAGTCGCTCACCATGGTGTTTGTGGCGCGCATGCTGCGTGCCTCGCGCGACCTGAACGACATCAAGATATTGCTGGTCAACGACCGCACCGATCTGGAGGAGCAGCTTGGTGGAACCGCCAAACTGATTGGCGGCAAGGTAAATGTGATCGAAAACACCCAGGCACTGCGCCGCCATTTAGCAACGGGCAGTTCCGACATCAATATGGTGATGGTGCACAAATTCCAGGAGCGCCAGGAAACCTTGACGCCACAGGTGGCTGAAGCGCTCGGCACCTACCGGGCCATGCCCGCCGCTAATACCTTCGGCGTAGTGAATCCCTCCGAACGTATCATCCTGATGATCGACGAGGCACACCGTACGCAGGGTTCCGACCTCGGTGACAATCTGTTCGAAGCCTTTCCCAATGCCACCCGCATCGCCTTCACCGGCACGCCGCTGATTACCGAGCGCCACGGCGAGAAGAAGACGGTAAAGCGCTTCGGCGAATATATCGACACCTACCGGCTGATGGATGCCGTGCACGATGGTGCGACGTTGCAAATCCTATACGAAGGCAAGACCGCGGATACTGCGCTGAACGAAAAACACCAGTTCGAGACCAAGTTCGAAGACCTGTTCCGCGATCGCAGCGAGGCGGAACTGCTCGCGATCAAGAAGAAGTACGGGGCTACCGGTGACATTCTGGAGGCTGAACAACGCATAGCAGCCATTGCCCGGGACATGGTCAGTCACTATGTCGATAACATCTTGCCCAATGGCTTCAAGGCACAAGTCGTGTGCCATTCGAAGTTGGCCGCAGTGCGCTATCGGAAAGCCATCGAGGACGCATTGGCTGAGCGTCTAGAACGGGAACGACTCAAGGCAGCGCCCGACCAGGAATTAATTGAACAAATCGCCTTCCTAAAATCAGTGGTGGTCATTTCCTCCGACGGCACCAACGAGGCGGCCTATGTCACCCAGGCGCGCAAACAAGCGAAATCCTGGAATGCCGTCGAGAACTTCTGTAAACCGTTCGACCGCACAGACCCTGACAAGGAACTGACCGGGATTGCGTTCCTGATTGTCTGCGACATGCTGATCACCGGGTTTGACGCGCCCGTTGAGCAAGTGATGTACATCGACAAGAAGATCCGCGAACACACCCTGTTGCAGGCCATTGCCCGCGTGAATCGGGTGGCCAAAGGTAAGAAACGCGGGTATGTGGTGGACTACATCGGGCTGGCTAACCACCTCACCGAGGCACTTACCCTCTATGCCGCAACTGACGAACAGGAAGAGCTGCGCGATGGATTGAAGAATATTACCTCCGAGCTCCCGGTGCTGGAGGAACGCTATCAACGCTTGGTGCAGTTCTTTAATGCAGCGGGGGTAAAGGATGTTGAAGATTTTGTGCAAGGGCGGCTTGCGGGTATTGAGGCCGACGCCTTGGTGGTGCATGCGGCAGTAACTGCCTTGAAGGATGAAAAGCTGCGGGCGGATTTCGAGGTGTACCTGAAGAAATTTCTCATGAGCATGGATATCATCCTGCCGCACGAGGGAGCCCAGCCCTATCGGGTGCCCGCCAAGCGTTTCGGCTACATCCTGAGCGTGACCAAGGAGCGCTATAAGGACGAAAGCCTGGACCTCGGTGACGCCGGCGACAAGGTAAGGCGGCTGATCAACGAGCACCTGATCAGCCTTGGCATCAACCCCAAGGTGCCGCCGGTGGAGCTGCTGGCGGAGGACTTTCTCGACCAGCTTAATCGCCATGCGGGCGGGAATGACGAAGCCAAGGCCAGTGAGATGGAGCATGCCATCCGCAAGCATTGCACTGTTAAATTCGATGAAGATCCGGCTTTCTATAAGACGCTGTCTGAGAAGCTGGAACACCTGATCGACAAGTATCAGGATCAGTGGGATTTACTGGCTGAGGAGCTGGAGAAGCTTAGGGTGGAAGCTGCCGCTGGGCGGTCAGAGAACATTGAGGGCCTGGATAAGGAAGCGACTACTTTTTACGCCCATGTCGTTGATCTGGCTTTCGGGAAAGAGGGCGTGCCGAGTGGCCAGACCGCTAAGATGAAGGGCCTGATGAAGAACATTGTCGAGCTGCTACAGGAGACCATTGGTATTATCGACTTCTGGAGCAACTCCGATGAACAGAAACGGCTGCGCGGTGAGCTCAACAAGATTCTGCTAATCGCGGATATTCCCGAGATTACAGCTAACTATGAGCGGCTCGCCGTGGAAAT
>Ga0154729_1020_pt3 | contig 10543 bp, 12 predicted proteins | sample Rifle2008BG16ft_FD_105737 | JGI IMG/M metagenome (GOLD analysis project Ga0154729, IMG submission 105737) | Gammaproteobacteria bacterium RBG_16_57_12
CATACGGCGCAGCGAGGCCAGCAAGCGTCAGCCAAGACCAGCGCCTCCGGCGTGCTGGGGCTGGCCTCGGGGCGTTCCGGCACCGGACAGGTGGTCGCCACGACCGGGATACGCGGGCTGAATGAGGAGGAGCTGAAAAGCGCGAAATTCAATGAAGCCGAACTCAAGCGCGTCGAGGCCTGGTCGGTCAGCGCCGCCGAGGCGCAGCAATTCGCGGCACAGGGCAAGCTGTCCGCCCGCCCCCTGGAATATCTGCCTGCACCGGCGGCGCAGCGCTAGGAGTTTCTCATGAAGATGGGCATACGTTACATGGTCTTGTTGGCGGCGCTGTGCGGTTTGAGCACGGCGCAGGGCTTCGATTTGAAGCAGGATCTGAAAAAGAAGCTCGAAGAGGCGAAACAAAAGGTTCAGCCGGCCGAGACGCCCTCCGATGCGGCGGCGCCGAGCGAGGCCCAGGCCCTGCTGGCGGATTTCTCGGTGGATGAGGAAATCAAAATCGGCCGCCAGATTGCCGGCAATCTGCTCGGCGCCTCGCCCCTGGTGCCGGACGAGGCCTTGCAGGTCTATGTCAACAAGGTGGGGCGCTGGGTGGCTAGCCAGAGCGAGCGCCCGGATCTGGCCTGGCATTTCGGCGTGATCGAGTCTGCCGACATCAACGCCTTCGCCATTCCAGGCGGTTATGTGTTTCTGACGCGGGGGCTTTATCAGCGCTTGCGCAATGAGGCCGAGCTGGCCGGGGTGCTGGCCCATGAAGTGGCCCATGTCACCCGCAAACATCACCTCAAGATCCTGCAAAAAAGCAAATTGCTCGATATCGGCGCCAAGGCGCTCGGCAGACAGGCCGGCGAGCATGACAGGCTGCGTAACCTGATCGGCAGCGGCGCGGAAGTGATGGCGCGCTCGCTGGACAAGGACGCCGAATATGAGGCCGATCGCATGGGTGTGGTGCTGGCGGGACGGGCGGGGTACGATCCCTTCGGTCTGCCCGTGGTGCTGCAACAGGTCGGCCAGGTCAAAAAGGACGACACGGCCGTCGCCCTGCTGTTCAAAACCCACCCGCACCCGGATGCGCGGCTGGGCCAGCTGGACCTGGCGATCGGCCAGCGGTTCGATGATCTGTCGGGCCCCACGCTTGAGTCACGCCTTTATCGCCTCAGACCTTGATTAGCCAGGAACCTATAAAAACCTACTAATCTACTAGACAACTCCTCTGGACATGCTACAGTGTACGGGTGGCCAGTTGGCCATAAACCAGTTATCCGGGGCGCACGATTTCAGACACTTTTCGAGGTTGCAGAAATCGGCAGCATCCGGGAATTAGTAATGTTGAGAGAGGAAAATGATGATGGAAAACAAGATAAACCGCCTGTTGAGTTCGGCCCTGCTCATTTCATTCTGCGGCATCGGTGTATGGGTGGCTTTCGCCGCTCTCTATAATGCCCTTGCTTAGATACATTTTCTTGCCATAATTTTGTGTTGCCGGAGTTAGCAGGCATTGCCCCAGCTGGTGGGGCAACGCCTTTTTTGTCATTATTTTTTACACTTTGGTAAGAATCAAAAAAGCAGCTGCCTATAAATGGTTATATATCGCAATAAAAACATTATGTTGCGTAAGCGTGCATAAATCTTGCTATCCTTTAATTGAGTAAGGTTGTCAAATTTTCATTCAAGGTGAGTTATGCAAACGGGAAGCAAGGTCGAGCTTGATTTGGAAGGCCTGGCGGCATTGGCTAAGGATGATGAAGCCGCGTTTGAGGCGCAGCGCAATCTGATATTGCAAGATTACCTGCAATCCCTGCCCGAGGAACGCCGGGTGCGCCTGGAACGTCTGCAATGGCGTATCGATATGGAACGTAGTCTGGCGCCGAACCCCATGGCGGCCTGTGTCAAATTGAGCCGGATGATGTGGGACTCGGTAGTGGGGGACGACGGTCTGCTGCCGGCGATCTCGGGCTTGCAGCAACCGCTGGCTGTCCTACCCCGGAAGGCAGCCCAGTCCGCCAGGATTATCCCTTTTCGTTCACGTGTTCCACAACAGTAGTTATACCGAGCATCAGCCAGACAAGCTGGCGGGCAATCGCCGTCCTTGCCGCAGGCAATAGTCCAGCCATTCGTACAATAACCGATTGACCTGATGCTTCTCGTCCGGCTGATGCATGCGCGGATTGGGATAGTCATAATCCGGTTGTATATATTTGTTGTTCTGATAGCTCTGGACTTCCGCAACACCGGCATCGTGATAGAGGCGTATGCCCATTTCCAGGTCAGGGATCAACGGGGCTGCTGCGGGCATCCGGATGGTGAGCAGCAGGATGGTGGTGTACTTGTGCCGTTCCAGGATCCTGAAACCAATCTGTGAGCCAATGGCATAACAGGCGCCGGTAGGGGCGTCCTGCATGTTGCACAGCAGATGCTGCAGGCGTGCGTAGATGCCTTCGTACAGGCAGGTCTGATTATGGAAATATTCTTTGGTGATGCGTGCCAGCATGGGTGTATTAACGGCAACGACGCCGAAGGCTTTACGGGCTCAATAATCCGCCAGCCGGGACCGGAGTCTGATCAAGGCCTGGCTCAGCAACTGGCTGATCCGCGACTCGCTCACACGCAGTACCTCGCCGATCTCCCGCAGATTAAGCTCCTTGGCGTAATACAGGGTGACGACCAGCTTCTCCCGTTCCGGCAGCTGGCTGATGGCATTCCCGACCGTTCTTTTCAAGTCATCGTTCTGGATGGCTTCCATCGGTCCAGCGATATGATGAGGGTGCTCATGGAGATCGTGATCCGAGTCTTCCTCTTTGGTGAAGGTCTCATCGAAGTTGAGCATTTTCGAACTGCTGGAGTCCAGGAGGATCTTGTAATATTCATCCAGGGAGATGTTGAGCGCCTTGGCGATCTCGTCATCGCGGGCGTCGCGGCCAGTGCGGTTTTCGATGGTCCGGACGGCCTCCATCACTTCGCGGGCCTTGCGATGCACTGACTTCGGCGCCCAGTCGTTTTTGCGCAGCTCGTCCAGCATGGCCCCGCGTATCCGGATGCCGGCATAGGTTTCAAAACTGGCGCCTTGCGTGGAATCGTAATTGCGTGCGGCCTCCAGCAGCCCGATCATGCCGGCCTGGATCAGGTCATCCGCCAGTACCGAGGCCGGCAGACGTGCGCCAAGGTGATAGGCAATGCGCTTTACCAGCGGGGCGTGGCGTTTGAGCAGTTCATCAAAGTTGTTCTGTTTGGCGGTGCTGGCGTACATGGTCATCCAAGTATGATGTGCGCAATGCGCAAAGTATAGCGAGTGTCAGAGTAAAAAATCAGCTTGATGACAATGGCCGGTATCGATATTGCCCGCCACCGGTTAAAAGCTCTTAGATTTCACGCTTACCCTGGAATGCCCTCGACAGGGTTTCACTGTCCACATACTCCAGTTCGCCCCCGAGCGGCACACCGAAGGCGATGCGTGTCGCCTTGATTTTTTTTGCCTGCGCCAGTTGCGCAATATAATGTGCGGTGGCCTCTCCTTCAACCGTAGGGTTGGTGGCCAAAATGATTTCCTCGATCCCGCCCTGCGCCAGACGATCCGCCAGTATGTCCAGGCCGATATCTTCGGGCCCAATTCCATCCAGCGGCGACAGATGGCCCAGCAGGACAAAATAGCGGCCCTGAAAGCCGGTGGCCTGGTCGATGGCGTAGACATCGGCCGGAGTCTCGACGATACACAGATGCTGGCGATTGCGTTTGGGGTTGGCGCAGAGGGCGCAGAGTTCTGATTCACAGAGGGTGCGGCATTCGCGGCAATGGCCGACTTTATCCATGGCCTCAACCAGTGAGGCGGCCAGATGCCTGGCTCCTGCACGATCCCGTTCCAGCAGATAAAAGGCCATGCGTTGTGCCGACTTGGGTCCCACGCCCGGCAGGTGGCGCAGATCGGCAATCAGGCGGCTGATCAGAGGTGACAGACTCATCTCGATCAAAACGGGAGCTTGAAACCCGGGGGCAGGTTGAGGCCGGAGCTCATGCCCGCCATGCGCGTCTTGCTGGTGGTTTCCACCTGGCGTACGGCATCGTTGACGGCGGCGGCCAACAGGTCTTCCAGCATTTCCTTGTCTTCCTGCAGCAGGCTGTTTTCGATCTCGACACGCTTTACCTCATGACGGCCGGTCATCAAAACCTTGACCATGCCGGCGCCCGACTGACCGGTGACCTCCATATTGGCAATCTCGTCCTGGAGTTTCTGCATGTTGGCCTGCATTTGCTGGGCCTGCTTCATCAATTGATTAATCTGATTTTTCATGGATACCTCTCGAAGGTTGTGTCAACGGGCGCCTGGTGACAGTGCAAGGCATTATATCGCGGATCAAATTCACATGCCGTTTATTCAGACGGACGTATGGATCCGGTATTGAGTTCGGCATCAAAGGTGCTGATCAGGGATTGAATGTTCTGATCAGTGGTGAAGGATTCGATGGCGGCCTGTTGCCGTTCATCCCGTTGCCGTTCCTGACGCAAGGCGGGGGTTTCCTGCGCCGGGGTTTCAAGCGTGATTTCCAGCCGTGCCTGGGTACCGAAGTGCGAACGCAGGGCCTGCTGGAGCTTGGCCTGGCGCTCCTTGCTCAACAGATGTGCGTGTTCCGGCCCCAGCACCAGATGAATAAGGTTGTCATCAAGCTGTTTTACCGCGGAATTGAGGGCGAGCTGCTGCGCCAGTCCGCTCAGCTTGAGCCGGGCGACCGTATCGGCCCAGTCCTGACCGCCCGCCTTGGGTTTGTCCGGGGCGGTGGCAGGGACAGGCGCTACAGCCGGCGCGGAATTCTGACGGGCGGTTGATGTGACCACCGCTGTTGTGACACGGCTCTTCTCCATTTCCGGGCGGAAGGCCAGCATGCGCAGCATGGTCATTTCAAAACCGACGCGCGGGTCGGGCGCCAGGGTTAAATCGCGCCGGCCCAGCAGGGCGATCTGGTAATAAAGCTGGATATCCTCGCGGGAGATGAGCTTGGCCAGTTGCTCAATTCTCTGCTGATGTGCCACCGTGTTATCCAATGCTGCAGGTGTAATCTGTGCCAGGGCGATGGCATGGAGGGCGGACACCAGATCTGCCAGCACACCGTGATAATCCGGCACCTGTTCCGCCAGCCGGTGTGTGTGGGACATCAGCGTTATGCTGTCACCCTGAGCCAGGGCTTCCAGCAGATCGTAGATGTGGCCCTGATCGATCGTGCCCAGCATGGCGTGGACTTCACGTTCCTTCAGCGCCCCACCACCATAGGCGATGGCCTGGTCCAGCAGGCTGAGGGCATCGCGCATACTGCCGTCGGCGACCCGCGCAATCTGGATTACGGCGGGTGCTTCAAAGGCAATGCCTTCACGGGTCAGGATATGTTCGAGATGCCGGGTGATCTGTTCCAGCGGCAGCCGCTTGAGGTTGAACTGCAAACAGCGCGACAGGATGGTGACCGGCAGGCGTTGCGGATCCGTGGTGGCCAGCAGGAATTTGACATGGGGCGGCGGCTCTTCCAGGGTCTTGAGCAGGGCGTTGAAGCTGTGGGCGGACAGCATGTGCACTTCGTCGATCAGATAGACCTTATAGCGGCCGCGGGTCGGTGCATATTGCACGTTTTCCAGCAGTTCGCGCGTGTCTTCCACCTTGGTGCGCGAGGCGGCATCCACCTCGATCAGATCGACGAAACGGCCGTCATCGATTTCACGGCACGAAGAACATGTCCCGCAGGGGGTGGAGCTGACGCCGGTTTCGCAATTCAGTGATTTGGCCAGGATGCGCGCGATCGTGGTCTTGCCCACGCCGCGGGTGCCGGTGAACAGAAAGGCATGATGCAGCCGCTCGTTGTCCAGCGCATTGATCAGCGCGCGCAGGACGTGTTCCTGCCCGACCATTTCTTTGAAGGAGTGCGGCCGCCATTTGCGGGCCAGGACCTGATAACTCATAGCGGCCAAGTATAGCGTGGTTTGCACGGTGGCGGACAGGGCTATTTAACCCGTCTAAATATGGAGGCGGCCTGTGCCAGCGACACCTCGGCGCCCGAGTCCACTGTTACCGCTGCTCCCTTCCGGGCCTGACGGGGTTCACAGCTTGTCGTCGCGAGGGAACCGGCACAAGCCACCATTGAACTAATAGTGGCGGAGGGGGAAGGAGTTTCACCCCCGGTGTTTCCTTGCATCTCAATAACTTGGACGGCCAGGCAACCTTATTGCTGTAAGTACTGACCAGCCAACCGCCTTGCCTGGCCGGCATTATAATGCAAAGCGATCTTCGCCTGAAGTGAAAAGAGCATGCAATGACTGCCTCACGAACCGCGAGGACGCAGTATTTACATTTTGTTTTCCAGGTGAGCGGGCTAAGTTCGCATCCGCCCCGCGGGTGCAGGCCAGCAACAGAGTATTCCTGGAAGAGCTCAGGGATGTGGCCGATGGCCGCGCCATGAATCTCTCGCCATGTCCCTTTATGATCGGCTTGTGAAAGCCGGCCCGGATTTTCGGTGTTACCTGAACCCAAACGGCGGCATCATCTCAAAAAACGGATCAAACTCCGGCTCGGGAATCCGGTAGCCTTTCAGCCATTGTTTCAGCTGCCGCACGTCCTGGAACTGCTGCAAGTCGCGCTTCAGGCGGGCGATCTCGCCCTGCAGGTGACGGATGTCGTCCTTGAGCATCAGGGTGACGCGCTTGGGGCTGAGCACCTCGAAGGGCGCAACCTGTAACTGGCGGCCGATCTGCATTTCCATCAGCATGACTTCTTCCCGCAATTCGTCCAGCTGGTTTTGCAGGATTTTGTTGTAGTGCTTCAGGCGGTCTTCGGCAATGTTGTTGAGTTTGTCCTGGTCGATCTGTTCCACGGCCAATTGCAGCTCCAGCAGCTGCAGCAGATCCTTGTTCCCGTAGGCCACGGTCACTTTCTGCATCAGTTCGGTCTTGCGCTCGCGTTCCGCGGGGTCCGGCTCGCGGTCAGGGTGCAAGGCCGCCACCAATTGGCGGTAGACCGCCTGGATGGATTTGCTGACCTTGGCCGTCTCCTCCTGTTCGCGCGCCTCTTTTGCCAGTTGCTTGGCGGTCTTTTTGCGCTTGGGGCGGGCGGCTTCGGCCCGCTCCTGCCGCTGCTTGATCTTTTCGGCCAGACGTTCCGCGGCGCCGTGCGGGTCGCGGGGATCAAAATCGAACTCGTCGCCCCCCAGCTCGACGCCGAACGCCTCTTCCATCATAGTTTTCAGAAAGTTCGTCGCCATGTCCTCGGTTTCCTGCGCATGCTCATCGAAGTCGTCCGCGCCGTATTTGTTGTACAGCGGTTTCAGGTCATCGCGCTGGTGCAGGTTGATGAGTTCATCGCAGGTTTCGCAGATCAGGTGCGCGAGTTTTTCCTGCTGGGCGTGCGTAAATTTGTGGCTGGTGAACAGCCGATCCAGCAACAGCACCATCTGTGCCTGATGTTCACTCAGGGTTTTCTTTAACGGCTCCAGTTTTGTCAGGGCATCCTGCTGGCAACGGGCAAGGCTTTCCTGCCATTCGGCAAGCAACTTCTTCTGTACGTCGATTTTTTTGATCAGGCCATTGAACTTGTTCTGAGCGGGGGACAGTGTTGCCCGCGTCTGTTCGGCCGTGATCCGGATGACCTGGGTGGGGGACATGGGATACCTGAAAATGACGTTTTAAATATGGCGGAGAGGGAGGGATTCGAACCCTCGATACGCTTTTGGCGTATACACACTTTCCAGGCGTGCTCCTTCGACCGCTCGGACACCTCTCCAGTCCTGCTTAGCGCAAGGCCGCCTAGGTTAAACCAGTTTTCCACCTTTGGCAATCTGAAATGAATATCAAGCACTTATGCAGAATTTTGCGGGTGCAGATGCCGGTATGACGGTTCTTACGCACCCGGTTTGGCCAGGTATTCCATCCGGGCAATGTGATTTTAGACAGGGTTAAAGATAATGAAGGGCATGTCGATATGAAAAGCATATTAAAGGTATTGATTGCCGCGTGATCATGGATCCCACATAAGAACTCGCCTGTGTTATGAAGCTGATTATTGGGTTGCTCATTCTTTCAGGTTGCCTCGCTGGCGGCTATATCATGGCGCACGGCGAACTCCTGGCACTGTGGCAGCCTGCCGAGCTGGTCATAATCTCGGGCGGGGCCATCGGGGCCTTTGTGATCTCAAATCCGGGCAAGGTGATTGGCAAGGTGCTCAAAAATCTGCCGACCTTGCTGCAAGGTTCCAAATATACCAAGAGTCTGTATATGGACCTGCTGGGTCTGATGTATGACATTTTCACCAAGTCGCGCAAGGAAGGCTTGATGGCCCTGGAAAATGATATCGAGGATCCAGCGAGCAGCGAGGTGTTCAATAAATATCCCAGAATTCTGGCGGATCATCACACTGTTGATTTCATCTGCGATTATCTGCGTCTGATGGTGGGCGGCACCATGAATACCTTCGAGCTGGAAAATCTCATGGATGTGGAGCTGGGTACGCACCACGCGGAAGCGGAATTATCGAGCAGCGCCCTGAACAGGATGGCCGACGGGCTGCCAGGTTTTGGTATCGTGGCTGCGGTGATGGGGGTGGTGATCACTATGGGGTCACTGGATGGTGAGGTGTCCGAAATCGGCGGCCATGTGGCGGCCGCCCTGGTAGGAACCTTTCTGGGGATCCTGCTGGCCTATGGCGTGGTCGGCCCCATGGCGAGCGCCCTGGAACACAGCGCGCGCGAGGAGACCAAATTCTATGAATGCATCAAGGTATGCATCATCGCCACCCTGAACGGCTATAACCCGCAGGTTGCGGTCGAGTTCGGACGCAAGACACTGTTCTCCACCGAGCGCCCGAGCTTCATCGAACTGGAAAACCATGTCCGTGGGCGCACCTGAGCGCCACGTCTTCGAGAGTTACCTTCCGGTTGAGTACACCTGACCATGAATGACACTCAACCCATCATTATCAAGCGCATCAAGAAGGGTGGCCATGCTCATCACGGGGGCTCATGGAAGGTGGCCTATGCCGACTTCGTGACCGCCATGATGGCATTCTTTCTGCTGATGTGGCTGCTGACCGCGGCCACGCCTGATCAAAAGCTGGCCATTGCCGGCTACTTCAGTAATCCAAGCGCAGTAGCCGGCAGTGGCGGGCAAAGCACCAGCCTGATCAATATGGGCAGCAGTCTCGATTTGATGAATGTCGGTTTAGGCAAGGCGCCAACCCCGGATTTCAAGTCCGAGGAGGAAATCCGCAAACGCGCCGAAGCCATCGAGCGGGACAGGCTGGCCAATCTGGAGAGCGTGTTGAAACAGCAGATCGACGATGACAAGGAGTTGAGCCAGCACAAGGACCAGGTGATGATCGAGATCACCGATGAAGGTCTGCGCATCCAGATCATCGATAAGGAAAACCGGCCGATGTTCGATCTGGGCAGCGCGGTGCTCAAGCCCTTTGCGAGCCGACTGCTGCGGGATATCGCCACCGTGATCAACAAGCTGCCCAATACCATCAGCCTTGCCGGCCATACCGACGCCACACCCTACGGCACCACTAATGGATACACCAATTGGGAATTATCCTCCGACCGCGCCAATGCCTCGCGCCGTGAACTGGTGCAGGGCGGCATTGAAGCGAACAAGATTGTCCGTGTCGAGGGCCTGGCAGCGACCAAGCCGTTGTTGCCCGATGATCCTGATAATCCCGCCAACCGGCGCATCACCATCCTGGTGATGAAGCGCACCGTGGATGAAACCATTGCCATGGAAGGAGAAGCCATCAAGAGTGCCCTGCAAGCCGAACACAAGGCATCTGTGGCCGAGCCCATTGCTGTACCCGAACCAGTTGAGCCACCCCTGGCAGTGCAGCAACCGGCAGTGGAGAGCAAGCCGCCGGTAGAGAGCAGGCCGAAACCGGAGTTTCGAAAGCCTCAGGCGCTTAAGCCGAAGGTAGTTGTGCCGCCACCACAGGAGGCACCTGTACCGCCGCCTTCCAGCGTTCTCCCCGGCATTGCGCCGATACAATTGAATGTCAATCCCGTGCAACTGGATATCCCGCCGGTGCAGATCGAACCCGCGCCGGTGAATAAAAAATAGCTCCACGGCCTGGTCTGTAGGCAGCGTAACATCTGTTGGTCGGATGAACACCGACCTGTTACAATTTTTCCCATGTCGGGTAATACCATTGGCAAACTGTTCACGGTCACCAGCTTTGGCGAGAGCCACGGCCCCGCGATCGGCTGTATCGTCGATGGCTGTCCGCCCGGCCTGGCCCTGGGTGAGGCGGACCTGCAGCACGATCTGGACCGGCGCAAGCCCGGCACCTCGCGGCACACCACCCAGCGGCGCGAGGCCGATCAGGTGCGTATCCTGTCCGGAGTATTCGAGGGCCGGACCACCGGCGCGCCCATCGGCCTGTTGATCGAAAACACCGATCAGCGCTCCAAGGATTACTCCCAGATCATGGACCGTTTTCGCCCGGGGCATGCCGATTACACCTATCAGCAGAAATACGGTCTGCGCGACTACCGTGGCGGCGGGCGCTCCTCCGCGCGCGAGACGGCCATGCGTG
>Ga0154729_1019_pt1 | contig 10490 bp, 8 predicted proteins | sample Rifle2008BG16ft_FD_105737 | JGI IMG/M metagenome (GOLD analysis project Ga0154729, IMG submission 105737) | Gammaproteobacteria bacterium RBG_16_57_12
AGCAGGCCGTCGATGGCAGGGAGCGATGATCTACGGCATCGGCACGGATATCGTCGGTATCACCCGCATGGAAGAAGGGCTGGCCCGCTTCGGGGAAAAGTTCGCCCGCCGTATCCTGACCGATGAGGAATTTGCCGGTTTTTTGCTGGCCGAGCGCTCCGCCCACTTCCTGGCCAGGCGCTTCGCCGTCAAGGAAGCGGTGGTCAAGGCCCTGGGAACCGGCTTTCGCGATGGCATCAGCATGCAGCACATCACCCTGGAACATGATGCCCTGGGCAAGCCCTTGCTGAATTTTTCCGGACGATTACAGGAGCTTATGCTGGAGAGAGGAGTGGGCGAGGGGTTTGTCAGCGTCTCGGATGAGCGGGAGTATGCCATTGCCTATGTGATTTTATGCAGACCACAGCCACTGAAATAAATATCATCACATTCAATTTTAAGTCTTGAATAATTCAATAATTTTTTGGTATTATACCGGCCTCGGCTGCGGGGTGGAGCAGTCTGGTAGCTCGTCGGGCTCATAACCCGAAGGTCATAGGTTCAAATCCTGTCCCCGCTACCAATTTTTTTAAAACCCCTGTCTGGGGTTTTTTATTAGCCGAGTATTTCAGGCCTGACCGCGCGCTGCATCGGCAGTGGCCGGTGTGTTATAATTTAGAATAATTTCAGAAGTGGGCCATGGGCCCACTTTTTGTTTATGGGGTGGTTTGTATGCGAAGGGCATCACCGCAGATACAGGCATTGATAGAGCCGGTGGTGGCGGCCCTGGGCTACGAGCTGGTCGGGATCGAGCACCTGGCGCAGGGGCGGCACTCACTGTTGCGTATCTACATCGACAGTTCCGATGGTATCGGCGTCGATGATTGCGAGGCGGTGAGTCATCAGGTGAGCGGTGCGCTCGAGGTGGAAGATCCCATCACGGGGGCGTACACCCTGGAGGTGTCATCGCCGGGCCTTGATCGACCGCTGTTTGCGCCGGAACATTTTGAGCGCTACACGGGCAGCAAGGTAAAGGTAGCGTTGCATACACCCCTGAACGGGCGGCGCAGATATGTCGGGGTGATACAGGGATGTGCTGATGGCGTCATCTCCGTAATGACGGAAGAGGGCGAGGTTTCAATACCGTTTGATTCGATAGATAAGGCAAATCTGGTGCCGGAGTTTTGAGCTGAGTGAGCCGCGGAGACTGGTGAGATGAGTAAAGAGATTTTGCAGGTTATTGAAGTGGTGTCCAATGAAAAGGGCGTCGATGAAAAGGTGATTGTGGAAGCGATCGAGATCGCGCTGGCCACGGCCAGCAAGAAGCGCCACCACACCGATATCGATGTGCGTGTGGCTATTGACCGCAAGACCGGTGATTATGAGACCTTCCGCCGCTGGCTGGTTGTCGAGGACAGTGAGGCAGGCCCCGAATTTGTGGAACGCGAAATTCCCCTCAGTGAGGCGCAGGCCCGGCAGCCGGTGATCCAGGTCGGCGAATTCATTGAGGAACCGATGCCCTCGGTGGCCTTTGGCCGTATCGAGGCGCAGACCGCCAAACAGGTGATCGTGCAGAAGGTGCGTGAAGCCGAGCGCGCGCAGGTGGTGGATCGCTATACCTCGCGCATAGGCGAGCTGGTCACCGGTGTGGTCAAGCGTGTCGACAAGAATGGCGTATTGCTGGATCTGGGCGGTAATGTCGAGGCACTGATCAGCCGTGAGGACATGATTCCGCGTGAGGCCATCCGTGTGGGCGATCGTGTGCGCGGTTATCTCTACGATGTCCGCCCTGAAACACGCGGTCCGCAACTGTTTATCAGTCGAACCGCGCCGGAGCTATTGACCGAGCTGTTCAGGCTGGAGGTGCCCGAGGTCGGCGACGGCCTGATCGAGATCAAAGGCGCGGCACGTGACCCTGGCCTGCGCGCCAAGATCGCCGTCAAGAGCAATGACAATCGCATCGATCCGGTCGGTGCCTGTGTCGGCATGCGTGGCTCCCGTGTCCAGTCGGTTTCCAATGAGCTGTCCGGCGAGCGTGTCGACATCATCCTGTGGAACGAAAATCCCGCCCAGTTCGTGATCAATGCCATGTCGCCGGCCGAGGTGAGCTCGATCGTGGTGGATGAAGAAACCAACAGCATGGATATCGCCGTCCTCGATGATCAGCTGTCCCAGGCCATTGGCCGTAACGGTCAGAATGTGCGTCTGGCCAGCCAGTTGACCGGCTGGGAGTTGAATGTGATGGGTGAATCGCAGGCCGCGGAGAAGAGCGAGGAAGAAGCGGAGCGCGCGCAAAAGATCTTTATGGCGCAGCTTGGTGTGGATGAGGAAGTGGCCGCCATCCTGGTACAGGAAGGGTTTGCCAGTATTGAAGAGGTGGCCTATGTACCGATCGCGGAAATGTTGGAGATCGAGGAGTTCGACGAACAAATTGTCGAGGAGCTGCGTAATCGCGCCCGTGATGTATTGCTAACCCAGGCAATTACCCAGGAAGAGCAGCATGAAGGTGTTGCCCCTGCGCAGGATTTGCTGGATATGGAAGGCATGGATACCGATCTGGCTCGCCTCCTTGCGGCGCACGGTATCGTGAGCATGGAAGATCTTGCCGAACAGTCTGTGGATGAGTTGGTCGAATTTGAGGGTGTCGATGAAGTGCGTGCGGCGTCGTTGATCATGACGGCGCGTGCTCCGTGGTTCGCCGAGCAGCAACAGGGGTAAGAGACTCAAGAGGTTGAGACCATGGCTAGTGTAACCGTAGAACAATTTGCCGAAGCGGTGGGGATCCCGGTTGAACGGTTGATCTCCCAGCTGGAAGCAGCAGGCTTGGAAGTAAAAACTCCCGAAGCAACGATCAGTGAAGAGGAAAAGCTCGAACTGCTTTCTTTTCTGCGTCGCGGTCAGGGTCAGAGCGAGGCGGATGAAGCTGCCATCACCGCGCCGAAAAAGATTACGCTGAAGCGCAAGACGGTCAGTGAACTCAAGCAGAAGACCGCCCAGGGCCGTGCCAAAACGGTCAGCGTGGAGGTACGCAAGAAACGCACCTATATCAAGCGCAGCGATGTGGTCAGCAAGGAGGCCGAGCAGATTGAATCCGATCTGGCCGAACGCCGCCGCCTCGAAGAGGAAGAGCGCAGGCGCGAAGAAGAGCGCCGTGCGCAAATGTTGTTGGAAGAACAGCGTCAGCGTGAAGAAGAGGAGCGCCGCAAGGCCGCTGAAGAGAGCAAGCGTAAGGTCGAACAGGAACCAGCCCTGAAGCGTCCGGCGGCAGAGCCGCCAACCGCCGCCGGCGAGACGGAAGAAGCCAAGCAGGGCCGCAAGGCCAAGCGCGGCAAATTCGATCGAGATGCAAAATTCGAACGCGAAGAGCTGCACGTCTCCGCGGACAAAACCGGTCGTCGCAAGAAAAAAACCAAACTGCATGTGGTCGCCGGCCGGGCAGCCGCGGCACCCCAGCAGCACGGCTTTGAAATGCCCACGGCGCCGATGGTGCGCGAGGTGGCGATTCCCGAGACCATCACGGTCGGTGAACTGGCACAGCGCATGGCGGCCAAGGCCGCCGACGTCATCAAGGTTATGATGACCCTGGGCAACATGGTGACCATCAACCAGGTGCTGGACCAGGAAACCGCCGCTATCGTGGTCGGGGAAATGGGACATAAACCCAAGCTGATCAACGAAGGCGATATGGAAGCCGGCCTGCTCGCAAAAGATGAAGGTGGCGGTGAGCTGGTGGCGCGTGCGCCGGTGGTGACCATCATGGGCCATGTTGACCACGGCAAGACCTCGTTGCTGGATTACATCCGCCGTTCCAAAGTGGCGGCCGGTGAGGCGGGGGGGATCACCCAGCACATCGGTGCCTATCATGTGGAAACCGATCGGGGCATGATCACCTTTCTGGATACGCCGGGTCACGAGGCGTTTACCGCCATGCGCGCGCGCGGCGCCAAGGTGACCGACATCGTGGTGCTGATCGTGGCCGCCGATGACGGTGTCATGCCGCAGACCAGAGAGGCCATCCAGCATGCCAAGGCGGCGGGAGTGCCGATCATTGTGGCGGTGAACAAAATCGACAAGCCCGAGGCCGATCCCAACCGGGTAATGCAGGAACTGGTCGTGCAGGAGGTCATCCCGGAAGAATGGGGCGGCGATACCATGTTTGCCCAGGTATCCGCCAAGACCGGCCAGGGTATCGACGCCCTGCTGGATGGTATCCTGCTGCAGGCCGAGGTCCTGGAGCTCAAGGCCGTACGCGATTGCAAGGGCCGCGGTGTCGTCATCGAGTCACGCCTGGACAAAGGGCGTGGACCGGTGGCCTCGGTGCTGGTGCAGCACGGCACCCTGCGCCGTGGCGACATCCTGCTGGCCGGCCTGGAATATGGCCGTATCCGCGCCATGCAGGATGAAACCGGCAAGGCGATTGATGAGGCCGGTCCCTCCATGCCGGTGGAAATCCTCGGCTTGTCGGGTGTACCCAATGCCGGAGAAGAGGCCATTGCCGTAGACAGCGAACGCAAGGCCCGTGAAATCGCCCTGTTCCGCCAGGGTAAGTTCCGCGATGTGAAGCTGGCGCGCCAGCAAAAGATCAAACTGGAAAACATGTTTTCCGCCATGGAAGGAGAGAAGAAGGCCGAGGTGCTCAATCTGATGATCAAGGCCGATGTCCAGGGTTCTGCGGAAGCTCTCAACGAAGCGCTCAACAAACTCTCCACCGATGAAGTGCGGGTCAAGGTGATCGCCAGCGGTGTTGGCGGCATCAATGAGTCGGATGTCAATCTGGCGCTGGCCTCCAATGCCATCATCATCGGCTTCAACGTGCGTGCCGATGCCTCGGCGCGCCGTCTGGCCGAGGAAGAAGCGGTGGAGCTGCGCTATTACAGCATCATTTACGACACCATCGAGGAAATCAGGCAGGCCATGACCGGCATGCTGGCGCCCGAGTTCAAGGAAGAAATCATCGGTCTGGCCGAGGTGCGCGATGTGTTCCGTTCGCCGAAGATCGGCGCCATAGCCGGCTGCATGGTGTCCGAGGGTGTGGTGAGGCGCAACTGTCCTATCCGTGTGCTGCGCGACAACGTGGTGATCTTTGAAGGCGAGCTGGAATCGCTGCGCCGCTTCAAGGATGACGTCAACGAAGTCAAGGCGGGTACCGAATGCGGTATCGGTGTGCGCAATTACAATGACGTCAAGGTCGGCGATCAGATCGAGGTCTACAGCCGCGTTCAGGTCGAACGCAAACTGTAAGGCATGAAGAGAGAATTCAATCGTACCGACCGCATTGCCGATCAGTTGCAGCGCGAGCTCGCCGTGCTGATCAACCAGGAGCTCAAGGATCCGCGGCTCGGCATGGTGACCGTGACGGCTGTGGATGTCACCCGCGAGCTGGAACACGCCAAGGTCTTTGTGACCGTGATGGGCACGGCTGAACCGGATATCGGCAGCAATCTGGCGGTGCTGAACAAGGCGGCGGGATTTTTGCGCCGTGAGCTGGGCAGACGCCTGCGCCTGCGTACGGTTCCGGCACTGCATTTTCAATATGATGAATCCATTGTGCGCGGTGTCCGCCTGTCCAATCTGATCGATCAGGCGGTGGCCGAGGATAAGGCCAGACACCACGATGATTGACCGGGTGCTCTGAGCTTGGCTCGTCGTCACAAGGGCAGGAATGTGCATGGTATCGTCCTGCTCGACAAGCCCCGGGGTATTACCTCCAACGCGGCCCTGCAGCGGGTGAAACGATTGTTTCAGGCCGCCAAGGCCGGACACACCGGCAGTCTGGACCCCATGGCTACCGGCATGTTGCCGATCTGCCTGGGCGAGGCGACCAAGATATCGAATTTTTTGCTGGATGCTGACAAGCGCTACCGGGCCGTCTGTACCCTGGGGGTGACCACCACCACCGCCGATACCGAGGGCACGGTACTCCACACCAGGCCCGTTCCGGTCCTGACGCCAGAACAGTTACAGCAGATCCGCGAACGCTTCAGCGGGGAGATCGTCCAGATCCCCCCCATGCATTCGGCCATCAAGCACCAGGGACAGCCGTTATACAAACTGGCCCATCAGGGGCTGGAGGTGGCGCGCCAGCCGCGCCGGGTGACGATTTACCATCTGGAGATCACCGGCTGCCAGGGGGATCAACTGGAACTGGAGATTCATTGCAGCAAGGGGACCTACATCCGGACCCTGGCCGAGGATATCGGTGAATTTCTGGGCTGTGGCGCCCATTTAAGCGCGCTGGAACGGACCGGGGTCGGGCAGTTTGATGCGGCGGATCTCCATACCCCGGAACAGCTGCAGGAATTGGCTGAACAGGGTCTGGAGGCCCTGGATCAGGCCCTGTTGCCCATGGAGAGCGCCCTGTGGGATTGGCCGGATGTGCGGCTGACCGAGGATATGGCCTTTTATCTGCGGCGTGGCCAGGCGGTTTTCGTGCCGCGTAGCCCTTCTCACGGCTGGGTACGGATCTTTACGGCCGGTAACCGGTTTCTGGGTATGGGTGAAGTGCAGGATGATGGTAAAATAGCGCCGCGAAGGCTGGTCAATGTCGGCTGAAATAGAGTAGAATTGCACCCTTTTCATAGATTTGTATTCGGTTTGTAGATAATTAGGAGTTTTCAATGTCATTCACTGTGCAAGACAAGGCGCGCGTAATCGCGGACAACAAGCGTGCAGCAAACGATACCGGCTCACCGGAAGTGCAGGTTGCCCTGCTGACCGCCCATATCGAAGATCTGTCCGAACACTTCAAGACCCACACCAAGGACCATCACTCCCGCCAGGGTCTGATGCGCATGGTCAACAAGCGGCGCAAATTGCTGGATTACCTCAAGGGCAAGGATCTGGAGCGTTACCGTGGTCTGATCGCCCGCCTTGGCCTGCGCAAGTAAGATACGATTCAATTAAGGAACCTGACGTGACAACACCCATAATAAAATCCTTTCCCTATGGCGACTACACCGTAACCCTTGAGACCGGTGAAATCGCCCGTCAGGCCAGCGGTGCCGTAATGGTCAGCCTGGGCGATACCAAGGTGCTGGTGACCGTGGTGGCGCTCAAGGAAGCCGAGCCCGGTCGAGATTTCTTTCCGCTGACCGTCAATTACCAGGAGCGTACCTACGCCGCCGGTAAAATCCCCGGTGGATTCTTCAAGCGCGAAGGCCGGCCCAGTGAAAAAGAAACTCTGACCTCACGTCTGATCGATCGTCCGATCCGGCCGCTGTTCCCCAAGGGCTACACCAACGAAGTGCAGATCATCGCCACGGTCATGTCGCTGGACAGCCAGATCGACCCGGATGTCGCAGCCATGATCGGCGCCTCGGCCGCCCTGGCCATCAGCGGCGTACCCTTCATGGGCCCGATCGGTGCGGCCCGCGTGGGTTACCAGGACGGCCAGTATTTACTCAATCCCTCCAAGCAACAGCTGGAAACCTCTGACCTGGATCTGGTGGTGGCCGGTACGGAAAACGCCGTGTTGATGGTGGAGTCCGAGGCCAGGATGCTTTCGGAAGAGATCATGCTGGGTGCGGTGATGTTTGGTCATGAGCAGATGCAGACCGTGATCCGCGCCATCAAGGAATTTGCCGCGCAGGTGAAGGTGCCCGCTATATCCTGGGCTGCGCCGCAAAAGGATAACGATCTCAATCAGGCAGTCGAAGCGGCCGGTCTGTCCGCCATCACCGCCGCTTATCAGATACGCGAAAAGCAGGAGCGCCAGAATCGTCTGGGCGCGATCCGCAGCGACATCGTCGCCAAACTGGCGCCGGCCGATGCCATCGAACCCAAGTGGACGGGCGAGCAGGTGCACCATGCCATCGAATCACTGGAAAAGAAGGTCGTGCGTAACAACATCCTCGACGGTCAGCCGCGTATCGATGGTCGCGATACCAGGACAGTGCGCCCGATCACCATCAAGACCGGCATCCTGCCGCGTGTGCATGGCTCGGCCCTGTTTACCCGCGGCGAAACCCAGGCCATCGTCGTCACCACCCTGGGCACGCCCCGCGATGCGCAGATCATCGATGCCATCGAGGGTGAGCGCAAAGATCCCTTCATGCTGCATTACAACTTCCCGCCTTACAGCGTCGGGGAGACCGGCATGGTCGGCAGTCCCAAGCGCCGTGAAATCGGCCACGGGCGTCTGGCCAAGCGCGGCCTGATGGCTGTATTGCCCGATATGGAAGACTTTCCTTATACCATCCGCGTGGTTTCCGAAATCACCGAATCCAACGGTTCCAGCTCCATGGCCAGCGTGTGTGGCGGCAGTCTGGCCCTGATGGATGCCGGCGTGGCCACCAAGGCGCCGGTCGCCGGTATCGCCATGGGTCTGATCAAGGAAGGCGCCAAGTTCGCCGTACTGTCCGATATCCTGGGTGACGAGGATCACCTGGGTGATATGGACTTCAAGGTGGCCGGTACCACCAGCGGCGTCACCGCGCTGCAGATGGATATCAAGATCGACGGCATCACCCGCGAGATCATGGAAGCCGCCCTCAATCAGGCCAAGCAGGGACGCCTGCACATCCTCGGCGAAATGAACAAGGTGTTGCCGGAACCGCGCAAGGAAATGTCCGAATACGCGCCGCGCATCCTGACCATGACCATCAACCCGGAAAAGATCCGCGATGTCATCGGCAAGGGTGGCGCGGTGATCCGCGCCATCACCGAGGAAACCGGCACCAGCATCGACATCACCGATGACGGCGTGATCAAGATCGCCTCGGTGGACAATGCCGCCGCGCAGGAAGCGCGCCGCCGCATCGAGCTGATCACCGCCGACGTCGAGGTGGGCATGATCTACGAGGGCCGCGTCGCCAAGCTGATGGACTTCGGCGCCTTTGTCACCATCCTGCCCGGCAAGGACGGGCTGGTGCACATCTCGCAGATCTCCGACGAGCGCGTCGAAAATGTCAGCGACAAGCTTTCCGAAGGCGACACCGTCAAGGTCAAGGTGCTGGAAGTGGACAAGCAGGGCCGTATCCGCCTGAGCATGAAGGCGGTCAGCGGCGCATAAGCACTCATCCTGATAAGAACATCAAAGGGCCTGCGGGCCCTTTTTTGCTATGCGGGCGGCCTTTTTCAGCAGACTCATAAAGCACGGCGTCCTGCGGGAGCGAGCGCAGCTCGTGATCAATACCTGGAACCGCAAGATAATTGTGTACTGTGCTCACTCCCCCCAGGCTCATCAATAATATAATATAATCCTTAAGCGGCCATCTCCCGCCGATGGCAACCACAAGCAAGGATTTCTATGATCGAAGCCTATCGTAAACATGTTGCAGAACGTGCCGCCCAGGGCCTGCCGCCGCTGGCGCTGGATGCCAGGCAGACCGCCGAACTGGTGGAGCTGCTGATGCATCCTCCCAAGGGTGAAGCGGAGTTTTTACTGGAACTGCTCACTGAACGGGTCCCGCCCGGTGTGGATCAGGCGGCCTATGTCAAGGCGGGCTTTCTGGCCGCTGTCGCCAAGGGTGAGGTCAAATGCCCGGTGATCACGGCCGAGCGAGCCACGGAGCTGTTGGGCACCATGCTGGGTGGCTATAACATCCAGCCCCTGATCGATCTGCTCGATCACCCTGAATTGGCCCCGCTGGCAGTTAAGGCCCTGTCACATACCTTGCTGATTTTCGATGCCTATCATGATGTGCTGGAAAAAGCCAAAATCAATGTCCATGCCAAAGCAGTGGTGGAGGCCTGGGCCCGTGCCGACTGGTTCACCCGCCGGCCCGCCTTGCCGGAGCAGATCACCGTCACGGTATTCAAGGTGGATGGCGAAACCAATACCGATGATCTATCCCCGGCCTCCGAGGCCTGGAGCCGCCCGGATATTCCCCTGCACGCCAAGGCCATGCTGATCAACAAAATGCCGGAGGCCATCGCCACTATCGAGGCATTAAAACAGCAGGGTCATCCGCTGGCCTATGTGGGCGATGTGGTCGGCACCGGTTCCTCGCGCAAGTCCGCCATCAACTCGGTGCTGTGGCACATGGGGCGTGACATTCCCTTCGTGCCCAACAAGCGCCAGGGGGGTGTGGTGCTGGGCGGCAAGATCGCGCCGATCTTTTTCAACACCGCCGAAGATTCCGGCGCGCTGCCCATCGAATGCAATGTTGCCGGGCTCAAAATGGGTGATGTCATTACCCTTCATCCCTATGCCGGCAAAATTACCGGCGCCGGCGGCGAAGTGCTCAGCACCTTCGTCCTCAAACCCGCCACCCTGCCCGATGAAGTGCGCGCCGGCGGGCGCATCCCCCTGATCATCGGCCGTTCGCTGACCGACCGCACCCGTGAAGCCCTGGGCATGAAGCCATCCGAAGCCTTCCTGCGGCCGGTAGCATCCAAAGACAGCGGCAAGGGATATACCCTGGCGCAGAAGATGGTGGGCAAGGCCTGCGGGCTCAAGGGCGTGCGCCCCGGCACTTATTGCGAGCCGCGCATGACCACGGTGGGCTCGCAGGACACCACCGGCGCCATGACCCGCGACGAACTCAAGGAACTGGCCTGTCTGGGATTCT
>Ga0154729_1137_pt1 | contig 10466 bp, 7 predicted proteins | sample Rifle2008BG16ft_FD_105737 | JGI IMG/M metagenome (GOLD analysis project Ga0154729, IMG submission 105737) | Gammaproteobacteria bacterium RBG_16_57_12
GCAATTGTTTAACCTCCTCGTTCCAATTTACAACATTCATTACAACTGCAAGGATAACGATCATGAATAAAACCCGTTTATCGCTAATCGCTGCGTCAGTCATACTGGCTTGCAATACGGCCATGGCCGGGGAGCATGGCCACGGTGCCGCCCACTGGACCTATTCCGGAGAGACCGGTCCCGAGCATTGGGGCGACATCAACCCGACATGCAGCGCCGGCGTTCAGCAGTCACCGATCAACATCGATGCCAAATCCGCCCTCGAAGCGGGGCTGGACACCATCAAGTTCAACTACAAGTCATCACCGCTGACCATCGTCAATAACGGCCACACCATCCAGGCCAACTATGCCCCGGGCAGCTCCATCACGGTCAAGGGCAAGACCTATGAACTGCTGCAATTCCACTTCCATGCCCCGAGCGAACATACCATCGACGCCAAGGCGCATGATATGGAGGTCCACCTGGTGCACAAGGCCGCCGATGGCGACCTGGCCGTGGTAGGCGTGATGCTGGACCAGGGTCAGGCCAACGCCACGCTGGCGCCGATCTGGAAGGATATGCCCCATGAGGTCGCCACCAAGGAGATCAACGGCGCCACGATCAATGCCGCCGATCTGCTGCCCAAGAATCCCGAGAAGTATTATCACTACATGGGTTCTCTGACGACCCCCGGCTGCAATGAAGTGGTCAACTGGTATGTCATGAAGAGCGGCATCAGCGTGGCCCAGGACCAGGTGAAGGGCTTTGTCGATACCGTCGGCACCAACGCCCGCCCGGTACAGCCGCTGAATCGTCGCTTTGTGCTCACGCACGAGTAACCGCGCTGCCAGGTAATACCCGGAGCCGCGCCCTGCGCGGCTCTTTTTTATGCCGATTTTCAGAGTTGTCACCGGCCGACGACAGGCGCATGATTGATGTTGTTCAGATAGCTTTTCTGTCAGCCAGAGAGATTTTAGTATGTATTTGAAACACAAACCCAGCGGTGATCTGGTCGAGGTCATCAACATCGATCAACTGATCGATCCCTGTCTGCCGGCCATCTCCGGGCGCTTTCATGCCGGTGAGGAATTGCAGGACACCACGACATTCGCCAAACGCGATCTGTGCTTTCCCTCCCAGGAAGCCTTGCCGCGCTGCTGGACCGACAGTCACTATCGCGAGAAAAAGTAACCGCTGCCCCGGCAGGGTTGTTTACTGTGTACCGCGGGTATCAGCCAGGACGGCATTTTGTTAAAATTCGATTATGGACGTCTCCCACCTTCTCGATCACCTCAATGATGCTCAACGTGATGCAGTCAGCGCCCCGGCAGGCAATCTCCTGGTACTGGCCGGCGCCGGTAGCGGCAAGACCCGGGTGCTGGTACATCGCATCGCCTGGCTGATCCAGGTCGAAGGCATATCGCCTTTCGGTATCCTGGCGGTAACCTTCACCAACAAGGCCGCAGGCGAGATGCGCGGGCGCATCGAGCAACTGCTCGGCATACCCGCCAAGGGGATGTGGGTGGGCACCTTTCACGGCATCGCCCACCGCCTGTTGCGCAGCCACTGGCGCGAGGCCGGCCTGCCGCAGGCCTTTCAGATCCTGGACGGCGAGGACCAGCACCGCGCCATCAAACGCATCATCAAGGAACTGGGGCTGGACGATACCCGCTGGCAACCGCGGCAGGTCCAGTGGTATATCAATGCGCGCAAGGACGAAGGGCAGCGCCCCCGGCATCTGGAGCATCACGGTGATCCCTACCAGAAGCAGCTGATTGCCATCTATCAGGCTTATGAGGACATGTGTCAGCGCACCGGCCAGGTGGATTTCAACGAGCTGTTGTTGCGCGCGCATGAGCTGTGGCTGAAGCACCCCGAGATCCTGCAACATTACCGCCAGCGCTTCCGTCATTTGCTGGTGGATGAATTCCAGGACACCAACGCCATCCAGTACGCCTGGTTGCGACTGCTGGGGGGCGGTGACAATTGCCTGTTCATCGTCGGCGATGACGACCAGTCCATCTATGGTTGGCGCGGGGCGCGGATCGAGAATATCCATCACTTCACCCGCGACTATCCCGGCAGCCGCATCATCCGCTTGGAGCAAAACTATCGTTCCACCGGCAATATCCTGGCGGCGGCCAATGCCCTGATCGACCGTAACAGCGGCCGGCTCGGCAAGACCTTATGGTCCGAGGACAAACAGGGGGAGCCGCTGCGGGTTTACAGCGCCTTTAATGAACTGGACGAGGCGCGGTTTGTGGTGCAACGCATCCAGCACTGGGTGGAGCAGGGCGGCAAGCGCCGGGAGACGGCGATCCTCTACCGCTCCAATGCCCAGTCCCGCGTGCTGGAAGAGGCGTTATTGCAGGCCGGCATGCCTTACCGTGTTTACGGCGGCCTGCGCTTTTTCGAGCGCGCCGAAATCAAGGATGCTTTAGCCTACCTGCGCCTGCTGGCCAACCGCCATGATGACGCCTCTTTCGAACGGGTGGTGAATACCCCGACCCGCGGCATAGGCCAGCGCAGCGTGGAGCTGGTGCGTGACCAGGCGCGGCAGCAGGGCGTTACACTGTGGCAGGCCGCTCAGGACATCCTGCAACAGGGCCAGCTGCCTGCCCGGGCCGGTCAGGCGCTGGCGGCCTTCATCAAACTGATCGACCAGATGGCCGAGGCAACCGGGGCGCTCCCCCTGCACGAACAGGTGGATCACATGCTCAGCGCCAGCACCCTGCTGACGCATTATCAACAGGAAAAAGGCGAAAGGGGCCGTGCCCGGGTGGAAAACCTGGAAGAACTGGTCACTGCGGCGCGCTACTTCGAGCCGGATGAAACCGAGGAACTGGACAGACTATCCGCCTTTCTGGCACATGCCGCACTGGAGGCCGGGGATGGGCAGGCGGAAGCCGGCGAAGACTGTGTACAGTTGATGACCCTGCATTCCGCCAAGGGGCTGGAATTCCCGCTGGTATTTCTCTGCGGCCTGGAGGAGGGCCTGTTTCCCCATCAGATGTCTATTGAGGAACCCGGCCGCCTGGAAGAGGAACGCCGCCTCTGTTATGTCGGCATCACCCGCGCCATGCGCGAGCTGTATATCACCCATGCCGAGACCCGCCGCCTGCACGGCAAGGAAACCTACCCACGCCCCTCACGATTTATCAGCGAGATCCCCACGGAACTGCTCCATGAAGTGCGGATACGCGGCACCGTCAGCCAACCTATATTCCGGGGCAGCGCGGCTATCGAATATGCTCCGCCCGGCAGCGGGCTGCGCCTGGGCCAGCGGGTGGAGCACGCCAAATTCGGTGAGGGAGTGGTGCTGGGTCTGGAGGGCAGCGGTACCAGCGCCCGCATTCAGGTGAACTTCGCGAGGGGCGGCAACAAATGGCTGATGGTGGCCTACGCCAACTTGCAGCCGCTTTGAAGGAAATTGAACTGGCCCTGGCCCAGATCGGGCGTCGGCCGCCCCAGGTAATAACCCTGGGCATAATCCACGCCATGCTGCTCCAATAACCTGAGCGTCTGTTCGTCTTCCACCCCGCTGGCGATGGTTTCCAGGCCCAGGGTATGCGCCAGGCTGGTAATCGCCTTCACCAGGGCATGATCGATATCGTCATTGGCCAGGCGCCGGATAAAGACACCATCGATCTTGACCTTATCCACCTGCAACTGCTTGAGATAGGCAAAGGAAGAAAAGCCCGAGCCAAAATCGTCCAGGGCAAACTGGCAACCGAGCCTTTTCAATTTACGCACGAATTCGGTCACCACGGTGATATTGGTGATCGCGGCGGTTTCGGTGATCTCGAAGGTCAGCAGGAACGGATCCAGGCCGGTACTGCGCAGGGCCTGCTCGATCACCGGCAACAGCCCTTCATCGCCAAAGGCGCGCCCTGACAGATTGATGGCAAAGCGGAATTGAGTGTGCAGGCGCTTGTTTTCCCGCGCCAGATGGTGGATGGCATGACGGACCGACCAGCGCTCCACGCTATGTATCAGGCCGAAGCGTTCGGCGGCGGGCAGGAAGCCGCGCGGCAGGATTTCGGAACCATCCTCGTGGGTCATGCGCAGCAGGGCTTCATAGCCATACACCTCGCCGGTGCGGAGCGAAATAATCGGCTGGAACACCAGGCTGAACCGGTCATTCTCCACGGCGTCCTTCACCCGGGCCGCCCAACCCATATCCTTGGCCATACCGTCCTCGCCGCCCAGGGCCGGATCATACAACACCACCCGGTTACGCCCTTGTGACTTGGCCAGGTTACAGGCCAGATCGGCATGGGACATCACTTCTTCCCCCGAGTGGGCGTGATTGTCGATAATCGCCACACCGATGCTACAACCGATGTTGTAGGCCTCGCCCTTTTCCACAAAGCGGTAGGATTCGATAGTGACGCGCAGTTTGTCGGCAACCTGCAGGGCCTTGTCGATATCGATATTGGAAAGCAGCAGGGTAAATTCATCCCCACCAAAACGCGCCAGCAGATCACCCTCGCGGATCTGCGAGGTGAACATGGCGGTCACTTCGATGAGCAGGCGATCGCCAGCGGCATGACCGAGCGTATCGTTGATGAACTTGAACTGGTCGAGATCGATGTAAAACAGCGCGCATTCCGCGCCGCTGCGCGATACCTGGGCCACCAGCCGGTCCAGCTCCATCTGGAAAAAGTTGCGGTTGTACAGGCCGGTGAGGGCATCATGCTGGGCCTGATAGTAGAGTTGCTGCTGATAAAGTTTCTGCTCGGTGATATCCCGGGCGGTGCCGCTGATATGTTGAATCTTCCCCGCCGCGTCAAAATAGGCCTTGCCATTGAAACTGAGAAAATGGTTTATCCCCTGGCGGTCGACGTGCACCGCTTCATAGTGCACCAGTTCATGGCCGGCCATCAGCTTGGCCAGTGCGCGGGCCCCTTCATCTTTATATTCCGGAGACTGGTACTCACTGACATGATGCCCGAGCATGTCCTCGGGGGCATGGCCGTAGATCGATTTGGTCGCCGCGTTAAGATAGATCCAGCGGCCCTGGGCGTCCAGACTCCAGACCAGATCATGGGCGGTCTCGACCATTTCCTGGAAGCGGGTCTGCGCCTCCTGCAACATCGTCTCTTTATGTGCACGCCCGGCGATATCCGTCACCACACAGGTATACATCGGTTTGCCATTCAGCGTCATCTCGCTCACCCGCACCGTCACCGGTATGCGCCGCCCGGAACCCTGCACCCCTTCCAGGATATGTTCGCCACCGACGATGACGCATTGCCCATTGGACAGGGCGCCTGGCACAAACCGCGTAAAATTCTGGCCACGCGCCTCATGGGCTCGGCAGCCGAACAGTTTTTCCGCGGCGGGATTGAAGGTCTTGATAGTGCCGTCACGGGCGGTGACGATGATGCCGGCGGGCGCCATCTCCAGGATGGTATTGATGGGCAGTTCCGGTCTCCTTTCAGGACCGGTCAATAAAACACTGTCATCGGGCGCAAAAGGCCCGGTCGTCCGGGGTGACACCGTTACCTGTGGATTATCCGGCATCTCCCGGTCTGCGCCGGAGGCTGTCGGGGTCCGGTGACCGCGCATGACAAACAGGGTCGCCGCGATGGATATCATGCCCACGACCAGCCATGCCAGAAAAATTTCACGGCCACCCGATCCGGTACGCCAGGCAAGATATAGCGCCAGCAGGGCGCTGCTCAGCAAGGGCGCCAGAATGCCCAGTGACAGTAATTTATAACGCGGGTTCGGCATGGACATACACTACCGGAGAACAACGGTGTGAATGATGTCGTCTCGGGGAAAACACTTTACCGGCCTGTACGGCGCGGCTCAGGTGGTAACTGACGTTTACCAGGCTGCACAGACCCCGGAGTGAAGAGAGTACTGACATGCTGAGATGGTTCATCCATGTGTTATTGATTTTTTGCGCTCTTACCCCATCACTACAAGGGCGGCATAGCATAATACACCAGGCGACACGCCAGTCAATATGGTTATCCAGGTCACCTGCCGCAGGGCCGCCCCCCCGCACCATGATCACCGTCAAAGGGAGCGTCAGGGCACTGACCTGTCGGATACACTTCCGGATATACAGAATCTTTGCTACAGACTGCCATATATTATATCTTTATTAACTTGGGCTATGGCCTTCAGAATAAACAATAACCGCGCAAGGAGATGTGTAATGCGACGCCTTATGGTCACTGTCTGTATAATGGGTTCCACGGCAGTGTCTGCCGAGCCGGTCTACCACCCCTCCGGCCCCAATCTGACCTATGGTGCGGCCAGCGTCCCCCAGACCATTGTTTCCAGCATCGCCAATCCGGCCGCGGCCGCCGCGGCGCTGGGTGACCGGACCAGCCAGTTCCGCATTGGCGTGCTGACCTCGATCGGGGCTGGCTATGAAGTTGGCCAGGTGGATAATTTCACCGATGACCTGGACCATATCTCCAACCTGCTGGACGCCACTTATACCAGCGACGCCCAGGCTACCGCCGCTATCAGCACCATCAATGCGCTGCTGCCCAATATCGCCCGGGATGGTCACCTGAAAATATTTATAGGCGGGCATATCCCGCTGATGCCCATCGTCATTGCCAATGAAACCCTCGGTGGCGCTCTGGTGTTCGATGCCAACTTCAGCGTTATCGGCAAGGCCGCGGTGCTGGATGCACCCGTCGTGTTCAATGCGCTGGCACAGCAGCTCGAATCGGAAAGCTCCTTATTGATCCGAGGCGCCGGCATTACCGAGATCGGCCTGGGTTACAGCCGGCCATTGCAGAACCTGCCGACCGGGAAGCTCTTTGGCGGAATGCGGGCGAAGTACTACAACGTGGAGCTCACCCATGGCCTGACGCGGCTCAGCGATACCAACGGGGATACGGAAGCCGCCATGGACACCAAGCTGGACGAGAATCTTCATGAGAGCAGCGGGATCGGCCTTGATCTGGGGGTGCTCCTGGTCAGTGACCATTACCGCCTGGGCGCCAGCCTGATCAATATCAATGAGCCGGATTTTGATTACACGCCTATCGATCTGACCGGTTATACCCAGGCGTCGATACTCAACCAGGCTACACAGAACGCCACCTATAGCATGGAGCGGCAATTACGCCTGGAAGGCGGGCTGTATTCGGACAACAAGCGCTGGGTGATCAATGCCACGCTGGATGCCAATGCGGTCAAGGATCCCTTCGGTGATGAATATCAATGGGCCACCCTCAGTCTGGCCTACGCCACGGAAAGCTGGTGGCTGCCCGGCGCGCGCGTGGGTTATCGCAGCAATCAGGCGGGCACCGGGCTGGACTACCTGGGCTTCGGCCTGACGCTGTTCAAGAGCCTGAATTTCGATCTTGCCTACAGCCTGGATGATGTGGTGATCGACGGTGAGAGCCAGCCGCGCAGCCTGATGGCCAACCTGGGGCTGGAGCTCAGCTTCTAGCAACGTATTAGAGTTCGGTGGTCATTTGCAAACTCAGGCCCCGTGTGCTGCTGCCGGCCATGGCGGTCATGTCCAGGCGAAATATATCCCAGCGCATCCCGATGCCGAAGGTGGCGGTACCCGATTCACTGTCGTTGATATTTTCTCCAAAGCCGGCACGCAATGTCAGCCAGTTCAGGAGCTGGTAATCACCGCCGATGGCGATGACCTGGCTGCGCTTCATAAATCCGATCGGGGAATTGTTGGTCAGGTCGATATCACCACTTATGCTGCCCTTATCAAAAAAATAGGTGGCGCCCACCCGGGCCTGAGGTCCCATCTTGGCCGTTATCACATCGCCTTTTATTTTGCTCGGTATCAGGTTTTGTACAGTGACGCCCCAGGCCCAGACATTGCCGAATGTCTGGGCGATACCCAGGTCCATGGTTACGGCTCCGCTGGAACGGCCTTCACCATAGCTGGTATCCAGTGTGGCGCTCGTCAGAGGATCATTGCGCTCATAGATCTTGCCGATCATCGCCTTGGGCGTCAGCCCCACGACAAGCTCGCCCAGGTCGCGCAGGATACGAAAGCGCATCTTTTCCGAAAATGACACCCCGGCTTCGATGACGTTGATGCCCTGCACCTGCAAGGTGGAGTTGTAAGGCGGTGAGGCCGTAAGATCACCCGGATCGGCATTTACCCGCGCACCGACTACGGAATAATTTTTGATATGGATGGCCGCGCTGCCCTCGACCTCACCCAGCACAAAGGCCCCTGCGGTGTGATGTTGCTTGATCGCCCATCGACCATCCAGCGCTGTCAGCAGTGAACGCGCCTGTGCATCATTTCCGCCGGCAACCGCCGCCTGAAACTGATCGAGGGTATCCAGCAAATCATCGGGGTCTTCGGTCAATATGGAGGCCGACGGGAAAATGACGGTCATTTCCTTGGTGGGCCGAACGGTGATCATCAGGGCGGGATTACCGAATACGGTGGTGCGGGTGGAAGTCGCCACGCCCGCGCCGCCACGCGCCTGTGACTCGGTGTCATACACGCCATAAGGCGCACACCACGCCTCACCGGCCACCGTCAGACACAGGATTACCGGGATAATGTTACGTACGCTCATGATCGCCTCACCTTGAAGATTCGCCCAATAGTACAGATCATGCCATGACTCATGCAACTGCACGCTGACCTCCGGCCAGATCGATCGGCCAGGCAGCCCAGGTATTGCTGAAAATGAAAGTGCCGGGCGTGCTGGCGGGCGACGATTTCCGGCAAGAAAACAAACCGTTTCCGGATTAAGCCCTGCATACAATAACTGTGGGTTTACAGCGTCTATACTATTTTTATGGCTGAAATTGCTTTGACTATTCGCGTGGAATGCGATGCTGGCTATCGTGGAGAGGAGACCCCGCGCCGCTTTTTCCTGGGGGAATGCGAGGTCGAGGTGATCAAAGTCGTTGATCGCTGGCTCGACCCCGGGCACGGCTACTTCAAGGTACGCGGTAACGGAGACGTTATATATCCTGCGCCAGGATTTTCACAAAGGTGATCTATGCAGAGTGAACGCGGATGAACACGGATGATCAGGCCAGGGCGCTGCTTGATATCGTAGAGAAGCTCGCCGCCGAATTGCGTCCCGCCATGAAGGTGACGGTGAACCTGGATAGCGCGTTGGATCGTGATCTCGGCTTCGATAGCCTGACACGGGTGGAGCTGTTGCTACGCTGCGAACGCCACTTTGCTGTGAGTCTGCCGGAGCAGACACTGGCGACGGTGGAGACGCCGCGTGATCTGCTGCGCGCCGTGCTGTCCGTTGGTGCCGCACCGCGGCCGGTCACGCCGGCGGAAATTCAGGCGATCCCTGTCGGGCGGGTGACGGCCGTGCCCGAGCGTGCCGCCACGCTGACGGAGACGCTGGACTGGCATGTGGCCAGCCATGGCACGCGCACCTGCATCGTCCTCTGTGAAGAAGCAGGCGAAGAGGTGATCAGTTATCAGACTTTGCGCCTGGAGGCGGAAGCGATCGCGGCGGGACTGCAAGGCCATGAGGTGCAGCCGGGCCAGACCGTAGCGATCATGCTGCCAACCGGCCGCGCCTATTTTTACAGTTTCTACGGTGTGCTGCTGGCGGGTGGCATCCCGGTGCCCATCTATCCTCCCGCGCGCCTGTCGCAGATCGAGGACCATCTGCGCCGCCATGCCGGCATTCTCAACAATGCCGCAACCACGCTGTTGATCACTGTGCCCGAAGCGAGGCCGCTGGCGCAGCTGCTCAAGTCCCATGTCAACAGCCTGCGCATTGTCGCAACACCACAGGAGCTTTCAAGTTCAGGGGCAACACTTGTCCGCGTCACCCGCAAGACTGATGATATCGCGCTGCTACAGTACACCTCCGGCAGCACCGGTAATCCCAAGGGCGTGGTGCTGACTCATGCGAATCTGCTCGCCAACATCCGGGCGATGGGGCTGGCGGTGGAGGCGGATGCCTCGGACATATTCGTGAGTTGGCTGCCGCTCTATCACGACATGGGGCTGATCGGCGCCTGGCTGGGCAGCCTGTATTACGCCATGCCCTTCGTCGTCATGTCGCCGCTCACCTTTCTGGCCCGGCCCGAACGCTGGCTGTGGGCCATCCATCATCACCGCGGCACCCTGTCGGCAGCGCCCAACTTTGCTTACGAGTTATGTCTGCGCAAGATTGACGATCGCGCCATTGCAGGGCTGGATCTCAGCAGTTGGCGCATGGCCTTCAATGGCGCCGAACCGGTCAGTCCCGACACCATTCGCAATTTTCAGCAGCGCTTCGCCGGTTACGGCCTGCGGCCGGAGACGATCGCGCCAGTCTATGGCCTTGCCGAATCTGCGGTGGGCTTGGCTTTTCCACCTCCCGGCCGGGGCCCGATCATCGACCGCATCAAACGTGAACCCTTTATGCGCAACGGACTCGCCGTTCCCGCCGCCGAGGATGAATCGGACGCGCTGCGTTTTGTAGCCTGTGGTCAACCGCTGCCCAACCATTCGATCCGCATCGTCGATCCCGCCGGCCATGAAGTGGGGGAGCGCG
>Ga0154729_1110_pt2 | contig 10395 bp, 7 predicted proteins | sample Rifle2008BG16ft_FD_105737 | JGI IMG/M metagenome (GOLD analysis project Ga0154729, IMG submission 105737) | Gammaproteobacteria bacterium RBG_16_57_12
AGATGAAAGCTGCTTTCGACGGTGCTGCTGCCCGCGCTCCAGTACTGTTTGAAAAAGATGGGGAAAAAACCGGCCATCACCGTGGTGGTATAAGCGGAGTTGGCCCAATCATAAAGAGACCAAGACAAAATCTGTTTATTGATACGTCTGCTCAAACCGATCTCCCGCACGGTCGGAATATCAACTGCCATCCTGACGCCGGTTCCAGACGAACTGTTAACTGTAAGTAGTCAATCATCCGTCTCACGCCGTCCGCAATTATCTACCTTGCAAAGCAGGTATTGATGTAACATATTAATTTGTATCGACGTATACATAAACGATATGGAATTATGAGCACATCACCCCAGTACACACTTTATGTCGAGGATGAACCGGATATTCAGACCATAGCACAGCTGGCACTGGAACAGGTGGGCAATTTTTCGCTCACGACCTGTAGTTCAGGGCAGGAGGCGTTGGACCGGGCCCTAGATCTCCTCCCCCATGTGATCTTCAGGTTTGATCCCATGAACCGGCCCGATCAGATACGGTCAATCTGGCAGAGACATTATGGCCGTCAATGACCCTATCCAGGAAAAATTACGCGAATTACGGGATACCTATGCCCGACAGCTCCCGGATCGGCTGAATACCATCTCGGCACTCTGGAGTGAGCTGCAAGACCATTGGGACCTGCAACAGCAAAAGGAGTTACATCGCCTGGTCCACAGCATCGCTGGATCCGGCCTGACCTTCGGTTACAGTAAACTTGGCCAGCACGCCCGCCATATTGAACAGCTTATTCAAGATGCTGGTTCAGAGTCCCTTGTAGATCTTTCCCTGCAAACTCGCCTTGGCAACATGATCAAGGAACTGCGGGGGTATGGTGAAAAGCAGGATGCCATTATGAACAATACCAATGAAGTAGCAACAAACCCTCTCACGGAAAGCTCGCCGGTAGTCTATATCATCGAGGATGATGCTGGGTTGGCCTCGACCCTGCAGATTCCCCTGCAGCAAAATGGCTACACTGTCGAAATTTTCCCCAGCCTCAGTGCCGCCCAGGATTCCCTATATGACAGAATCCCTAACGTTCTGATGATCGATATTTCCCTGACCGAAGGTGAACTGGCGGGCGTGACCTTTGCCAACCAGCTGCAACAGGCGCAGATCATCCCCATTCCGGTCATTTTCACTTCACGCCGCAATGATATTCACGCCCGTCTTGAAGCGATACGGGCCGGTGGCGATGCATTTTTATCCAAACCCATAGACGCAAAAATATTGCTGGACACCCTCGACAATCTTACCGCCAGCAAAAACCGCTCGCCCTACAGAATTCTTATCGTGGACGATGATCAGGATCTGGCCAATCATTATGCCCTGGTGTTAAAAAGCGCCCACATGGAGGCCCATACGGTCACCCGACCCCTGGAAATCATAAAGGCCCTGGCAGATATCAACCCCGACCTGATCCTGATGGACATTTATATGCCGGAATGCAGCGGCACGGAACTGGCCAAGGTAATCCGCCAGGAAGGCGCCTATATCAGTCTGCCGATCGTTTTTCTTTCATCAGAAGAAAATCTTGAAAAGCAGTATGCCGCATTGAAAATTGGCGGTGATGACTTTCTTACCAAGCCCATACCGGATAATCATCTGATCAACGCCGTGCATGTCCGCGCCCAACGTGCGCGTCAGATCGCCTCGCTGATCAGCCGTGACAGTCTTACAGGTCTGATCAACCATACCAAGATCAAGGAACAGTTGCAGCAGGACATTTTACGCTCAGCGCGCGACCATAAACCGCTGGTATTCGCCCTGCTGGACATTGATCATTTCAAGACCATCAACGATAACCATGGTCATTTGATCGGCGACAAGGTCCTTATAGCCCTGTCACGTGTCCTTCAGGCAGAATTACGCAAAACCGATGTGGTCGGCAGATACGGTGGTGAGGAATTCGCTGTAATATTTTCCGACACCACCGTATCGCGTGCCAGCATCATCATGAACCGGGTCAGGGAAAAATTTGCCAATACCGTACATCATGCTGATGGCTACACCTTTCATGTCACCTTCAGCGCCGGGCTGTCCTTCTTTCCGAAACACAATGACTGTGATAGTTTGATTGCCTCTGCCGACAAGGCAATGTATCGGGCCAAGGAATCCGGGCGCAACAAGGTTATTGAAGCGGAAGCCTGAACTCACGACATAAATGCCCCAACAGAAATCAAATACCTCGGCAGGCTACCCCCGCCATGAGCACGTAACTGATTGGTTGAGATAATTCTATATTGAAGGACATATCATGCTGATTAAATATTTTGTCATAGCTGTTGTTATCCTGGGCGGCTCCGCCGCCTTTGCCGGCCAAACAAGCTGGGATGACGGTTCAATGGAGCCGCTGCCAGCCAACACAGCGGATATCACAGTGTACCGCGACCCCAATTGCGGCTGCTGCAAAGACTGGATCAGTCATCTTGGAAGACATCACTTCAAGGTAATCGATCTTCCCAGCGACCAAATGGATGCGATCAAGAAAAAATATGCCGTGCCCAAGGAAGCGGCCTCCTGTCATACCGCCGTCATTGAAGGCTACGTCATTGAAGGCCACGTGCCCGCTAATGACATCAAACGGCTGCTCAGGATCAAGCCCGCAATCACCGGTCTGAGTGTTCCGGGCATGACGACAGGCACTCCAGGAATGGAGATGGGAAGCAGAAAAGATCCCTTCAACGTCATCACTTTCGACAGCAACGGCGTGGCGGACATCTTCAACAGCTACCGCGATTACTAACAGCCAATGCCCGCCCATACTCCTGTCGATATTGCCTATTTCTCCGACGTGCTGTGCGTATGGGCCTACGTTGCCCAGATTCGTGTCGATGAATTGAAAAGGCACTACAACTCGAACATCAGTCTGCACTATCACTTTACTCCGATTTTCGGCTGCACCGAAAAACGGATCAGCAATGCCTGGTGCGACAAAGGCGGCTATCAAGGTTACAGCCAGCATGTCCGTGAGGTCTGCAGCCGGTTCCCCCATGTCACTGTGCATGAAAGAATATGGCAGGACAATATTCCCGCCAGCTCGGTCGGCTGTCATCACTTTATCAAGGCCGTGCAATTACTCGAAGATCAAGGGCAGATCCCGGCACAACCCATGGCCGAATACCACGGCAATACCCTTTTTGAAGAAACCGTGTGGCGCCTGCGTCAGGCCTTTTTCCGGGATATGCTCAACATCGCCGAACTTGGCTGCCATCTCACCATCGCCGGGCAGCTGGGGCTGCCGGTTGCAAGGATTACCGAGTTGCTGAATAACGGCAGCGCCATGGCGGCCATGTGCTGTGATGAACAACTGGGTGATGGATACAAGGTCGAGGGCAGCCCGACCTATGTACTCAATGAAGGGCGGCAGAAACTCTATGGCAATGTGGGCTATCGCATCATTGAAGCCAATGTACACGAAATCCTCGAGCGCCCGGAAAATCAGGCCACCTGGTGTTGACTATAGCTCTCAGCCATGAAATTTTCGTTTACTGCCATCGGTATCATCCATTCCTGCTACAAGGAGAAATTCGCCGTTCCCCGTCAGCCGGGGCTGGTGATGGATGACCAGACTGTTCTGGAATTATTGCCGCCCTACAACCGCGTGGAGGCTCTGCATGACATCGAAGGATATTCGCATCTGTGGATCGTGTTCGTCTTCCATGCCAATGCGCAGGATGGCTGGAAGCCGACTGTCCGTCCGCCGCGCCTCGGCGGTAATCGGCGCACCGGTGTCTTCGCCTCGCGATCGCCCTTTCGCCCCAATCCGATCGGACTGTCGCTGGTCGAGCTGAGCCATATCGGTCAGGAAAACGGCAAGATCCTGTTGCACCTGAAAGGGGCCGATCTACTCGATGGCACACCGGTGCTCGATATCAAACCCTATCTGCCCTATGCCGAGGCGCTGCCTCAGGCGCGTGGCGGCTTTGCGGCGCAGGCCCCCGGCAGTGATCGCGAGGTGATCTTTACCCATGAGGCCGATACCGCCTGCCGGGTCAGGGAACAGGCCGGCAGGACTGATCTAAGGCGCTTTATCATACAACTGCTGCAACAGGATCCGCGCCCGGCCTATGCGTCAGAAGACGCCAACCGGATCTACGGCGCAAGGCTATTTGATTTTGACCTGAAGTGGACCATCACCGCTGACAGGATATCGGTCATCGCTCTGGAGCCCGTCCGATAAGGATCAGCCGACCCACTTGCGCGCATTGCGGAACATGCGCAGCCAGGGCGCATCCTCGGCCCAGGTTTCCGGATGCCAGGAGTGTTGCACGGTTCGGAACACCCGTTCCGGATGCGGCATCATGATGGTAAAACGGCCATCGGTGGTGGTGAGTCCGGCGATGCCCTGCGGGGAACCGTTGGGGTTGGCCGGGTAGCATAAGGTCGCCCGTCCATGATTATCGATATAACGGACCCCGGCCAGTCCGGCCTGCAGGGCGTCCTCGGCGCGGGTTCCGGGGCGGAACTCGGCGCGGCCTTCACCGTGCGCCACGGCGATCGGTAATTGCGAGCCCGCCATGCCTTGCAGGAACAATGACGGAGATTGCAGTACTTCAACCATCACCAGGCGCGCCTCGAACTGCTCGGATTCATTACGCACAAAGCGCGGCCACAGGCTGGCGCCGGGGATCAAGGCGTGCAGATTGGACATCATCTGGCAGCCGTTGCAGATGCCCAGGCCAAAACTGTCATCGCGCCGGAAAAAGGCGGTGAACTCGTCGCGCGCCCGGCTGTTATACAGGATGGATTTGGCCCAGCCCTCACCGGCGCCCAGCACATCGCCGTAGGAAAATCCGCCGCAGGCCGCCAGTCCCTTGAAATCCGCCAGACTAACCCGGCCGGCGATGATATCGGTCATATGCACATCGACGGCGGCAAAACCGGCCCGGTCGAAGGCGGCGGCCATCTCGATCTGGCCATTGACGCCCTGCTCACGCAGGATCGCGATGCGCGGCCGGATGCCGGTATGGATGTACGGGGCCGCCACGTTGTCAGCGCAATCAAAGCTCGGGCGGGCGCTCAGGCCCGGATCGCTGCGGTCCAGCAGACGATCGTACTCCTGCTGCGCGCAGGCGGGGTTGTCGCGCAGGGACTGCATGCGCCAGGTGGTCTCCGACCAGGCCCGGTGCAGGTCCACCCGATCCTCTGAAAAAATGGCCTGATGCCGGTAAACGAAATTGACGCGATCGTCCTCGTTCGGCTTGCCGATGACAAAACTGTGCCTGCCCAGCCCTGCGCTGTGCAGCACCTCCAACACCTCATCGGTATCGCAATGGCGCACCTGGAGCACCGCCCCCAGTTCTTCGTTGAACAGAATGCTCAGCGGCTCCTCACCCAGCCCATCCAGTTGCACCGTCACGCCCGTGTGCCCGGCGAAGGCCATTTCACACAGCGTGACGAACAACCCGCCGTCGGAACGGTCGTGATAGGCCAGCAGCAAGCGCTCGGCATTCAGCGTCTGGATCGCGGCGAAGAAGGCCTTGAGAATCTGCGCGTCATCCAGATCCGGCGCATGCTGGCCAAGCTGCTGATAGACCTGCGCCAGGGCGGAAGCACCAATGCGGTTGGCGCCCTTGCCCAGATCGATGAGGATCAGGTCCGTCTCGCCCTGATCGGCGCGCAATTGCGGCGTGAGGGTATGACGCACATCCGCAACCGGGGCAAAGGCGCTCACGATCAACGACAGCGGCGCCGTCATCACCCGGGCCTTTCCCGCCTGCTCCCAGACCGTCTTCATGGACATGGAATCCTTGCCCACCGGAATGGTGATCCCCAGGGCCGGACACAGCTCCATACCCACCGCCTTGACCGCTTCATACAGGCCGGCATCATCGCCCTCATGTCCTGCGGCGGCCATCCAGTTGGCGGAGAGCTTGATATCGCTGATGTGTCCGATGCGCGCCGCGGCGATGTTGGTCAGCGCCTCGCCCACCGCCAGGCGCGCCGAGGCCGCCGGGTGCAGGATGGCGACCGGGGTGCGTTCACCCATGGCCATGGCCTCGCCGGCATGGCTGTCATAACTGCTGGCGGTGACCGCCACATCGGCCACCGGCACCTGCCAGGGCCCGACCATCTGATCACGCGCCACCAGCCCGGTAACGCTGCGGTCGCCGATAGTGATCAGAAAGGTCTTGTCGGCCACGGCCGGCAAACGCAGCACCCGATAGGCCGCCTCGCATAGATCAATACCGCGGGTATCGAAGGCGGGCTTGTGGAAGAGATGATGGCGGGCCTCGCGCAACATCTTGGGCGGCTTGCCCAGCAGGACCTCCAGCGGCACATCGATGGGCGTATTGTCGAAATAGCCGTCGCCCAGGATCAGTTGCCGTTCTTCGCTCGCCTCGCCGATGACGGCATAGGGACAGCGCTCCCGTTCGCAGAGGGCCTGAAAATCGGCCAGGCGCTCCGTGCTGACGGCCAGCACATAGCGCTCCTGGGATTCGTTGCACCAGATCTCCAGGGGCGACATGCCGGGCTCGTCGCTGGGTATGGCGCGCAGTTCGAAGCGCGCGCCGCGGCCGCTGTCGTTCACCAGCTCCGGCATGGCATTGGACAGGCCGCCGGCGCCGACATCATGGATGGAAATGATGGGGTTCTGCGCGCCCTGCTGCCAGCACTGATCGATCACCTCCTGACAGCGGCGCTGCATTTCGGGATTGCTGCGCTGCACTGAGGCGAAATCCAGATTCTCCTGGCTGGCGCCGCTGGCTACCGACGAGGCCGCGCCGCCGCCCAGCCCGATGAGCATGGCCGGTCCGCCCAACACCACCAGTTGCGCGCCCGGAGGGATGTCATTCTTCTGTACATGATCGGGGCGGATATTGCCCAGGCCGCCGGCCAGCATGATGGGCTTGTGATAGCCGCGCAACTCATCACCCTGCGGCCCTGGCACCTGCTGCTCATAGGTGCGGAAATAGCCGCACAGGTTGGGCCGGCCGAATTCGTTGTTATAGGACGCCGCGCCGATCGGCCCTTCCAGCATGATCTCCAGCGCCGGGACGATGCGCCCGGGCTTGCCGAAATCGGTTTCCCAGGGCTGCCCGCCGCCGGGGAGGCGCAGATTGGAAACAGTGAAGCCCGTGAGGCCCGCCTTGGGACGGGCGCCGCGTCCGGTCGCGCCCTCATCACGTATCTCGCCGCCGGAACCGGTGGCCGCGCCGGGATGCGGGGAGATGGCGGTGGGATGGTTGTGCGTCTCCACCTTCATCAGGATATGGACATCTTCCTCATGGTAACGATAGCGCTTGCTGTCCGGCTCCGGAAAGAACCGGCCGGCGCGCGAGCCTCTGATCACCGCGGCATTGTCTTTATAGGCCGACAGGATGTTGGCGGGGTGCTGCTGGTAGGTGTTGCGGACCATGGCAAACAGGGATTTGGCCTGCGGCCTGCCGTCGATGCGCCAGTCGGCGTTGAAAATCTTGTGGCGGCAATGTTCCGAGTTGGCCTGCGCGAACATCATCAGTTCGACATCGGAAGGATTGCGTTGCAGTGCGGTGAAATTCTCCACCAGATAGTCGATCTCATCGCCGCTCAGCGCCAGACCCAGCTCACGGTTGGCAAGCACCAGGGCATCACGGCCCCCGCCGAGAATATCGACCGTGGACAGCGAGCGGGGCGCGGCCTGGGCGAACAGACCTTCCGCTTCCTCCAGGCTCTCCAGCACCACCTCGGTCATGCGATCATGCAACGCCTGTTTGATCTCGAAGAGCTGATGATCGGACAGCACCACAGCATCGCGGGTCCACACCTGATAGGCAATGCCGCGCTCGATGCGCCGGATGATCTTCAGGCCGCAATTGTGGGCAATGTCGGTCGCCTTGCTGGACCAGGGCGAGATGGTGCCAAAGCGCGGCACCACCAGCAGCCATTTCCCCCCGGAATTCCGGGCTTCATGGGAAGGACCATAACTCAACACCTGGCCGAGCAATTCCTGTTCCTGGTCGTCCATGCGCCGTTCGCAGTCCACAAAGTGCAGGAATTCGGCCGTGATCCGGTCTATAACCGGAACCCGCTGGCGGACCGTGTTGAGCAGCTTGTCGAGACGGAAGGCGGAAAGGGCCGTGGTGCCGTGCAGCAGTATCATGGCATTCTCTTTTTCGGGCGGTTGGGAGGCCCTATGATACTTGAAATGGCCGGTATGGACTACTTAGTCATGCAGGCCACTATAGGGAGGAGCGGCACTCCTGCAGCCCTCCCCGGCGGGTTAATTCTCGATAATCCTGAAGGCGAAACAGGTGAAGGATTCGCTGGTCTCCTGCAGCTCGGTGAGGCGCAGGCGCAATGCCGGTCTGGCTCCCTGGACCGTCAGGACGGTGTCGATATCATAAATGGCCGCCGGCAGGATCAGCCTCGCCTCGGGCGCCTCGAAGCGGTCGGCCTGGGTCAGCAGGGCGCGCATGAAATCGCCTCCTTCGCCGACTCCCCGCAGCGCCTTGACGAAAATGGGCCTGACAAGGGGGCCGAACGACATGATCCCGAAGCCGCCCCCTTCCGTGTGCGACATAGCCAGCCAGCTGATCTGGCCAAGATTCCAGGCGCTTTCTCCGGAGGTGCGGTAGCACACCAGATCGCCGACCCGGGGCTTCAGGCCGGATTCAATATCAAACGCCGCGCCAATCCCGCCCGTGCTGACATCGGTCTGCCGCGCCAGATAATGCCTGACCGGCGCGGCGGGTTCGGGCGGCGTGTCCTGTTCCGTGTGCAGGGTATGTTTTTTCTCCCAGACATCATGAGTCGGATCATCGAGGCGGAACTGGGAGGCGCGGCCCATCTCGACCTTTTGCTTGGGCGCCGTACCCCAGGAATCTTCGTGGGGCGTCAGTGACAGATCGTCGAGCGACAAGGGTTTTTTCAGAGGCTGTTGCCCTGCCTCGACATTTATTTCGGTGCTGAAGATGTTATGACTGTCCACCAAACCGCATACGACATCGATCGGCTGTTGCCGTGCCGCGCGTTCATCCTGACGGTCGTTCTTCGAACGCCAGCCGCTGACCAGGCGGGACAGCATATTGCGCTGCTGCCGTCTGGCCAGGGCAAACGCCGGGCTGTTCTTCACATCACTGGCCACCGCATCGGCCCGCTTCTGGATAACCTGCTTCAATGCCTCGATATTCAGCACCCGGAGGTTATTGATATCATCGTATACCGCGCCCGTAGGAGCATGATAGGGGGCTTCATCGCTGGACAAATCCACGATGATCTCGCCATTCGCCTGCCAGCCGCGCAGCGGAATCTGTGTGGAGCAATGCTGGCTCCATTCCTCCATCTGTTCAAACACCTGCTGCGCCTCGCCCGACATCAGGCGGTAGGGCTTGATGGCGGCCAGCAGCAGCACCTGCATATATTTGCGCTCGAGGGTGCTATGCCGGTTGCCCGCCATCTCCACCACGGTGTTATGAAATCCCAGCTGGCTGGAAAAACTGAACAGGGTATGCAACTCGCGCCAGACCTTGGGAACCAGGGCTTCATAGAGGAGATAGTTCTCCAGTATCAGGCGAGCCATATAATCCACCGCCAGACACAGGCACAGAACGATATCAGCCTTGCTCAGATCTCTCTTGTCGGCCATGTAATGGCTGAAAACGATCTTGTAGCCGGTGGCCATTTCCTGCAGCAGCCGTTTGATCTGAACGGCGCGCTCGTAATTCTTCCCGGACAGGGGAAACGGCGCCATCAGATATTTTTTACGGATGGGCTCAATAAATTTATCCGCCAGCGCACCGAATTCCTTCATCGCCTGGTAGCGCGTCCTGATATCGAGCACGCACTGATTCATTTCCTCCAGTGCCGGCAGAAGCTGCAGCAGGGCTTTTTCCGGATCGGCGATCGGCAGCGCGTCCAGCCAAGCGCTGATCTCACCACTGCTACACCCTATTGACAGCCTGCGACCGGGATCCTGTTTGGGTATGGACAGACTGAATTGCGCCATCGGTTAACACCTTTCTTATAGTCAGATTTTATATTCTTTAGTATTACGACCAAAACTGAAGAAAACATTAACGCAGCAGTGCAATTTTCCATCCATCTATCCGGTGGGTGTGGCATCGGTAGACCTGCTTTTTTAACCCATTGTTTTTCTAATAATATATGTAGCGTGGGTTACGACTGCATGGATGCAGGAGGTACGAGCCCATGGACGGGCGAGGTACGACTCCAAGGACGGAGGAGGTAGGGTTGCGCCGGGAGCGGCAACCGAGACTGCGCCTGGAGCAAGCAGTCGTAACCCACCCTTGTATCTCTCCAGATATGCTGGTTAGCTACCAGTGTATCACGAGGAATGGTGATCTTGGATCCACCCTTGGGCATAAAGCCTGTAACGTAGATCAAGGCCCATTCCTCAATTTCTCAAACATACTG
>Ga0154729_1082_pt1 | contig 10379 bp, 12 predicted proteins | sample Rifle2008BG16ft_FD_105737 | JGI IMG/M metagenome (GOLD analysis project Ga0154729, IMG submission 105737) | Gammaproteobacteria bacterium RBG_16_57_12
TTTTGACGAGATGGTCTGCTCGCATGATTACGGCGTGCCCAAGGAAAGTCTCGAGTTCTGGCAGATGCTGTATGCCAGGCATGACATACAACCGGAGCATGCCCTGTTGGTGGATGACAGTCTGGCCGTGCTGCGGGCGGCACGCCAGGCGGGGGTGGCGCAACTGCTGGCCGTCAGCCAGCCGGACAGCCAGCGGCCGGGACGCAAGATTGATGAATTTTTTACAGTGGAGAGTTTTGCCGATATCCTGCCCTGATTCGGAAGCCGAGCAGAATCAAGTGGCACCCCATTTTTTGAACCGTTGACGGCAATACTTGAGCAGGGCCGCATAATCCGGAAAAAACAGCTCGAAATTATCCTCGGCGGGCTCATCGAATTCGCAATAATCGTTCTTGTATTCGCGACATACCTGCGGCCGGCTAAAATAGATATTGCACCGGCCCTCGGGGCTGAGGTGCGAGCAGCGATTGTTGACCAGCAAAAACCAGCCGTCCTCATCCTTGTAGATCTGTACATTCTCGTGGGAGATCTGCCACAGCATATGATCAAAGTCATGCTTGGAACGTGGCGTGGCCAGTTGCTCGGTAATATAGGTGCAGCACTTGGAGTTGGTGCAGAAGCCGCATTTGTTTTCGCTGGTGATCTTGATCGTGCGTAATGATTTCATGGGGCTGATAGAGTAATGCCATTATATCTTGAAGATAGGCCTGTCATGATATCACTCAATACCGATATAATCATGATGATTATTCTTGTTTAGAGATTCACAATGGATCGATTTGCAGCCCTGACCCGCTGGGTGGTCGATGAGCTTGGGTATTCCCGGGCTGATCTGCGTCCGGCATCGAGTGATGCCAGTTTCAGACGTTATTTCCGCTTCCATGATCGCGGCATCGGTTATATCGTCATGGATGCGCCGACGGACAAGGAAGACATCCGGCCCTATATCCATGTGGCCGAGCTGATGTTGGCGATAGGCCTGCATGTCCCGGAGATCCTGGCGCGTAATCCCGGCCAGGGGTTCTTGTTATTAAGCGATTTAGGCACCAGCGACTATTTGTCCCGCCTGACCGGGGAGAGTGTTAATGGTCTATATGGCGATGCCCTGGAAGCCCTGATGCGCCTGCAATTGCAGGGTGCCGCAAGTGCCGGTGAATTGCCCGATTACGATGAAGCGCTGTTGCAGCGGGAGATGCGGCTGTTTCCCGAATGGTATTTGGGCACGCACCTGGGTATTACGCCTGATGCCAACTCTACGGCTGTTCTGGAACAGACATTCGCCCTGCTTTGCCGCTCGGCGCTGGAGCAGCCACGGGTGTTTGTGCACCGTGATTATCATTCCCGCAATCTGATGGTTACTCCGGAGAATAATCCGGGCATTCTGGATTTTCAGGATGCCGTGCATGGCCCGGTGACCTATGATCTGGTCTCATTGTTGCGCGATTGTTATGTCGCCTGGCCCAGAGAACAGGTCGAGCGCTGGGTAATGGATTATCTGGGGCAAATGCATCGCCGGCAATACCTGCGTGATTGTGACGAGCAACAATTTTTGCGCTGGTTTGATCTGATGGGGGTGCAGCGCCACCTCAAGGCCATCGGTATCTTTGCCCGCCTCAATCATCGCGACGGCAAGCCGGGCTACCTGAAGGATATCCCGCGCACGCTGGGCTATGTGATCGAGGTGTGCAGCCGTTATCCGGAACTGGCGGCATTCCGGGAATTCCTGGCGGCCCAGGTTAGGCCTCGTTTGGGAGTCCCTGACACGACGCGGCGCTCATCTTCCACGGGCATGTCATGAAGGCCATGATCCTGGCTGCCGGCAGAGGCGAGCGCATGCGGCCCCTGACCGATACCACACCCAAGCCCTTATTGCAGGCCGGTGGCCGGTGCCTGATTGAGTATCACATCGGTGCCCTGGTGCAGGCGGGGATCAAACAGATCGTCATCAACCACGCCTGGCTCGGCAAGCAGATTGAACAGACCCTGGGGGATGGCAGTCATTATGGCGCCGTCATATGCTACAGCCCCGAAGAAGTCGGCGGCCTGGAAACCGGCGGCGGGATCTATCAGGCCTTGCCCTTGCTGGGGGATGCGCCCTTTATCGTGGTGAATGGCGATATCTGGTGTGACTATCCGCTCGGCCGGTTGAGGGCCAAGGTACTCGGACATCATCTTGCCCATTTGATTCTCGTGGGCAATCCCGAGCATCATCCGCAAGGGGATTTTGCCTTGCAAGAGGATGGCAATTTATCCTGCAACGCTCAGCCCCGGTTGACGTTTAGCGGTATCGGGCTGTACCACCCGGAATTATTTGTTCAATGCCGCGCCGGACGTTTCCCCCTGGCGCCCCTGTTGCGGGAGGCGATGGACAGGCAACGTGTCAGTGGTGAATATTATCAAGGCCGATGGTTCGATGCCGGCACTGTGCAGCGGCTGCGGGCACTGGATGCCTCTCTCAAGCGCCGGGGAGTCTGAGGATCTGGCTTCACAGGCGCCACCTCGGTTCATTCAAAACTATTGAAATATGAATACGCTTGGGTCAGTATCTTGGGGAATAAGCATATGAGTGTGTACGGGTTTGAACATGATTAATGTGCTGATTGTGGATGATCATAGTCTGGTGCGCTCCGGGATCGCCCGCATTCTCAATGATGTACCTGATATCAAGGTTGTCGGGGAGGCGGAGAGTGGAGAAGATGCTCTGCGCCAAGTAAGCCTTATCAGGCCAGATGTAGTGTTAATGGACGCCAATATGCCCGGGATAGGCGGCCTGGAGGCTTCCCGGAAATTGCTGCATAACCACCCTGATATAAAAATTCTGGTGGTAACGGTATATGGCGATGGACCTATACCCATGCGATTTCTGGAAGCCGGTGTATCGGGATATCTGACCAAAGGTTGCAGCGCTGAAGAGATTGTCACCGCCGTGATGGAAGTTTACGCCGGACGCCATTACCTGGGCAGAGAGGTGTCGCAGCATCTCGCCATGTCCATGGTGACGGGGATACCCGAAAATCCTTTTAGCAAGCTATCCCAGCGCGAGTTGCAGGTGATGATCATGGTTATCCATGGGTACAAGATCAGTGAAATTTCCGACAGCTTGTGCCTGAGCCCAAAAACTATCAGCACCTATCGCTGCCGCTCCTTTGAAAAACTCGGCGTGCGTAATGACGCCATGCTGGCCAAATTGGCCCTGGAATACGGATTGGTGGATACGGTACCACAACAGGCGCCTACTCCAGCGCAATGACAGATTGTGTGCGCTGTTTTGTCTCCGGTAAGGTGCAGGGGGTGTTTTACCGTGCCTCAACCCAACGACAGGCCAGGCAGCTGGGCCTGACCGGTTATGCTCGTAACCTGGCGGATGGACGGGTGGAGGTGGTCGCCTGCGGGGGACGGCAGCAACTGGAACACCTGCAGGCCTGGTTATGGCAGGGACCACAACATGCGGAAGTTGCCGATGTCCGATGTGAAAAGATTGAAGTATTGCGCTCCGCTGATTTCATTACACGATAGTTTTAGATGAGGGCAACCCATGAATAGATTCTCGCTATTACTTTGTGCCGGGCTGCTTTCAGCCTGCGCCGGACTGGATGTGGAGGAATATTCCGAGCTGGAAGAGGGCGACAGGGCGGCGATTCTTAAGCTGGATGAGAAACTGAACAGCCTGCATTTCGAAATCGCCACCATGGTACAGCAGGGAAACTGCGATACGGATTTTCAATGCCGCAGCCTTCCCGTTGGGGAGAAACCTTGCGGCGGGCCACGCTATTATTATCCCTATTCGGTTTCGAGCATGAACAATAGTGTATTGATGGGCAAGGTGACCGAATATGGCCGGCTGGATAAGGAGCGCAACATTAAATTGAACGCGGATGTATCCAATTGTGTCGCTGTGCGTGATCCCGGCGCACGCTGTGTGGCAAGGAAATGTATGGCGCAATAGTGTAGTTGTTAACGGCGGTACCAGCGCTTGCTCAGCGCGCTCAGCACCAGTTGCGGATATTGATACTTGCCCAGACTGCCATTATAGCGGGCCAGGGCCCGTGACAGATTGCCGTTTTCCTTGTCGTAATAATAGCGCAGGATGGTGCAGCCCATGCGCAGATTGGTATCGACCTGGAACAGGTTGTCCTTGGGGCGGCCGATTTCCTTGAGCCAGAATGGCATCACCTGCATCAGGCCTTGCGCGCCCGCGCTGGAGATGGCCCAGCGATTGAAATTGCTCTCCACCTCGATGACGGCGATCACCAGTTCCGGCGGCAGCTTGACGCGAGTGGCTTCATGGTGAATGCGCTTGAGCAGCGCCAGACGCTCGGCGGGATCCGGTATCTTGCGTTCCAGCCGCAGCGACATGTCCATCAGCCAGACCTCGGCATCGAAGCGATCAGTAAAGCTGCTGCTGTCCTCCACCGCCTGCTTGAGCAAAGCACGCAGTTCTTCATTGGGCTGCTGTTCCAGGATGGCGGCGAAGCCGCTGGAGCTTATGAGACAGCACAGCACCAGCAGCCCGGCCGGCATGATCCGCCGTGGCCTGGGCCCTGTGCCGTGCATTGAATGTGGTCGCTCCATATTCATTATTTCGGCTGAATCTGTACCATATTTACCGCCCAGGCACTGCTTAGACCAGGATTAACAAACGGACAATTTATTGCGCAGGAACGCGATGATATTTTCCCGTGGGATATCCTCGCTTTGGCTATCGCGGCGCCCCTTGTACTCTACCGTACTCGACTCCAGGCTACGGTCGCTGATCACGACCCGACAGGGAATGCCGATCAGATCCATATCGGCGAACATCACCCCGGGGCGTTCCTTGCGATCGTCGAGCATTACCTCAATGCCCGCATTACACAACTCGTCATAAAGTGTATTCACTTCATCCTGCAATCGCGGTGATTTATGCAGATTAATCGGCAACAAGGCCACCTGGAACGGGGCCAGCGCCTGCGGCCAGATGATGCCCCGGTCGTCATGATTTTGTTCAATGGCGGCGGCTACCACGCGCGAGACGCCGATGCCATAGCAACCCATCTGCATGATACGGCCTTGACCGGTTTCATCCAGACAACTGGCATTGAGTGCCTGACTGTATTTGTCGGCGAGCTGGAAGATGTGCCCTACCTCGATGCCGCGCCGGATGGCAATCTCACCCTTGCCATCCGGGCTGGGATCACCAGTTACGACCTTACGGATATCGGCAGTGGCAGGTTCCGGCAGGTCCCGGCCCCAATTGACGCCGGTCAGATGCCGGCCATCATGATTGGCGCCGCAGACGAAATCACTGCACTGCGCCGCGCTGTGATCGGCAATCACGCGGATGCGCAGGCCGACCGGGCCGATTGAGCCTGGGTCGCACGATGCGATGGCACGCACCTGCTCGGCGGTCGCGAAGGTCAAAGGCACGTGGACCTGAGGCAGCTTTTCGGCTTTGACTTCATTCAGACTGTGATCGCCGCGCAACACCAGGGCGACGACATCGTTGTTGGCGCCCTGTACCAGCAGGGTTTTGAGGCATTGACTGGCGCCAATACCCAGAAAGTTGCTGACTTCCTCGATACTGTGCTGGCCGGGTGTGGCCACGGATGCCATGTTGGCTCCGGGTGCCTGGCGCGGTTTGATCGGGGGCAGCGCCGCCGCCAGCTCGACATTGGCGGCATAATCGCTTTGGGTGCTGAAGGCGATATCGTCCTCGCCCGCATCGGCCAGCACATGGAATTCATGCGAGCTCTTGCCGCCGATACTGCCCGTATCCGCCTGCACGGCGCGGAAATCCAGGCCCAGACGGCTGAAAATCCGGCAATAGGTCTGGTGCATGAGATCATAAGTCTGCTGCAGGGAATCGGTGTCCAGATGGAAGGAATAGGCATCCTTCATCAGGAATTCGCGGGCACGCATCACCCCGAAACGCGGGCGGATTTCATCACGGAATTTGGTCTGGATCTGATAAAAATTGGCGGGCAGTTGCCGGTAGCTGCGTATTTCGCGGCGGGCGATATCCGTGATCACTTCTTCATGGGTCGGGCCAAGGCAGAAGTCACGCTGGTGACGATCCTGCATGCGTAGCAACTCGGGTCCATACTGCTCCCAGCGTCCCGATTCCTGCCACAGCTCGGCGGGCTGTACCACCGGCATGAGCAATTCCTGGGCGCCGCTGCGATCCATTTCCTCCCGCACGATGGTCTCCACCTTGCGCAGCACCCGCAGCCCCAAAGGCAACCAGGAATACAGGCCTGAAGCCACCTTGCGGATCATGCCGGCGCGTAGCATCAGCTGATGACTGATAACCTCGGCATCGGCCGGCGTTTCCTTGGTGGTGGACAATAAAAAGCGGGATACTCGCATGATCAGTTATGTCCTGCTGTAGTGAATGACAGAGCGATTTTAGCTGTTGCAGCCGGCCCGGGTACAGTGCTGAAAAGCTTCAGGCACGAAAAAGCCCCCTGCCGGTAATCCGGCAGGGGGCTGCGAAAGGTCAGTTAACGACAGAAACCGTTTCTACAAAGGTAATTTCATCAAAGGTGCGACGCAGTGACTTGCTGGTGAAGTTCTGCATGACTGCGCCCCCGGCCCAGGCCACGGTATCACCGGCCTTGACGTTAACCGGGGCCGAGGCTACCCATACCTCGCGACCGCTCATGTCCAGTTGCAAATAGGTATAGCCGGCGGCATGAGTCACCTTCACGACCTTGCCCTGATGCTGGGGTGCTGCGGGTGGCGCCGCCGCTTCGGCGCCTGGGCTGCCCATGGCGGGATGTGCGGCCATACCCGCATGCGGATCGGCTGCGGCGGGCTGCGCGGGGGCGGGCTGCTGGGCGGGTGCCTGAGTTTGCGCCGTCTCACTGCTCTCTTTGGAGCAGCCTGACAGGAATACGGAAGCGGTCATTGCCAAAAGGATTGCAAATTTTTTCACCGATGTTCTCCATGATCAAGAAATATATAAGCCCGAAAATGTATCATTAATCCGACGGTTACGCACGTGCATTTATTACTTTTTCTATAATGCCGGCGGTTGTGCCTGTCTTCAGGATATAAAGCGCATGGACAGATCGATGGCTTTAATGTCTTTGGTGATTCTCCCGATCGAAATGTAATCGACGCCGGTTTCAGCGATTATTCTTATGTTATTCAATGAGATACTTCCAGAGGCCTCCAGCGGGATGCGTCTGGCGGTCAGAGTGACCGCCAGACGCAGTGTCCGGGCATCCATATTATCCAGCAGAATCCTGTCAACAGGGCAGGCGAGGGCTTCCTGGAGCTGCTCCAGGGTTTCCACCTCCACTTCCAGAAAGCTGGCGGGCGATTGGTGGCGGGCGGAGTGGATTGCCGCGGTGATGGATCCGGCCGCGTGTATATGATTCTCCTTGATCAGGATGGCGTCATACAGGCCGAAGCGGTGATTTTGGCCGCCCCCGCAGACCACGGCGTATTTCTGGGCCGCACGCAGGCCCGGGATGGTTTTACGGGTATCTAAAATGCGGCAGGAAGTTCCGGCGACGGCGTCGACATAACGGCGGGTCAGCGTGGCGGTGCCGGACAGGGTCTGTAAAAAATTGAGCGCAGTGCGTTCTCCGCTGAGCAGGGTGCGGGCATTGCCGTGGAGGGTGCAAAGCGTCTGGTCCGGGGTTACGGCATCGCCATCGCGGGCTGCCCAGAGTACCTCGGTGCGCGGATCGAGCTGACGGAACACTTCGTCAAACCAGGCCGTACCACACAGGACAGCCGGTTCCCGGGAGATCACCCGGGCCCGGGCCTGGCTTTGCTCCGGTATCAACATGGCGGTGAGATCACCGCTGCCGATATCCTCCTGCAGGGCGAATTGCACCGCGCGCGAAATATCGTCAGGCAGTTTGTCGCAACAGGTCATGGGCATTCCCGGATGGTCATTGTATGCAGTGCCGTTCTGATTTTGTTTATTATGCCACGGTGGATGCCTAGTATCGTGAATCATAAATATCGAAACATAAAATGGCGTCTTTTTCCGCATGGCTGCGTTGCTCGTCGTTGCCATAGAGTCGGCTATGTCGCCTCCTCGCGCCTTGCCCTGCGAAAAAACCCATCCATTTTATCTTGTTCCGATATTTATGATTCACGATACTAGCCGGTATGCTGTTGACTTTATTGTGAAGTCCTGTGGCCAGCCACGCTTATTGCCTAAAGAAACAGCACCCGCGGGACGATGAACGATTAATAATGTCACACTATTAAATTCATCGACCGGCGAACGGTGGAAGGTATCTATGAAAAGATTATTAATATTCCTGATGCTATGGCTGCCGCTTGGCATGGCCGAGGCCGCCGGGCCCGACGAGCAGCTGATGATGGCGGCACGGGATGGCCGCGAGGCGCTGGCGAAGTCGGCCATTGCCCAAGGCGCCAATGTCAATGCAGTGAATCCCCAGGGGCGCTCGGCCCTGATGCTGGCGGCCTACTACGGCAACGAGAAGGTGGTCAAGCTGTTGCTGGCCGAAGGCGCCGATCCCACGCTCAAGGATAGCCAGGGGGGAACCGCCCTGATAGGCGCCTCCCAGCAATATAACCTGGAAGTGATCAGGGCGCTGATCAGTCATGGCGCCGATGTGAATGCGGCGGGCAAGAATGGCATGACACCCCTGCGTGCCGCCGAGCTCAACGGCAATGACGAGGTCATGAAATTATTGGGTGAGGCGGGCGCAGAGGGTGGCGGCAAGAAGTCCGCCAAGAAGAAGAAAAAGGGCTGATGTTCAGCTTGAGTGTGTCGAGCACTGCCTGGGTTATCATTGGCGTCATCATCATCCTGGCGGCTGCCTTATGGACGTGGCGGCGGTTTTTGCGGCGCTGCGAGGCGGAGTGCGAGGTGGATTGGGGGAGCGTCTGGCTCAATCGCTTCGATGGTCTCAACCGGCTGTTTTGCCGCCGCTTCCATCGGCTGCGCTATGAACCCCTGCAATTACCGCACCACGGCGGTGCCGTGGTGGTGGCCAATCATGTTTCCGGACTGGACCCTCTGTTATTGATGGCGGCAAGCCGCCGGCCATTGAGGTTTCTGATCGCCCGGGAGCAGTACCGGCGCCGGTGGCTGACGTGGCTGTTCGCGGCGGGGGGCTGCATACCAGTGGATCGCGAAGAGCGTCCGGAGCGCGCCTTTCGCGAGGCCCTGGAGGCGCTGCGCCGCGGCGAGGTCATCGCCCTGTTTCCTCATGGCACCATTCATCTGGACAGCGATCCCCCGCGGCGCATCAAGAGCGGGGCGATCCGCCTGGCGGTCCTGAGCGGCAGCCCGATTTTCCCCCTGCGCCTGGAAGGCATCCGCGGACAAGGTCATACGATACTGTCGGTGATAATGCGCAGCCGCGCGCGTATCCACAGCTTCCCGCCCATCGAGTGTGATAAGGCCGCACTGGCGAGATGCGCGGATCACATCAGCGATATCCTGGAAGGGCGGGCAAAAATCACCCATGCGACATTGAGCTCATGACGGTGTTCATATATTTTTCGGCGGCATCCCGTTTTACGGTGTTCATATATTTTCAGTGGCATCCCGTTTTACGGTGTCTATATATTTTCCAGTGGCATCCCGTTTTAAGGACGGCAGGACATGAATGAATCGCTGAACCTGGTCAACTGGGCCGTCGTGCTGATGGGTTGGGCCGCCGGCCTCGTGCTGCTGGTGCTGCTCGTCATGTTTGTGCAGGACCTCACGCAGAAGTCCCATGCGGTGCGGCGCAATTTCCCGGTGGTCGGCCGCCTGCGTTATTTTCTGGAACGGCAGGGGGAGTATTTCCGCCAGTATTTCTTTGCCCACGACCGGCAGGAAATGCCCTTCAATCGCGCCACCCGCCAGTGGGTGTACCGTACCGCCAAGGGTCTGGGTGGTATGGTCGGATTCGGTTCCACCTATGATCTGCGCGAGCCGGGCTCGATCATTTTCGTCAACTCACCTTACCCCCTGCTGGCCGAGGAATGTCAGCCGTCGCCGCCGATGGTGATCGGCGCACAGTGTGACCAGCCATTTATCGCCAGGAATATCGTCAATATCTCGGGCATGAGTTATGGGGCCATTTCGGCGCCGGCAATCAGGGCGCTGTCCAGGGGTGCGGCCGAGGCCGGGGTGTGGATGAATACGGGAGAAGGGGGCTTGTCCACTTATCATCTCGAGGGCGGGTGTGATGTGATTTTCCAGATCGGTACCGCCAAATATGGCGTGCGCGATAGCGAAGGTAAACTCAGTGACGTGAAACTGCGCGAGGTCTCCCGGCATGTCAAGGCATTCGAGATCAAACTGAGCCAGGGCGCCAAGCCCGGGCGCGGCGGGGTGCTGCCGGCCATCAAGGTGACGCCGGAGATCGCGAGTATCCGCGGCATTCCGGTACATACGATTTCCAACAGCCCCAACCGCC
>Ga0154729_1078_pt4 | contig 10285 bp, 9 predicted proteins | sample Rifle2008BG16ft_FD_105737 | JGI IMG/M metagenome (GOLD analysis project Ga0154729, IMG submission 105737) | Gammaproteobacteria bacterium RBG_16_57_12
ACTGGGGATCGGTTATCTGTTTGCGATGATCTACGTGTGGGAATCCCATTCCGGTCGTGATAGCAAACCGATGCTGTCGGTCACCGACATCGTCATTGCCTACAGCGGTAACAAGCAGGGCACCAAGCTGGAGAGCGCCCTGCGTGGACCGATGTCCAAGATGCTGCCCGCCACTGAAAATCTGGAGATTATCGCCTGGGTGCGCAAGGGTGCGGGCAAGGAAGAATATGATGCGCGGATCAAGGGCATTTTTGATGAGCGCTGTGTGGTCTGCCATAACAATCGCAACCCGCATTTACCCAGCCTGGAGGATTTCGAAGGCGTCGGTCAGGTTGCCCAGCAGGATAAGGGCGCCGACGTGTTTACCCTGGTGCGCGTCTCGCATATTCACCTGTTTGGTCTGACCTTTATCTTTTTCATGGTCGGCTTTATTTTCTCGCACAGTTATTTCCGCCGTGAATGGCTCAAGTGCGTGATTCTGGTTATTCCCTTCATATCGATCATTATCGACATTACCTCCTGGTACCTCACCAAGATCTTTGAGCCCTTTGCCTGGGCGATCCTGTTAAGCGGTGGTGTCATGGGCACCAGTTTCGCCATACAGTTTTTCGTCTCTATCTATCAGATGTGGTTCTACAAACTGCCCGCGGAAGGCGAGCGGCATTAAGCCGGTAAGCCGATGAAAAAGACCCTCTGGATAAGCGTGCTGATCGCCGGCGCCCTGACGGGCTGTGGCGAAAATGCCCAGCTCGATGTCAGTGACATCAGGCAGGAAGTTGAAGCAAAGGCCAAAATACCCGAGACCTATACACCGAAAATTGTCGGCGATGTGACAGCGGGCCAACAGATTGCCCGGCAATGCGTGTTGTGTCACGGTCTTGATGGCGCTGCCGCGCGCAGCGGATCACCCTTTATTGCCGGCGTGCCGCAGGATTATCTGATCCGCTCCATCCTCGCCTATGGAGATGGCTCGCGCAAACACGCTGATATGAAGCGTATGGCCGAAGCCCTGTCGCCGCAGGACCTGGAAAATGTCACGGCTTATTATGCTTCCCTCGATACCCCCTGGAAAGGCGCGGTGGTACAAAAGAACCGCCATGATTCGCTTGTTACGCCACAGGCGATTGCCGCCGGGGCAGCGCTCGCCTCCGGTTGCAATTCCTGTCATGGTGAAAATGGCCATAGTACCCGCCAAAGCATCATTCCCAGCCTGGCCGGGATGCCGCCGGAATATTTTATTCCAACATTGAAAGGTTACTTCACCGGCATCCGGGCACACGGTGTGATGAAGATGTTCAGCAAGTCACTGACGGACAACGACATCAACCACCTGGCCGCCTACTATGCCTCACGCGCCCCCATACAGGCGCCGCCTCCCAGAAAGGGCAATGCCGCAGCGGGCAAGCGTGCCGCGCAGGCCTGTGCCGGATGCCATGGCTATAACGGCAACAGCCTCAATCCACACGTTCCCAATCTAGCGGGTTTGCCGGCGGAGTACATCAGCAAGGCGATAAAGGACTATCGTGATGGCCGGCGCCGGGATGAGCTCATGACCGGCGCGGTGCGTGGGTTATCAAACGATGTGATCATCGATCTGGCGACCTATTATGGCAAGCAGGTTCCGGAGTCCAAGTTGCAGCGCCAGGAGGCGGCGACTATGCAATTTGATCCCGTCGCCGAGGGTGAGAAGATTGCTTCATCCTGTATCGCGTGTCATGGCGAAGATGGCAATAGCCTGACCGCCGGCGTGCCCAGCCTGACCGGCCTGCATGTGAAGTATCTGGTGGCGGCCACCCAGGCCTATCAGGAAGGTGCGCGTAAGAGCAATGTAATGGCCACCATGATTTCCCATCTCAGCGATACCGACATCGAAAAGGTCAGCTATTATTTTGCCACCCGCGCTACTCGCATCCGGCAAGCAACGCAGGAGGGGGATCCGCTCTCTGGGGAAAAAACCAGCGAGAACTGCGCCTCCTGCCACGGGGCAAAGGGCGTGAGCAGCGATCCGGCCAATCCCTCGCTGGCCGGCCAGGATGCCAAATATCTTTTTCTGGCCATCAGGGAATATGCCGGCGGCAAACGCGCTCATGAGGGCATGAAGAATGCCGTGGCAGAGCTGAGCGAGCAGGACATGCGCAATGTCGCCGCCTACTACGCCGCACAGACGGCGGTACAGCCGCAGACCTTCCTGCCGGAACTGCCCGCGATGATCATCGAGAAGAAGTGCAATCGCTGTCATGGCGCGTCGGGGCACAGCACCGAAGCCGGCACGCCGCGCCTGGCCGGCCAGATGGAATCCTATCTGGTGGTGGCCATGAAGGAATACCAGAATGGCACACGCAAGAGTCCGGTCATGCATGCCATGTCGGATGTGTTGAGCCTGATCGAGATCCAGGCCCTGGCGGCCTATTATGCACATCAATGATAAAGAAGCATGCCGGGCACTATTTTCCGGAAATACGCCATGCTAACATCTGCGCCCCGTTGTCATCATGAAATGATGGCAGTTATGTCGCAGTATTGAATCGGAGCACCTATGAAGAAAATCAGTATGGCCGCCCTGGCGGCGGTCGTCATCGTGTCCCTGGCGGGATGCGGCACGAAGGAGCGTGATGAACTGAAGGCCCATGTGGCCTCACTGCAGCAGGAGCTTACCAACACCAAGAGCACCCTGGCCACCACCGAGCAGGAATTGGCCCAGCTGCGCGATCATGTAAAAATAATCGAGGGCGAGCGTGATCAGGCCGTGGCCCAGACAAGCGAAATGAGCAATGAGCTGACCAGGGTAAAAGAGGAATTGGCCGCCAAAGCCAGGAAAAGGAAATAACCGCCTGAGTTGAAGGGCGCTTACTTAAGCGGTTGCATATCGATGTAGGGCGGGTTACGACTGCATGGATGCAGGAGGTAGAGCAATGCAGGAGCAATTGCCGAGGCGCATTTTTTTGCGCCGTAACCCGCCAGACGTGTCGCCACGCATCGCGCGGTGGGTTACGCAAAAATCGGCATGCTCATGTAGTGACATAGTATTTCCACAGTGAATATCTAAAGATGCGGGGCATAATTAACAACAAGCAGCGCGTTGCGGTTCTGGGCGCCAGCGACAAGCCGGAAAGTTACGCCAATCGCGCTATTCGGTTGCTGCTGGCGCACGGCCATGAGGTGGTTCCGCTGAACCCACGGCTCAAAACCGTCGAGGGGCTGGCCGTTATCCCCGATCTGGCCCAGATCACCGGCCGCATCGACACCCTGACGCTCTATGTCTCTTCCCGCATCTCATCGACATTGCAAGCGGCGATACTCCAGCTGCATCCGGGGCGCGTGATTTTCAACCCCGGCGCGGAGAACGAGGCATTGCGCACAATTCTGGATGAACATGGCATCGTTACGGAAAACGCCTGCACGCTGGTATTGCTGAACACCGGTCAATTCTGATTATTTCCTGATCTTGAAGGCTGTAACGGCCTTGATGAAGCACCGTGCATCATCAGGCGTGGCGCTACGGCCGTATCGCAAATCGGCATATTGTTCGGCAATCGCGCGGATGGACTGCTGTAACGCGGGAAACTCCCCACCGGCCCGGACGGCGAAATCGGCCGGCCCTTCCCAGGCATGGCGCTGCACCCCGCAACTCGCCAGCTTGCGGCAAAAGCGCCGATAGGCCCGCGTCACCGGATCGGATGTCGTCGGTCGATGCAACAGCAGATAAGCGGCCACCAGCAACAGCAAGCCCATCAGCAAGGTAAACATCACGGCAATTACCTTGGCCCAGCCGAAATTACCCAGGCCGATATCCTGCAACAATTGTTGCTGTTTTTGTGGATCATAACCGAGCACCCATTGAGTCCACTGATAATTGACGGCATCCCAGCCGCTGCGTACCCGGTGCAGGCCGCGCGCCAGCCAGCCGAGATCGGCGCGCAGCAATGGTTCGGCAAGCGTGGTGCGAAAGCGCTGATTATCGCTGAACGACACCACCCGTTGCGGTGGAATCACGGCGGTCGGATCAACCCGTACCCAGCCGCGCCCATCGAGCCAGACCTCGGCCCAGGCGTGGGCGTCGGATTGGCGCACGATCAGATAGTGACCCAGCGGATTGAGCTCCCCGCCCTGATAACCGGTGACCACACGCGCCGGGATGCCGGCAGCACGCATCAGAGTGACGAAGCCGGCGGCATAATGCTCACAAAAACCCTTGCGTGTCCGAAACAGAAATTCATCGATGGGGTCGGGGCCATTGAGCACCGGTGGCTGGCGTGTGTAATAAAAATCCTGCTGACTGAATAAATCCAGCGCCTGTTGCACAATCTGCTGTGGCAACAGACCCCCGGCACGCCAGCCCTGCGCCAGGGCGCGGGTTTGCGGATTCCGGTCCGGCAGATCCAGGGCCAGCTCACGCACTGCGGGCGATGGCGCCGGGGTGCGGTAGCGGGTATGAGAGACCACTTCGTAGCGATAATGGTCGGCTATTTTTTCCTTTGCCAGCAGTTGATAATCGAACCGCATTACACTGTCACCGGGGATAGTGGTCGGCAAATCCAGCGCGAACAGCCATAGCCGATTGTGTGGTACCAGGGTTATACGATAACGGGTTGCCTGCCCGAGCGGTTCTAGCTCCGGCTTCACCGGCAGGCCCATGACACCCTCACCATTCTCCAGACCTTCCCAATGGCGGCCATCGGTATGCCACAGGACCGGGCCGCGCCAATACAGTTGATCAGCGGCAGGCGGCTCGCCGATAAACTCCACGCGAAAGGCCACTTCGTCGGAATTCGCAAGATCATTGATGGTCCCGATATTCATTTCATCACTCAGCCCCGTGCGCGCGCTACCCTCGGGCGCGGGGAGCGCCCACAACGGACCCGGAATGCGCGGGAACAGCACAAACAACACCAGCATCAGCGGTATGGCCTGCAGTAACAGATTGCCCGCCAGGCGTGGATAATAGGTATCAAGCGGACTGGCCTGACTGGCCGGATGGTTGAGGACAATCAATGTCGCGGTCAACATCAGTACCACCACTAACAGATAGGCACCGGAAAAAATCGACTGATCAAACAGAAAGCCGGCAACCACCAGGAAATAGCCGATGAAAATGACCAGCAGGGTATCGCGCAGGGTACACATTTCCAGCAGCTTGACACAGAGCATGATGGTCAACAGCGCCGTGCCCGCCTCCAGTCCGCTGAAGGAGTTATATTGAAGGTAGATCACTGCGCACATCACGAGGGTCAGAATCAGTTTTACAATCGTGCCGGGCAATGGCTGGTGCTTCACCTCACACCACAGACGCCAAGCAAGCATGGTCAGACATAGCGCTGTGATTAATAGCGGCTGACGGAACAGCTGCGGAGTGACCACCATGACCATCGCCGTCAGCAACCAGAATAGTCCGGCCTGGGGTGGCATGATGAGATCTTCGCGATGCCGAGGAACTTCTCTGCGCGGCAGCTTCATGGCTGCTTACCGAACATGGCGAGGGCCTTCAGACAGGCATGACGATGCACCTCGCCCTGCAGAGGTGTAATCACCTGATCCGGCAATACCAGCCCATAGCGCAGTCCTGCCAGTTCCGCCTCCAATACCCAGCGGGCCAGACGCGATAAGCGCGCTTCGGTATCCAGGCCGGCAAGGATATCCCAGGACAGCATCAGCTCGTTGGCACGGTCGCCCCCGAACTGTTTGGTCAACAGGCCACGCTCACGCGCCAGCGCCTTCCAGTTCACCAGCCGCAGGGAATCGCCGGCATGATAGGGGCGAAAACCGGTGAAGTCATTGGTGCCGCGACCACGATCACCCTCCGCCCCGACATAACTGGCGGCCTCATGGGGCAGCTCACGATGGATATCCGGTTTCGGATAGACCAGGCAGATCATGTCGAACTGTAAGTGACTCCAGGCATGGAACAACCCCAGCGGGTAGCGGGTGTAGACAGTAAATCGTCCCATGGGATTTAGCCCGCGGCGAGCGGCGGTTGATTTAAGAGCCAGCCATTTGAATTCACCCGGCGCCAGATCCACGGACTGCGGGGCCTGGTGTGGCCATGCCACCTTGATCGCCAGCCGAATGCCATTATCAGGATTGTGTATGCATACGGGGAAACTCATTTCATCATCCACAAATACCGGTTGGCATTGCCCGGCCTTGAAGGAAAGCCCATGGAGATTGCGATAGGTATACAGAATGGACACCACCGCGAGGCTGGCCAGTAAAAAGGTCAAGGCATAGGCCAGACTGTTGTTGTAATTGATGGCCGCCAGCAACATGGGCAATAACATCAGGGCGAAGATCAGCCCGGCACGGCTGGGCAGGATATAGACACGACGCTGGCGCAGGGTGATGGTGCCCTGCTCCGGTCCCTCGCCAACGATAAACCGATCCAGACTGAAGCGCGCAGGTGGATGGTTGGCCATCAGGGTATGGCGACTTCCCTGAACGGCGCCACGATCTCCGCGGCTGAGCGCAGGCGGCTTTCACTGCTGGGCTGCAAACGGTGGGCGGCGACGTGAGGCAGGACATGCTGCACGTCTTCGGGGATGACATGATCGCGCCCGGCAATCAAAGCCAGGGCGCGTGCGGCAGTCACCAGGGCGACACCGGCCCGCGGTGACAGTCCTGATAGATAGTAGGGCGCCTCGCGGCTGAACGTGAGCAGCGCCTGCACATAATCCAGCAAGGCATCGGCAATATGCACCTCATGGATCTGACGCTGCAGTTGACGCAATTCGTCCGGCGCCATTACCGGGATGATATCCGCCAGCATCTCGCGCCGGTTGCGTCCGGCCAGCAGTTGTCGTTCCGCATCGGGCGCGGGGTATCCCAGTTCAATCCGCATGAGAAAGCGATCCAGCTGTGATTCCGGCAGGGGGAACGTGCCGATTTGATAGCTCGGGTTCTGGGTGGCGATCACAAAAAACGGATCGGGCAGCCGGCGTGTTTCTCCTTCGATGGTGACCTGGTGTTCTTCCATGGCCTCGAGCAGGGCACTCTGGCTCTTGGGGGTGGCGCGATTGATTTCATCGGCCAGAATGACCTGGGCAAAGATCGGACCGGGATGAAAATGGAATTCAGCACTTTCCCGCTCATAGACTGCAGAGCCCAGGATATCCGCCGGCAACAGGTCGCTGGTGAACTGAATACGATTGAATCTGAGGCCCAGGGTTGCAGCCAGCACATGCGCCAACAGGGTCTTACCTACGCCGGGCAGGTCTTCAATGAGTAAATGACCGCGCGACAGCACACAGGCAAGCGCCAGCCGCACCTGCGGATCCTTGCCGAGGATGATGGCGCTGACCTGGGCAATGGCCGCATTGATTTTGGGATTCATCAACTTCTATTTCTCATATCTTGGATTATCAGGGCTGTGGCTGATGGACAGCCTACAGCCGCGTCATCCGGCATCTGGTCGAGACCGGTAACGTGATAATTTATCGGCATCCACGGTGATTTTTTGAGTGAGTATAAGATGACTACCCCTATCGGCATGGCCGGGTTTGCGCCTCCATCGCACGCTGATCGCGGCTCCTGCTCGCCCCCACCGGGTACGGCGAGGTCATTATCTGGATGCCGGACCGGACTGGAGGAGGTATTTTCCTGATTTCACTATCGTATTTCACAGATAAAGTTATCTGCACTCTTGTCGAAATGCTAATTTAACCCCGCACTATGTATAGATATGGCAATGGATATCAGGGCATGGAAAGTATCGATGTAACCAAGCCAGAAGGATCGCCAGAGACGGCGTGGAAACTTCAGCATCAGATTCTACTGGTATTCACTCTCTCGGTAATCTGTCTCTCGCTGTTGGGCGCTATGGCCAGTAGCTGGATGGCGCGTGAAAAGTTTCTGAGTAATCTGCTGGACCAGGGATTGCAGATTACGAATACCCTTGCCCCACAAAGCACGCTTGCCCTGCTCTACGGTTCCGGTGAAAATGCCCGGGAAATGGCACGGGCCATCTTAAATTTTCCGAATGTCGAACATGTTGCGATCTATGACATTGCCGGGAAGAATCTGCTTCAGGAGGGCGTCCCTTCCGATTGGCGGCCCTCAAATAAACCGCCTGAGAAATTGGAGGCCTACCTTGCCCACGAAACGGCCGATGCCTGGCACTTCGTGGCACCGGTCCATGACCAGTATCCAGGAGATGAAGCCACGACCCAATTGGATATGGCCATAAGAGAGCCTCAGTTATTGGGATATGTCCATGTCATGCTCTCGAAACGGACGCTGTATGTCATGGAGCGCAGCGTCTTTATCGAAAATCTCGTAAGCACCTTCATCTTCGCCGGAGTCCTTGTCCTGCTGTTGCCCTGGCTGACATCCCTGCTGACCCGCCCCCTGCATAACCTGGCATTGCTGATGAAACAGGCTGAACAAGGAGAATCCCATGTACAGGCCAAGCCCAACGGGCCACGGGAAATTCAAGGCATGGCGCGGGCCTTCAACAAGATGATTTCAGTGCTGGAACAGCGTGCGTCCAATCTGGAAAGTCAGAGACATACCCTGTTACAGGAAATCAAAGAGCGCGAAGAGGCCGAACAGGAACTTGTCGTATATCGTAACCACTTGCAGGAAATGGTCGATGAGCAGACGAATGATCTCATCAAGGCGCGTGATGCCGCGCTGGCCGGCGAGCGCGCCATGTCCACGTTTATTGCCAACATCAGTCATGAAATACGCACACCGCTTACCGCCATCATCGGTTTTTCCGAATCGCTACTCTATAGCGACCAGAACATGGATGATCGTATCAATTCAATACACACGATCATCAAGAGCGGCAATCACCTGCTGAACATCATCAATAATATTCTTGATCTGTCCAAGATTGGGGCGGATAAATTCAGGATCGCGCAGTTGCAGTTTTCGCCTGTCGAGATATTGAAGGATATTGAATCGCTGGCAAGGCATCAGGCGCAGGAAAAGGGATTGGGATTTAATATTGAATATGCATTGCCACTGCCGGCACACATAACCGGCGATCCGGTATGCCTGAAACAGATATTGATCAATCTGTATAATAACGCCATCAAATTTACCGGGCAGGGATTCGTGACCATTCATGTCAGGTGTGACATTCCACATCAACAAATGACATTTGCCGTCACTGATACGGGGGTTGGTATCACCCCGGAACAGCTGGGCAATCTGTTCACTGCCTTCACACAGGCAGATTTATCGACCACCCGCCGCTTCGGCGGCACTGGCCTGGGGTTGCACCTGTCCCGCCAGCTGGCCCGATTGATGGGTGGCGACATCAAGGTGGAGAGCGCCTATGGCCAGGGAAGCCGTTTCTCCCTGACCATCGATACCGGACCTCTTTCGGACGTCGAGCTGATTATCGACCATGCCGAAATCGTAAAAGTGCCTGCAGCAGAAACAGCACCACGGGAGGAATATTTGTCCGGCAACGTCCTGCTTGCGGAAGATAATGCCAATAACCAGCGTCTGATCACCATGAACATCAAACGTGTTGGCGCCAGCGTCACGATAGTGCCCAATGGCGAGATGGCCGTGGAGCGGGCACTAAGCGGTGAATATGATCTGATTCTGATGGATATGCAAATGCCGGTCATGGACGGCCTGTCGGCCGTCAAACTCCTGCGGCAGGCCGGATATTCCCAGCCGATTGTTGCAATAACGGCCAGCGCCTTACATCATGACGTGGAGCGCTATCTTGCCGCCGGCTGCGATAGCTACATCAGCAAACCGATCGTACTGACCCAATTTTATAATACGCTCAGGCAATATCTTGCTCCAGGAATCGCTCCGGCAGATAGTGATACAATCAGGCCTGCATCACCTCCACAATTCATTGACACGGAGGAATTCAGGCAGTTAGCTCAACGCTTCGTTCATGAGCTGCCGGGCATCAGACAAAATCTCGAACAGTTCATGTTATCCGGAGAATGGGCTAAATTAGAAGTCCTCGTCCATGACCTGAAGGGCATGGGCGGCAGCTTTGGATATCCGCAATTGACGAATAAAGCGGGAAAAATTGAATTCGCAATTAAAAACAGGAGCTATACTCAGGCCAAATCTTTGTTAACATCTCTGGTTTCGCTTATCGGTGTGATATTATCCCACCACGATGGGACTCAGCCGCAGATGCGAGAATAATATAAGGATGCCATCAGGTGAACATAACAACTGGAATCAAGCTCAGGATACTCATTGCCGATGACCGGGCAGCGATACGCGATTATTTGAAAGGAATCCTGAACAGCAATTCGAGATTCGATATCAGTTACCTGGAGGCAGGTGACGGGCTCGCCGCCGTGGAACT
>Ga0154729_1115_pt2 | contig 10262 bp, 9 predicted proteins | sample Rifle2008BG16ft_FD_105737 | JGI IMG/M metagenome (GOLD analysis project Ga0154729, IMG submission 105737) | Gammaproteobacteria bacterium RBG_16_57_12
AGATAGGGCAACAGCTCACTCCGCCCCTGCAGATCCAGCGCGGCCAGAGGTTCGTCCATCAACAGCAGTGACGGGCTGGCCAGCAGGGCGCGCGCCAGGGCCACGCGTTGCTGCTGCCCCATCGATAACTGATGCGCCCGCGCCTCCAGCCAGGCGCCGATACCAAGGCTTGCCACGACCTGTTCCCAGTCGGCGCGCGCCTGGCCGCGCGGTGTACGGCGCCAGCCATAGTGTAGGTTATCCCGGATGCTCAGGTGCGGAAACAGCCGCGGCTCCTGAAAGGTAAAGCCGACGCCGCGCTTCTGCACCGGCACAAACACACCCTGCGGATCATCCTGCCACAGCACATCGCCATAGTGCACATAGGCCTGCGGCCAGCGTTCCAGACCGGCCAGGGCGCGCAGCAGACTGGTCTTGCCGGTGCCGGACCGGCCAAAGATGGCGGTAATCCCGCGCGCGGGCACCTCCAGATCAACAGACAGCGCGAAGGCGGGAAAAGCAATATTCAGCCGTGCGATCAGTGTTGATGTCATGGCCGCACCAAGGCACGGCGGTTGAACACATAGACCGCCAGCAACACCACAAAGGAAAACAGCAGCAGGCCAGCGGCCAGGCGGTGGGCGCCGGCATAGTCCAGCATCTCGACCTGATCATAGAGGGCGATCGACAGGACGCGCGTCTCGCCCGGAATGTTGCCCCCCACCATCAACACCACACCAAACTCCCCGAGGGTGTGCGCAAAGCCCAGCACCAGCGCCGTGACATAACCCCGCAGCGCCAGGGGCGAGGCGACGGTCAGGAAGGCATCGATGCGGCTGGCGCGCAGACACCAGGCGAGCTCCAGATATTTCCGGCCGACCCCCTCGAAGGCGCCCTGCAGGGGCTGCACCACAAACGGCAGGGAATACAGCACCGAGGCGATGACCAGGCCCTCAAAGGTGAAGGCCAGCGGCGCGCCGGTCAGTTGCAGCCAGGCACTGCCCAGAAATCCCTGCGGGGCAAAGGCCAGCAGCAGATAAAAGCCCAGCACGGTCGGCGGCAATACCAGAGGAAGTGCCACGATCGCCTCGACAAACACCTTCCAGCGCCGCCGGCTATGCGCCAGCCACCAGGCGAGCGGGGTGGCAATCAGCATCAGCAGGATTACCGTTGTGCCCGCCAGCCGCAGCGACAGGAGTATGGCGCTCCATACCCCCCCGGTAGCCGCCTCAGTCATGCGCGGGGCCAGATTCATTCACAGCGTGTGTCATAACCTTGCTGATGCAACATTGTCTGTGTCTCTGCTTCACACATAAATCGATAAAATGATGCCGCCGCCGGATTTTTCCCGGCCAGCAGCACCATCTGCTGCTCAATGGGCGCATGCAGCCCGGCCGGGATTTCCCGGTAATGCAGCCGCCACGGCCGTTCCTTGCCGAGGACTTGCGCCAGCGCCACCAACCCCAGACCGGCATTGCCGCTGACTACATATTGCAAGGCCTGTGCCACGTTTTCGCCCATGACCAGGCGCGAGCGGGTCTGATCGTACAGCCCCAGGCGCTGCAGCGTTTCCAGCGCCGCCGCGCCATAGGGGGCGGTCTGCGGATTGGCAATGGCAATGCGCTGCTGATCATCACTCAACACAGCGCGCAGCTCTGTGTGTTCAAGCAACGGTCTGTTATTACTGACCAGGGCCAGGCGACCTATGGCATAGATCTGACGGCTTCCCGGAACAGCGCGCCCCTGCTGTTCCAGTCGGGCGGGATAGTCGGCATTTGCCGCCAGATAGACATCATATGGCGCGCCCTGGGTAATCTGGGCATAGAGTATGCCGCTGGCAGCGGAGCTGATGACCAGGTGATGACCGCTGCGTTGTTCAAACTGCGGCTTGATGATGCGCAGGGTATCGGCAAAATTACTGGCCACCGCCACCCGCACTGTATCGGCATAAACAGCGGATGACAGACTGCACAGCAGGAAGGCGATGCCCAGATGGCAATATCCTGCCAAGGATATCTTCATTACACGCACCGATTAGCTGACTCCTGTGATCGTTATGGGCACCTAACAGGGTTGATCAATGCCCCGCCCTGGTGCAGGGATGCCCGATACTGGTGATGTTTATTACTCGAGGCCTATTGTATCTCAGTACAACATAAAAGTGCCGACGCGGTAACCGGGTTCAAGTACACTATGCATAGCAATTCGAAATGAAATATTTGGCTTACACAAGCAAGCGGCGCTCGCGCCCACTACTCCTGGATATGTATCTATCTTGATGTGATGGCAACTCAGGCAGGCAACGCTTCCAAACCGGCATTGATCGATCCCCATGGACGACGGATCGACTATATCCGTTTGTCCGTCACCGATAAATGCAATCTGCGCTGCTTCTATTGCCTGCCCGAGGGTTATAAGGATTTTACCGAACCCTCAAGCTGGTTGAGCTTTGATGAGATCGAACGGGTGATACGCGCCTTTGCCGATCTCGGCGTGCGCCGGGTGCGGATTACCGGCGGTGAGCCCCTGGTGCGAAAGAATTTGAGCGCGCTGGTGGCGCAACTCAATGCCATCGACACGATCGACGATCTATCACTGAGCACCAATGCCTCACTACTGAGGCGCGATGCCCCGGCACTAAAACAGGCGGGCATCGCACGCATCAATGTCAGTCTCGATACCTTACTCGGCGATCGTTTTGCCCAAATCACCCGCAATGGCCAGCTGGCAACGGTGCTCGATGGTCTCATGGCCGCCAAGGCCGCCGGCCTGACTCCGATCAAAATCAACATGGTCGTCATGAAAGATGTCAATGATGATGAAACCGAAGACATGGTGTTGTTCTGTCTGGAACACGGCTTCACCTTGCGCTTTATCGAAACCATGCCCATGGGTGATAGCGGGCGTAGCGCCAGTTTGCAATATCTCGACCTTGATATCGTGCGCAAACATCTGGCCGGCCGTTTCGACCTGATCGACAGCGTCATGCCGGGTGGCGGGCCGGCGCGTTATATGAATGTGAAGGGAACGGACCTGCATATCGGATTTATCACGCCGATCTCACAACATTTTTGCGATACCTGCAACCGGGTTCGTCTGTCGGCCGACGGTACACTTTATCTATGCATGGGGAATGAACACAGCTTTGCGCTACGGCCGCTGCTCAGAGAAGGCATCAGTGACGATGATCTCAAGCACGCCCTGCTGCGGGCGCTGGCTCTCAAGCCCCGGCAGCATGATTTTAACAGCCAGCCCGGCAAGATCGTGCGGGTTATGGCCAGATTGGGCGGTTGACGGCTGCTTGCTGCAATTCACCACGGGTGTTGATATTGGCAAACGCCATGGCACAATCGCTAAAGTCCGTTATCGCCAGGCGCCGGGCGGCGAGCCAGTCCTGCACCTTGCGCTGGCCCGAGCCCAGATAATCTTGCAGATCATCGAGCGCCTCACGTCGCGCCAAAAAACACACCGCCTGCAGATCGCCTGCCACCGTGGCCGCGCTCACCTGTGCCTGCTCCGCCTCCAGGGCAACCATCAAGCGCCGGGTCAGATCATCCGGTAAAAACGGCGCGTCGCAGGGCACACACAAGATGTAGGGGGTTCTGACCAGGGGTAAGGCGCTCAGCAGTCCGGCCAGTGGCCCGCGAAAGTCCGGCCAGAGGTCCTGCGCCAGTGGATAGCCGTATCGGGCGTAGCGATCCAGATGACGATTAGCATTGATGATGATCGGCCCGACCTGCGGGCGTATTCTGGCAATGACATGTTCGATCAGCGGCTTGCCATCCAGCACCAGCAGGCCTTTCTCCACACCGCCCATGCGCAGGCCTTTACCGCCGGCCAGGATGATGCCGGTGATGGGGTTATTCTCGGGCATCACCATCAAAATCTGTTAATCCTAAGACAATAGCTCGGAAAACGGCAGTACATCCACCCGCTCACCGCGCCGGATGGTCCGGCCTTCTGCTATGATCGCCAGGCCGTTCGCCCAGGTAAGCGAGCTCAGCGCCCCGGAACTTTGATTGGGATAGAGCGAAACGCGGTACTCGCCCTGCTCATCCGGCGCCATGCGCGCGCGGGCATATTCGCGACGTTTGCCGGCCTTGGGCCAGTCAAAATCGGCGAGCGCGTGCATCACGAGCGGCGCCACATTTTCAGCGCCCTGACAACGCAGGAGAAAGGGCCGCAGGATCAGGCAGAAGGTCACAAAGGCCGCCACCGGATTGCCGGGCACGCCGAAGAAGGCTGTGCCGGCAACCTGTCCATACGCCAGCGGCTTGCCCGGCTTGATGGCGACACGCCATAAGATAATTTCACCCTGTCGCTGCACGGCCGCCTTCACATAATCCTCTTCACCCACCGACACGCCGCCACTGCTGATAATCACATCGGCCTGACGCGCCGCCGTGCGCAACACCTCGCCGGTATGCTCAAGATCATCCCGGATACAACCCAGATCGATCACCTCGCAATCCAGGGTCTGCAACAGGCCGATCAGGGTCATGCGGTTGCTGTCATAGATCTTGCCCTCGGGCAGGGGCTCGCCGGGCTGCGCCAACTCATCCCCGGTGGAGAGCACCGCCACGCGCAGGCGGCGATAAACCGCTACACGGCCCAGTCCCAGGGTGGCGATCACGCCCAGCTCCTGTGGCCGCAGGCGCGCGCCGCGTTTCAATACCACGTCGCCGGATGCAATGTCTTCGCCGCGACGGCGGATATTGGCGCCGCACCTGGCTGGCGCCGTGAAGTGAACCCGGTCGCCATTTCGATCACACTGCTCCTGGGCAATCACCGTATCCGCGCCGGCAGGAATCCAGGCGCCGGTAAAAATACGTGCCGCCGTGCCTTGTGCCAGCGTTGTAACAGGATCACCGGCACAGATACGCTGCCTGACCGGCAGCCATCCATCACCCGGCAGATCATCATGGGCGAATGCATAACCGTCCATGGCGCTATTATCCGCCGGCGGCACGCTCACGGATGATGTTACTGACTCTGCCAGCACCCGCCCCAGGGCGGCGGTGATGGGAACCGTCTCAACCTCGCCGACCACCCGGGCCTGTATCAGCAGGGCGGGCAGGACCTGATCGATACCGGATAATGCGGGTGCGTCACAACAGTCAGCGGGCATGATACATTCTTTGCCTGTCATCTATATTATCGCTCGGTGAGACGCGGCAACAGGTTGATAAAGTTGCACGGTTGGGTACGGCTATCCAGCTGGGCTTGCAGAATTTCCTGCCATGCCAGGGTGCAGGCGCCGGTCGAACCCGGCATACAAAAGATCAGCGTGCCATTGGCCAGGCCCGCCACCGCCCGCGACTGAATGGTCGCGCTCCTGATGTCCTGATAGGACAACATGCGGAACAGCTCGCCGAATCCGGCGATGTGCTTATCGAACAGAGGCAAAACCGCCTCTGGCGTGATGTCGCGACCGGTCATGCCGGTGCCGCCGGTGATGAGCACCACCTGGATGCCAGCATCGGCAATCCAGCGCGAGACCAGGGCGCGCATCTGATAGATATTGTCGGGAAGAATACATTTTTCAACCAGCCGGTGACCCAGGGCCTGCAATTGCTCCGCCAGATACCTGCCGGAGGTATCGGTCTCGTCGGCACGGGTATCCGAGACAGTCAATACCGCCATACTGACTGGCAAGAATTCGGCATTATCCTGAGTACGCGACATCACATTCTCCTGCCTGTTGATCGATCATTCGATAATAAAACAAACCTGCCTGGGTGGATACCCAGCAGCCTCCTAAGGAGAGTCCCCCGTCATATCAGGCGCCCCCGGATAACATTTGCCGCCGGGTGAATATTTATTATTGATATGCTGCTCGATCTTTGCCTTGTTTACCTGCACAGACTCGATTTGCAGGTATTGGCGCCAGGTTGCCAGGGCATTGGTGCAATCGCCATCCCGCTCATAGGCCAGCGCGAGATTCCAGTAAGCCGTCGGATTCCAGCCCTCCATCTTGATCAGCTCCTGAAAATAAAACCGCGCCGAGGCATAATCCTTCATCGCCAGATACAGCCCCCCCCTGTGGTTCAGGAGGCTGGGCGTGATGCCGCCCGCCGCCAGCGCCGCCTGACGAAACGCGTTATCCGCTTGCGCATAGCGGCCGAGCTTGACCAGCAACACGCCATAGGCTTCATGCGCCTTGTCATTCTTCACATCCAGCGTGGTCGCGCGCCGCAGGGCCTGTTCCGCTTTTTCATATTCTCCGGCTAGCAAATAATCCGCCCCCAGATTACCCCAGGCACGCGAGGAGTTGGGGGCGACTTTCACGGCATGCTCATACAATGAAATGCTGGAGCTCCAGACGGGGATGCGGATCATGGCCGACCAGGCCAGCAGGGCAATAACTGCCAGCCCGACCACCGTCACGCCGGTACGTGTCGCCACACCCTGCTGGCTGATTCGCGCCATCGTCAGGGCCAGCAGTCCGGCCAGGCCCGCCGAGGGCAGATACATGCGATGTTCAAATACCATTTCCAGGGCGACAAACGAGCTTTCTATCGCCAGAGTAGCCGGCACCCACAGCAGAAAAAACCCATAAAGCCGGTAACCCCGCCGCAACAGAAGCCAGATACCGCCGCCAATCCACAGCAACAGCCCCGCCAACGCCGCCAAGGTTGCCGGCGGATCCAGCAGAGAGCTTGATTTGACAAAATCATGCTCGATGGAAAAGCGCTCCGGCAACGGCCAGATCATCTGCGAAAGATAATGTAAGATCACCCGGGGCTGGCTGAGCAGCCGCTCGCCCAGGGTAAAGTCACGTGTGTGGTATTCCGGGTAAAAACGCTGGCTGAGGGGTCCGGCGCCGGAGATCAGGTCGATGACTACATAGAGCACCAGCACTACCGGAGCAGCCAGCAGCAGTTTATCCCAGCCATGCTGAATCAGTGGCTGGCGGTCTCTGATCACGCCGTATTCCAGTAAAAAAATCAGCGCGGGCAGAACATAGGCGTTCTCTTTACAGAGGATCGCCGCCACACCGCTCAGCAGAGATAGCGCGGCCATGACCCAGCGCCGTCCATTCGATTCGGCTTTGCGCGCGGCAAGATAGGCCAGCAGCGACAGTAACATGAATAGTGCCGCCATCGACGCCATGCGCTGTATGATGTAGGTAACCGCCTGGACCTGTATCGGATGCACGGCCCACATCAGTGTGGCAAGAAACGCGGCCAGGACAACCCTGCTGTTGTACTCTTTTGAATCCGCGCCACGGAGGATGGTCAGCAGCAACAGAAACACCGCGATCGCCACCAGAGAATGAATGATGATATTGGTCCACTGAAATGGCCGGGGCGTACCTGAACCGCGCCACCAGTCGATGCCCAGTGTCAGATTGGGCAGGGGCCGTGATGGCAGATGCGCCCCCTCCAGCACGCCCTGCAGGGAAGGAATGTCCAGATGCTGGATACGGATCGCCGGCGCCATAATGATGTTGGCTTCATCATCGAGATGAAAGGCGTTCCCCGGGGCGTCCTGATATACGAAGACGATGACTCCGGCAAGCGCAATGATGTAGGCAAGCAATCTTTTCATTATAACCAACACCGATGAATGGACGTATAGTAACATTTATGGTCATGATGACGATAAATCACTACCACCGCGGTATCCGGAATTAAATCGCGATGATGATATTTTCCTCACTGCGTGAACGCCTCAGGCACTGGATCTGGGATGCCGACTTGCGCACCCTGTCCGGTGCCAGGGCGCTGCCCTTCAGGATACTGCGTATCAGTCACCTGATTTATCGTGACCTTGCCGATGGTCAGTTGACCCTGCGGTCCATGAGCCTGGTCTACACCACGCTGCTGTCTTTGATCCCCCTGCTGGCCATCAGTTTTTCGGTGCTCAAGGGATTTGGCATGCACAACCGGTTTGCCCCCCTGTTACTGGATATTCTCAGCCCCCTGGGTGATAAGAGCGTAGAGATCACCGGATACATCATCCGTTTCGTCGAACACATACGCGCCGATATCCTGGGCTCGGTGGGACTCGCCTTTCTGATCTACACGGTCATCTCCATGGTTCAGAAGGTCGAACAGGCCTTCAATTACACCTGGCATATCAAGCGCCATCGCCCGATCATGCAGCGCTTCAGCAATTATCTGAGCGTCATCCTGGTTGGGCCGGTGTTGATATTTTCAGCCCTGGGCATCATGGTCTCGCTGCTGGCCAGCGACCTGATGCAGCAGACCATCGCCATCCGCCCCTTTGGCATCCTGCTGACATGGCTTGCCTACCTGTTGCCCTATCTGCTGATCATCGGGGCCTTCACCTTCTTCTACATTCTGATTCCCAACACCAGGGTCCGGTTCCACTCCGCCCTGGTCGGCGCAACAATTGCCGGTATCGCATGGAAAACCATCGGCTGGGCCTTCGCGACATTTCTGGTCAATTCACCCGCCTACCTGGCCATTTACTCCACCTTCGCCATCCTGATTCTTTTCATGATCTGGCTGTATATCAGCTGGCTGATTCTATTATTGGGCGCCAGCATCGCCTTTTATCATCAACATCCTGAATTTATCCGCCTGGGCGGCCGTTCGCCGCTGTTGAGCAATGCTTATCAGGAACGTCTGGCCTTTAACATCCTCTATCTCATCTGCCACAATTATTACCAGCAACAGGCCTTGTGGACCCTGGAAGGTCTTGCCCGCCATCTTCAACTACCCTCCGACATTGTCGACGGAGTTTTGGCCGTGCTGGAGAGACACGGCTTTATCACGCAAAGTGGTGATGAAGGGGAAAATGGTTATTTACCCGCTCACCCGCCCGAATCGGTTTATCTCAAGGACATACTCATGGCGATACGCCAGAGTGGCGATACCTGGTCACCGGGAAGCCTCGATCAGGCTATGAATGAGGTAATCAATGGGCTGTTTGCCAGCCTAGACCGCGCACAAGAACAGGCGCTGGCAGGGCAGACCCTGAAGGCACTGGCAATGTCCGAGCCGGGCAGGCGGCTGGAGTGAATTATCCTAGAAACGGTAGTTGGACGGGGTGGAGTGTGCGGTTTTCAGCCCTCGGCCTTGATCAGGCTGATGAACTTATGCGCCGCATCGAAAGTCAGCTCAAACACCCCATGCACACCGTCATGGGTAACAAACGACCGTAACGCGCTCGCCGGAAATTCCACAACCCGCCCGTCAAGAGACCGCACCCGGACGGCCCGCGCCACGCCCTGGTAATAGGCCAGATAATCATCATAGGACAGGTCAAGGCGGAATCTGAGATGGTTATCCATTGTCACCGGCACATGGTTGATTCATACCCTTCAAGATTGCCGGCATACACACACAAAATCAACAGGGCCGGGGGGCAGGATGAAAACAGGGGAGCTTACTGATATATTCACAGCGATATGAAAATTCTTCTCTCCATCATCGATCAACCCACTCTACAGTTGATTACTTCTATTGCCGAATCCGCAGGCTTTGAGGCCATTGCCTTGGCTTCAACCAGCACTTCCCCTGACGCCCCTGGCAGGGATGACTATCAGATCGTCATCACCGATTCGCTGTCGCTATGCCGTGATCTCCGTAAGACCGCCAGCGGCAATTTCGTCCACATCATCGTGTTGACACCGCGTATCGATGCCCAGACCGTCGACAGGTTGCTCAATGATGGCGCCGATGATTATCTGATCTTTCCGGTTGAGGAGACCCACACCCTGGCCCTGCGCCTGCGTACCGCCGCGCGCCAGGTGTTGCAGCGCATTGATTTTGGAAAAACGCTTGCCGATCTCAGCAATACCGTCGGCGTGCTGGAGCAAAGCCACGAGGACATGCTGTCCATCCTGAACCAGTTGCGGATAGGCTCGGGCATGACCGGCCCCTATGGCGATCTGATATTTCTCAACCAGAGCGCCAGGCAGATCTTCGAACTGGACGACAATTACCGGAACAAAATCTGGTTCGAGGTCTTTCCGTTCAAGCCCTCCGACATTGTCCTGCTGCGCAATCTCATGGACACTCCCACTGAGAAACGTAAGAAGCTGCCGGTGCATTTGCGTACCGCGGGCGGACGTTACTACTGGCTGGACATCGAGGTCTTCGATGATCCGGCGCTGCCGAAGCGCAAGGTGTTTTTTTTCTACGACATGTCCGAGGTCTATGACCTGCGGCGCATGCTGGACCAGAAGGCGGAATTCCGCGATCTGGTCGGCAAAAGCAAGCCGATGCATCAGGTCTACCAGACCATCCAGGAAGTGGCCGGGGTCGATATCACGGTCTCCATCGAAGGCGAAACCGGCACCGGCAAGGAAT
>Ga0154729_1035_pt2 | contig 10055 bp, 7 predicted proteins | sample Rifle2008BG16ft_FD_105737 | JGI IMG/M metagenome (GOLD analysis project Ga0154729, IMG submission 105737) | Gammaproteobacteria bacterium RBG_16_57_12
GGTCGGCGAAGATCACGGTTTCCTTCAAGCCAACGCGGCGATAGCATTCGTTGATCAGGCGAGAAATCGCCTTCTTGGTCATATTGCCATTGATCTGATCGAACGACATGCCTTGCGGCAATATCTCGGACAACAGGGCGCGGCCCACCGTGGTATCCACGATACGGCGCCGCTCATTGCGCCCGCCATCATCGGTCAGCACCACTTCCCGGATGCGGACCTTGACCCGCGCATGCAGATCCACCTGGCGACCCTCATAGGCGCGGTGCACCTCCTGAACGTCGGCAAAGACCATGCCTTCGCCCCTGGCGTTGATGCGCTCACGGGACATGTAATACAGGCCTAGCACCATATCCTGGGACGGCACGATAATCGGCTCGCCATTGGCCGGGGACAGGATGTTGTTGGTGGACATCATCAGGGCGCGGGATTCGAGCTGGGCCTCCAGGGTCAGCGGCACGTGCACCGCCATCTGGTCACCGTCGAAGTCGGCGTTGTAGGCCGCGCATACCAGCGGATGCAGTTGAATCGCCTTGCCTTCGATCAGCACCGGTTCAAACGCCTGGATACCCAGGCGGTGCAGGGTCGGCGCACGATTGAGCAGTACGGGGTGCTCGCGGATGACCTCTTCCAGGATATCCCAGACCTCCGGTCCTTCGCGCTCCACCATTTTCTTGGCGGCCTTGATGGTGGTCGCCAGGCCGCGGCGTTCCAGCTTGGAGAAAATGAAGGGCTTGAACAGCTCCAGCGCCATTTTCTTGGGCAGTCCGCACTGGTGCAGCTTGAGGGTCGGACCCACCACGATGACCGAACGGCCGGAGTAGTCGACACGCTTGCCGAGCAGGTTCTGGCGGAAGCGGCCCTGCTTACCCTTGATCATATCGGCCAGGGACTTGAGCGGACGGCGGTTGCTACCGGTAATGGCGCGGCCGCGGCGGCCGTTATCCAGCAGCGCATCCACCGCTTCCTGCAACATGCGCTTTTCGTTGCGCACGATGATGTCGGGTGCATTCAGGTCCAGCAGGCGCTTGAGACGGTTGTTGCGGTTGATCACGCGTCGATACAGGTCATTGAGATCGGAGGTCGCAAAACGGCCGCCGTCCAGGGGCACCAGCGGGCGCAGCTCCGGCGGCAATACCGGCAATACGGTCATCACCATCCACTCGGGATGGTTGCCGGACCCGATAAAGGCTTCCACCAGCTTCAGGCGCTTGGACAGCTTCTTGAATTTGGTCTCGGAAGAGGTTTCGTTGATTTCCGTACGCAGCTTGGCCGCTTCGGTCTGCAAATTGATGCTACGTAACAGCTCGAGAATCGCCTCGGCGCCCATGCGTACATCGAACTCATCGCCATGCTCTTCGATGGCGTCCAGATAGGCCTCGTCGCTGAGGATCTGGCCGCGCTCCAGGGAGGTCATCCCCGGATCGATCACCACGAAGGCCTCGAAGTACAACACGCGCTCGATATCGCGCAGGGTCATATCCAGCAGCAGTCCCATGCGGGACGGCAGGGACTTGAGAAACCAGATGTGGGCGACCGGGCTGGCCAGCTCGATATGCCCCATGCGTTCACGGCGCACCTTGGAAACGGTGACTTCCACGCCGCACTTCTCGCAGATCACGCCGCGATGCTTGAGGCGCTTGTATTTGCCGCACAGGCATTCATAGTCCTTCACTGGCCCGAAGATCTTGGCGCAGAACAGGCCGTCGCGCTCCGGTTTGAAGGTGCGGTAATTGATGGTCTCGGGCTTCTTGACCTCGCCGTAAGACCAGGAGCGGATTTTTGCCGGCGATGCCAGGCCGATGCGTATGGCATCAAAATCTTCCAAGTGGCTTTGCTGCTTGAGAATATATAATAAGTCTTTCAAGATCGTCTCTCCTGCTGCGCGATATCTACACGATGTAAGTGATATCCATGACCGGCGATGGCGCAACCGGTCATGGCAACGACTGCGTTAATGCTGTTCCAGCTCGATATCGATACCCAATGCCCGAATTTCCTTGATCAGCACATTGAAGGACTCCGGCATGCCCGGCTCCATGCGATGATCGCCATCGACTATATTCTTATACATCTTGCTGCGCCCGTTAACGTCGTCAGACTTCACGGTGAGCATTTCCTGCAAGGTATAAGTGGCCCCGTAGGCCTCCAGCGCCCAGACTTCCATTTCCCCGAAACGCTGGCCGCCGAACTGGGCCTTGCCGCCCAGCGGCTGCTGGGTAACCAGGCTGTAAGGCCCGGTTGAGCGGGCATGCATCTTGTCATCCACCAGGTGGTTGAGCTTGAGCATGTACATGTACCCCACGGTCACGGCCCGGTCGAAGGCCTCGCCGGTGCGACCGTCATAGAGCAAGGTCTGACCGCTTGTTGGCAGATCAGCCAGAGCGAGCATATTCTTGATCTCGAGCTCGGAGGCTCCTTCGAATACCGGGGTGGCCATCGGCACGCCGGCGCGCAGATTTTCCGCCAGCTCCATGACCTCTGCTTCGTTCAGGGCGGCCAGTTCCTTCTTCTGTTCCGGATTGGAGTTATAGATCCTGGCCAGGAACTTGCGGATCTCCTCGGCCTTCTGATGGGCTTCAAGCATGTCACCGATCTTCTTGCCCAGGCCCTTGGCCGCCCAGCCCAAGTGGGTTTCCAGCACCTGGCCGACATTCATACGGGACGGTACGCCGAGCGGGTTCAACACGATATCCACCGGCTCGCCAGTGTCCTGGTAAGGCATGTCTTCCACCGGCACGATCTTGGAGATAACCCCCTTGTTACCGTGGCGGCCCGCCATCTTGTCACCCGCCTGGATGCGACGCTTCACGGCCAGGTAAACCTTGACCATCTTCAGGACACCGGGGGCCAGATCATCACCGGAGGTCAACTTGCCACGCTTTTCTTCCAGCTCGGCATCCAGCTCCTTGCGCAGGGCCTTGAGCTGTTCGGCCATCTTCTCCAGCTGGGCATTGGCCTCGTCATTCTGCAGGCGGATTTCAAACCATTTGTCACGCGCCAAGTCGGCCAGGTAATCATTGGTAATCTTGTTGCCGGACTTCAATCCACTGGGACCACCCAGGGCCACCTTGCCGTGCAGGATCTTCTCGATACGCAGAAAGGTATCGTCCTCCACGATCCGGTAGCGGTCATTGAGGTCTTTCTTCACCTTGGCCAGTTCGGCTTCCTCGATCTGCTTGGCACGGGCATCTTTCGGCACACCGTCACGGGTGAATACCTGTACATCCAGGACCGTGCCATTCATGCCGGACGGCACACGCAGCGAGGTATCCTTCACATCGGAAGCCTTTTCGCCGAAGATCGCCCGCAGCAGCTTCTCTTCCGGGGTCAGCTGGGTTTCGCCCTTGGGCGTCACCTTCCCGACCAGGATGTCGCCGGCATGTACCTCGGCACCGACAAACACGATACCGGATTCATCCAGGCGCGACAGGGCACTCTCGCCGACATTGGGGATATCCGCGGTGATTTCCTCCGACCCCAGCTTGGTATCACGCGCCACACAGGCCAGCTCTTCGATGTGGATGGTGGTATAACGGTCTTCCTCGACCACACGCTCTGAAATCAGGATGGAGTCTTCGAAGTTGCAGCCGTGCCAGGGCATGAAGGCTACTTTCAGATTCTGCCCCAGGGCCAGCTCGCCCATATCGGTAGAGGGGCCATCTGCCAGTACATCGCCGCGGGCAATCACGTCACCCGGCTTGATCAAGGGCCGCTGGTTGATACAGGTATTCTGGTTGGAGCGGGTATACTTGGTCAGATTATAAATATCGACGCCCGCCTCACCCGCCACGGTTTCATCATCATTGACGCGCACCACAATACGGGCGGCATCGACTGAATCAACCACGCCACCGCGCTTGGCCACCACGGTAACCCCCGAGTCAACCGCCACGACACGTTCCATGCCGGTACCCACCAGCGGCTTCTCGGCGCGCAGGGTCGGCACGGCCTGACGCTGCATGTTGGAGCCCATCAGGGCGCGGTTGGCATCGTCATGCTCCAGAAACGGAATCAGCGACGCCGCCACGGATACGATCTGTTTGGGCGAAACGTCGATGTATTCCACCCGGTCCGGCGTGGCCATGGTGAATTCATTCTGGTTACGACAGGAAATCAGCTCGTCCACCAGATTACCCTTTTCATCGACGGTGGCATTGGCCTGGGCAATGACATACTGCCCTTCTTCAATGGCGCTCAGATAATCGATCTTGTCCGACACCCGGCTGTTGACCACCTTGCGGTAGGGCGTTTCCAGGAATCCATACTCGTTGGTACGGGCATAGACGGATAGTGAGTTGATCAGGCCGATATTCGGGCCTTCCGGCGTTTCAATCGGACAGACGCGGCCATAATGGGTCGGATGAACGTCACGTACCTCGAAACCGGCGCGTTCGCGGGTCAATCCACCCGGGCCAAGGGCCGAGACGCGACGCTTGTGAGTCACTTCGGACAGCGGGTTGTTCTGGTCCATGAACTGGGACAGCTGGCTGGAGCCGAAGAATTCCTTGATCGCCGCCGATACCGGCTTGGCATTGATGATCTCCTGCGGCATCATGGTCTCGATTTCGCTCTGACTCAGGCGCTCCTTGACGGCACGTTCGACGCGCACCAGACCGGTGCGGAACTGGTTTTCCACCATCTCGCCCACGCTGCGCACCCGGCGATTGCCCAGATGATCGATATCATCGACCACATCCTTGCCGTTACGAATGTTCAACAGGGTCTTGAGCACCCCGATAATGTCATCATTGGACAACACACCCTCGCCCGTGATTTCCTCGCGACCGATACGGCGGTTGAACTTCATGCGGCCGACCGGTGACAGATCATAGCGTTCATGGTTGAAAAACAGGTTCTGAAACAGCGCCTGTGCGGCATCCTTGGTCGGCGGTTCGCCAGGACGCATCATCCGGTAGATTTCCACCAGGGCTTCAAGATCATTGGTGGTAGTGTCGAGGCGCAGGGTATCGGAAATAAAGGGACCATGATCCAGATCGTTCACATAGAGGGTCTTGATCTCTTTGGCCCCCGCCTTGATCAGCTTGCTGAGCAGGTCCTCGGTGATTTCCTCGTTGGCGTTGGTAATGATTTCGCCGGTAGACATATCCACGATGTCATTGGCTATCACCTTGCCGATAAGATATTCGCGCGGAACGTCCAGGGCGTTGACTCCCGCCTCGGCCAGTTCACGAATATGACGGGCGGTGATACGGCGGCTCTTCTCAACCAGCACCTTGCCCTTGATCTTGATGTCAAACATCGCGCTTTCGCCACGCAGACGCTCGGGCACCAGCTCCAGGGTGAAATTGTCACCGTTCTTGACGTGGAAGGTATTTATGTCAAAGAACATTGCCAGTATCTGCTCGTTAGAATAGCCGAGCGCGCGCAGCAGTATGGTTGCCGGAAGTTTGCGACGCCGGTCGATACGCACAAATACGCAATCCTTGGGATCAAACTCGAATTCCAGCCAGGAACCACGGTATGGAATCACCACGGAATTGTAGAGCAGCTTGCCCGAGGAATGGGTCTTGCCCTTGTCGTGATCGTAGAATACGCCGGGCGAACGATGCAGCTGGGAAACGATGACGCGCTCGGTGCCATTGATGATGAAGGTACCGTTTTCCGCCATCATCGGGATTTCTCCCATGTAGATTTCCTGCTCCTTGATGCCCTTGACCACCTTGGAACCTGCCGGGGCATCCTTGTCATAGATCACCATACGGACCTTGACGCGCAGTGGTGCGGCAAAGGTCATGCCCCGCAGGCGGCATTCCTTCTCGTCAAACCCCGGCTTACCCAGGGTGTAACTGACATACTCCAGGGATGCGTAGCCGGAATAACTCTGAATAGGAAAAATGGATTTGAAGGCGGCATGCAGCCCATCATCGATCCGGGCCTCCGGCCTGACATCCATCTGCAAGAAATGACGATAAGAGTCTATCTGGGTTGCCAGCAGATACGGCACCTCCAGAATACTATGACGTTTACCAAAGTCCTTGCGGATGCGTTTTTTCTCTGTAAACGAGTAAGCCATCAGGATACCTCTGCTATTTACCCAAAAATAATTCTGTGTTGAAACATCATGCTCCCCATCGGCAAGTCATGATATTCACTGCCGCCACCAGATCAATGGGGCGGACCAGCACGAAAAGGCCGACAGCACTAGCTGTCAGCCAACTGACTAACTGTTAACGCCCTTTAATAACAATAACCATCTAACCCGGATGGAGTACACCCTCAAAGGGAACATCAGTTACGCCATTCACTGCTGAAGTAAGAAATCTCTGATTTATTTAGAGATTCTGTGGCACCGGGATGTGCCGCCATCTTCGATGGCGACAAGCCATTGAAAATGAAGGAAAGCGAAAACCACGTTTTTCGCTTTCCATACTCTGATAATTCCCGGTTGGAATTGTCAGAGCTCCCCTAAGTTATTTGCCTCCAAGGCAATACCGGATGAACATCCCTGTCCATCCGCCGAAATTGCTTCCGGAGATTACTTGATGTCGGCCTTGGCGCCGCCTTCTTCCAGCTGCTTCTTGAGTGCCGCCGCTTCATCTTTGGAAACGCCTTCCTTCACGGTTGCCGGCGCACTTTCCACCAAATCCTTGGCTTCCTTCAGGCCCAGACCGGTGATGGCACGCACCACCTTGATCGCGGATACCTTGTTGTCGCCAGCGGATGTGAGAATGACGTTGAACTCGGTCTTCTCTTCAGCGGCGGGAGCGGCGGCGGCAGCCGGAGCGGCCGCAACCGCAGCGGCAGCGGATACACCGAACTTCTTTTCCATTGCCTCGATCAGGTCAACGACTTCCATAACGGTCATATTGGAAATGGTTTCCAGAATGTCTTCTTTAGATACAGCCATGATAATTACTCCTCAATTTTCAAATCTCACCTATGACGTCCGGCGCTATGCCGGACCGTCACCATTAAGCGGCCTGTTGTTTTTGATCGCGAACCGCGGCGACCGTGCGTGTCAGCTTGGCATGTGGCTCGGCCAGGGTGCGGACAAACTTCTCGATCGGGGCCTTCATAACCGCCATCAGCAGGCTGATCGCCTGATCCTTGGTCGGCATTTTGGCCAGCCGTTCGATGTCACCGGGCGCCAGCAGTTTGCCACTGACCGACACCAGTCTGACGATGAGTTTGTCATTACTCTTGGCGAAGTCGGAAATCACCCGGGCCGCGGCACCTGGATCCTCTTGCGAGAACGCCAGCACCAACGGTCCGGTCAACCCTTCCTGCATGCACTCGAAGGATGTTCCTTCCAGGGCACGGCGGGCCAGGGTATTCCTGACCACCCGCAGATAGACACCGGCATTGCGTGCATTCGCCCGCAACCGGGTCATATCGCCCACTGTCAACCCACGATACTCGGCCGCAACCGCTGAGTAGGCAGTGGCTGCCACCTCGGCAACTTCCGCCACGATTGCTTTCTTATCCTCTAACGTGAGAGCCATGTATTACCTCCTAGCGTGACAGAGACCGGCAACCACTCCCTGTGGTCGCAAGCCTGTCAACAGCTCATTACCCGGCATCCCCTCGCGGGGATACCACCTGTTTCGGTGAGCTTGATCAGGAATTCCTGTTTGGGCACACCATCTACGCAGGCCATCCATGCGGATGATTAGACGCTTGCACGCACCTGCGGTCTTTGACAGTCGTCGAGATCCCTCCACGACCCAAAGTCTGTTGGCCGCCCCCCTATTCTTCCAGGGAGGATTGATCGACCGCGATACCCGGCCCCATAGTACTGGAGATGGATATCTTCTTTATATACTGTCCTTTGGCCGTACTGGGCTTGGCCTTCCTCAGGTCCGCCAGCAGGGCATACAGATTTTCGCGCAGGGACTTCGTCTCGAAGTTCACCTTGCCGATGGTGCAATGGATAATCCCGGCCTTGTCGGCGCGAAAACGCACCTGACCCGCCTTGGCGTTCCTGACCGCGCCGGCCACATCGGCGCTCACCGTACCCACCTTGGGGTTCGGCATCAGGCCGCGCGGACCGAGGATCTGTCCCAGCTGACCGACAATACGCATGGCATCGGGGCTGGCAATCACCAGATCAAAGTCCATGAAACCACCCTTGATCTTCTCGGCCAGATCTTCAAAACCGATCAGATCGGCACCGGCCTGTTTTGCCGCCTCGGCATTGGCGCCCTGGGCAAACACGGCGACGCGCACGCTCTTGCCGGTACCGTTGGGCAGCACGGTGGAACCGCGCACGACCTGGTCGGATTTGCGCGGATCGATGCCGAGATTGATGCTGACATCCACCGCCTCGATAAATTTCGCCGCCGGAATTTCCTTCAGGATTTTCAGCGCCTCATCGATCGGATATTGCCTAGTGCGATCGACCTTCGCCTGGATCAGTTTGGCGCGCTTGCTCAGATTCGTCATGGCTTATACCCCCTCCACATCAACACCCATGCTACGGGCGGTACCGGCTATGGTCCGTACCGCGGCATCCAGACTGGCGGCATTCAGATCCGGCATCTTGACCTTGGCAATCTCTTCGAGTTGTGCGCGGTTGATTCTGCCGACCTTGTCGCGGTTGGGCACGGGACTGCCGCTGGCCAGACCGAGCGCCTTCTTCAACAGCACGGACGCCGGCGGGGTCTTGGTGATAAAGGTAAAGCTGCGATCGCTGTAGACGGTGATCACAACAGGAATCGGGAGCCCTTGCTCCAGATTCTGGGTTTGCGCATTAAATGCCTTGCAAAACTCCATGATGTTCACGCCGTGCTGACCCAGGGCCGGGCCTACGGGTGGACTTGGATTGGCCTTGCCGGCCGCTACTTGAAGTTTGATGTAGGCTTCGATTTTCTTCGCCATGATTTGCTCCTATATGGGTACAATCGCCTTGCGGCTCCCCGTTAACACAAACACTACTAGCCCTTCTCGATCTGGCTGAAGCCCAGCTCAACCGGCGTGGAGCGTCCAAAAATGGTCACCTCGACGCGCAGGCGGTTCTTTTCGTAGTCCACTTCTTCAACCACACCATTGAAATCATTGAACGGGCCGTCGATGATGCGCACCAGTTCTCCAACCTCGAACAGCACCTTGGGCCGCGGCTTTTCCGCGCCCACTTCGACACGGTGCAGTATCTCGTTGGCTTCCTTCTCGCTGATGGGCGCCGGACGCTCGCTGGTGCCGCCGATAAAACCCAGCACCTTGGGCACCTCTTTGACCAGATGCCAGGTATCGTCGTTCATCTCCATCTGTACCAGCACATAGCCGGGAAAGAATTTCCGGTCACTCTTGCGTTGTTGTCCTTCGCGCATTTCCACTACTTCTTCAGTCGGCACCAGTATCTGGCCAAAGCTGTCCTGCATATCCGTACGCCTGATTCGCTCCTGCAAGGAGCGCTTTACCTGGTTTTCATAGCCCGAATAGGCATGTACAACATACCAGCGCATCGTCATAATCGCTTATCCCCCCTGTCCGGTGAGCAATTTCACCGCCCACAACAGGAACATATCCAATATCCACAAAATAATGGCCACGACTATCACCATTGCCAGCACGATCAGGGTGGTCTGCACGGTTTCCTTGCGCGTCGGCCACACGACCTTGCGCAGCTCGGTGCGTGACTCCTTAAAGAAATCCAGCGCCTGGCGACCCACTTCCGCCTGGGCGGCCACTGTCAGGGAGATGCCGGCAATCACCAGCATCCCCAGGACACGCATCCACAGCGGATAATCCGCAAAAATGTAGAACGCAACAATGCCGCCACCGAAGATCAGTGCCGATAATGTCAACTTGATTCTATCTGCCATCATGTCGCCCAACCCATCACCCGGGAATCATGGCAGGCCAGGAGGGAATCGAACCCCCAACCTGCGGTTTTGGAGACCGCCGCTCTGCCAATTGAGCTACTGGCCTACGTTCCTATTAAAACAGGCAAGGGTCAAACACAGCCGTGTCTGACCCCGCTGTAAACTAACCTGCTGAATCACTCAATAATCTTAGCCACGACGCCGGCGCCGACGGTACGGCCGCCTTCGCGGATTGCAAAACGCAGCCCTTCTTCCATCGCGATCGGGGCG
>Ga0154729_1113_pt3 | contig 10012 bp, 10 predicted proteins | sample Rifle2008BG16ft_FD_105737 | JGI IMG/M metagenome (GOLD analysis project Ga0154729, IMG submission 105737) | Gammaproteobacteria bacterium RBG_16_57_12
GCAGATGCAGCACCTCGGCATCCAGATCCTGGTTCCACAATGACAGCAGCACCTGACCCGCCTCGACCCGCTGGCCCTCTTTTACGCGGATCTGCTCCACCCGGCCGCTGGTGATGGGCGAAATCTTGGCGCGGCGACACGCCTCCAGCGTTCCGGTACGGGTATTGGCCACGGTCGCTTCCACGGCACCGCGCGTCACCTGGTAGATCTGCACCGGCACACTATCCGGCTGCCAATACACCGCCAGACGCCACAGCAGTACGGCTACTACCAGTACACCAATAATCCAGCGAGATGATTTGCTGCCCATATCTGCCGCCTCTATCGGGTTTGCTCGTGACAACGCCCAGTATAGCAAGAGTTACTTTGGCATGATGCGCCTATCGCGTCATCAGAGGAGGTGAGTTTACCATCCCGCCCCGGAGACGATCGAACAGCGGCGGGCAACAGATGGCCGCACGATCGGCCAGTCCACATTGTTCGCTCAGGCGATCCTCTCTTTGATAATGATCCATCGCCCCGCTCATGGTGCCGGGCAGGATAACTCATATGACGAAACCCCTTTAAAATAAGCCTGCGCGATCACACGCCAGCCAGGCTGCAGGATAACTCCCGACACGCATGAGGTCGATTCTTCCGACACCATTCACGCCCGGACTGATAGTCACGACAACGACGTTCGACAGAAAAAACTATCTGTCAGCACAACACATGTGTCATCACCTGTCGGAAATTAATTTTAAAAAAAGTAAATCATTTCTGTACATTTGATTATTTTGTGTACTATATTTATTCAAAATTGCTTTAGCTTGGAAAGATGGATTGGTGTTCAAACAAAAATTTCTGGGCAACAGAGCGCTGACATGATGAATGTACTCTTGAAACAAAAAGCAGAACAACGCGGGAGACATATTGTATTATGAGGATAGTTTTATTAGGTGCACCTGGCTCCGGCAAAGGTACACAGTCCCAGAAGCTCGTCGACAAATATCACATTCCCCAGATATCAACCGGCAATCTCCTCCGCGCCGCCGTCACCGGAGGTTCTCCGCTAGGCAAGCAGGCAAAGGGCTTTATGGAAGCGGGACAGCTCGTCCCCGATCATATTGTACTGGGGATGATCGAGGAGCGTCTCAGTCACAAGGATGTGCGCAAGGGATTTATACTTGACGGCTTTCCGCGAAACATACCTCAGGCCCAGGCGCTGGATGAGCTGCTCGACAAGGTACACCAGCCCCTGGATGCAACCATTCTGATCGATGTCGATCTGGATGTCCTGATCCAGCGTATTACCGGCCGCCGCACCTGTCTCAGCTGCGGGCAGGTATACAATATTTATACCTCGCCCTCCAGACTGGACGACCGTTGTGACAAGTGTGGCGGCGATCTTCATCACCGCATGGACGACAATGAAGAGACTATCGGTAACCGGCTCCGCATCTATGAAGCTCAGACCACGCCCCTGATCAATTATTACCGTCAGCAGGGCAAATTAAAAAATATTCAAGGTGTTGGAGAAATAGACGATATCTTTACCAAGTTAATCACTGTCTTAGACAGATTAACTAACATTAAACCTGAAAAACAACGCGAGGAGAGTACAAAAATGAGTACAGCAAAGAAGAAGACCGCAACCAAGAAGGCTGCCCCGAAGAAGAAGGCCGCAGCAACCAAGAAGAAGGCCGTTGCCACCAAGAAAAAGGCTGCCGTGACCAAGAAGAAGGCCGCTGCCAAGAAGAAAACAGCAACCAAGAAGAAGGCCGCCGTGAAGAAGAAGACGGCGACCAAGAAGAAGGCCGCTGCCAAGAAGAAATAACGGCTAACCAGCACTTCGTTATCTGGTGCTTACACGTCCTCTTCCATTCGGGGGGAGGACGTGTAACTATTTTAGGGGATGATATTTCAGAGGAGTTGCCAGGGTGTCTCGCGTACAAGCCGGTCTAGGCCATTTTTCCCGTATCCGCATGCGTCGCATGCGTCGTGATGAATTCTCCCGCCGACTGATGCGTGAAACCCGGCTGACGGTGGATGACCTGATCTACCCGGTATTCATCCTGGAGGGTCAGGGTAAACGCGAGGCTGTTTCCTCCATGCCGGGCGTGGAACGCCTGTCTATCGATGAATTGCTCAAGGAAGCGGCCGAGCTGGTAGCGCTGGGTGTCCCCGCCGTGGCCTTGTTCCCGGTGACTCCCGCCGAAAAAAAGACCCTGGATGCCCGGGAGGCCTTCAACCCGGAAGGATTGGCGCAACGCGCAGTACGCGCCCTCAAACAGGCCTATCCGCAACTGGGCGTGATTACCGATGTTGCCCTGGACCCCTTCACCACTCACGGGCAGGATGGCCTGATCGATGAAACCGGTTATGTGCTCAATGACCAGACGGTGGCCGTGCTGATCAAGCAGGCGCTGTCCCATGCGAAAGCAGGCGCCGATGTAGTGGCGCCCTCCGATATGATGGACGGGAGGATCGGTGCGATTCGCGATGCCCTGGAAGCCGCCGGTCATATCCACACCCGCATCCTGGCCTATTCCGCAAAATATGCCTCGAACTTTTATGGCCCCTTCCGGGATGCCGTCGGCTCGGCCGCCAATCTCGGTGCGGGCAACAAATACACTTATCAGATGGACCCCGCCAACACCGATGAAGCGCTCTGGGAAGTCGGGCTGGATCTGGCGGAAGGCGCCGACATGGTAATGGTCAAACCCGGCATGCCCTATCTGGATATCGTGCGTCGGGTGAAGGACCAGTATGGCGTACCGACCTATGCCTATCAGGTCAGCGGTGAATATGCCATGTTGATGGCTGCCGCGCAGCATGGCTGGCTGAATGAGCGTGCCTGCGTACTCGAAGCCCTGCTGTGTTTCAAGCGCGCCGGCGCTGACGGCATCCTGACCTATTTCGCCAAACGGGTGGCGGGCTGGTTACGCGAAGACCACTGAGCCAGCAAGGGCTTGAGTACCATGACCTCCGCAGATTCCCTGTTTGATTTTGAGCGCCCGCCCGACAGCTATGCGGTGATGGGCAATCCCATTGCGCACAGCAAATCGCCGCAAATCCACGCCCTGTTCGCCAGACAAACCCGGCAGCGCATGACCTACACAGCCATCCTGGTTGAACCGGGTGGACTGGCCCAGGCGGTGGGAAATTTTTGCGCCAGCGGCGGCAAGGGGCTGAATATCACGGTACCCTTCAAGCAGGATGCCTTCCGCCTTGCCGATGAACGCTCGGCGCGTGCGCAACTGGCCGGCGCCGTCAACACCTTGCTGCATCGTGAAGACGGTACTCTCTACGGTGACAATACCGATGGGGCAGGGCTGGTGCGAGATATCTGCCAGAACCACGCCGGCATGGTGCGGGATCGCCGCATTCTGTTATTGGGAGCCGGCGGTGCGTCCCGCGGTGTCATCGGCCCATTGCTTGACGAGCGGCCGTCGCAACTGACCATTGCCAACCGTACCGCCGACAAGGCGGAGATACTCGCCGATGAATTTTCCGCATTGGGCAATATCAGGGGGCGTGGCTTTCCACAACTGGGCGGCAACACCTTTGATTTCATCATCAATGCCACATCGGCGAGCCTGAAGGGTGAAACCTTGTCGCTGCCGGAGGGATTGCTGGCCGGCAACGGCTGGTGTTATGACATGATGTACGCCAGGGAGCCGACGCCCTTTTTGCGCTGGGCCGCCTTGCAAGATGCAGCAATGATGCTGGACGGCCTGGGGATGCTGGTGGAGCAGGCGGCCGAGGCCTTTTATCTATGGCGCGGAGTGCGACCGGACACCGGGCCGGTCATCGCTCAGTTGCGTCGGGATCTATAGCGACGAGGTATTACCCCAGCAGGGCGGGCTCGGCGCTCACCCATGCCACTTAATATCATCCTTGCGCGTCTGGGGGCCTGATTCCAGATATTTTTTGTTGCGCCGGTCCTTTTTGCGCCGCTCCGGCCCATGCCAGGGTTTATCCCGCCAGTTGAGGGCGCGGCGTTCGTTCATGCAGGTGCGCGAGCGGTATTCCCGCACCGAAATGGGCCGGCTCCGGACAATCCTGTTGTTCAGCTTTTCAATACACAGGCGGGCCAGCTCGTCGGATTCGATGGTCACCACACCATAGCGGTATTTGCCGGTTTCCTTCTGTTCCTCGATGATAATGAACTTGGCCTCCGCGGCCACGTCGACTTTTGTGAAGAAGCGTACCAACCCGCCTTTCAGCACCTCATTGAAAAGACGGCGCAGATCAAAGGCGACAAAATCATCAGGAAAATTACCCACATAAATTTCCATGGCGGTTATCCTTGGTTTGACGATGGATACAATGGCTGGCGATACGGGGTCAGCCACCCGGTTGCAGATATCTGTTTTTCAGTTTGACATAGTTTTGCGCCGAGCGCTCGAACCACGCCAGCTCCCTGTCAGTGAGCGGCCGGACTCTCCTGACCGGATTGCCGAGCCAGAGATATCCGCTCTCCAGCTCCTTGCCCGGCGGCACCAGGCTGCCGGCGCCCAGTAGCACATTATAGTGGATCACCGCGCCGTCCAGTATCGTTGAACCCATTCCAATCAGGCAATCGTCCTCCACCATGCAGGCGTGCAGCACCACGCCGTGCCCCACGGTGACGTTGTCCCCGATAGTGAGCGGAAACCCCTCTGGTGAACCATCGCCCGGCTGGGTGACATGCAGGACGCTGTTGTCCTGGATATTGGTGCGGCGGCCGATGCGGATACGGTGCACGTCTCCGCGTACCACGGTCAGCGGCCAGATGGAGCTATCCGCCCCGATTTCCACATCGCCGATCACCACGGCCGCCTCATCGACATAGACCGTGGCGTCGATCCTGGGCAGGGTGCCTTGAAAGTCCCGAATCATGTCGCATCTCCGTTTATGATGGAAATACCCGGCTTACATTCACTGACATTTGCATTAACATACCGCAATACTCTATGTCATGTAACCATGACCCGCTGCTACATCGTTCACATTAAGGTAAAGACCATCCATCATGACGAATAATGCGCATAACCCCCTGCTGGAAATGACCGGCCTGCCGCCGTTTTCCGCCATCCGGCCCGAACATATCGAGCCGGCCATCGACCAGGTGCTGGAACAGAACCGCGGCGAGATTAAACGGCTGCTGGCCGAGAACGAGCACTACACCTGGGATAACCTGGTGCAGCCCCTGGAAGACCTCGGTGAGCGTCTGTCACGCCTCTGGTCGCCGGTGTCACACATGCATTCGGTGGTGAATACCGAGGCCCTGCGCCAGGCCTATAACGCCTGCCTGCCGAAGTTGAGCGCCTATGCCACCGAGCTGGGCCAGAACACGCGCCTGTACGAAGCCTTCAAGGCGATCGCGGCCGACGTGCCTCAGCGGCTGGATACCGCCCAGCGCAAGATCATTGACAACAGCCTGCGCGATTTTCGCCTGTCCGGCGTGGATCTGCCGCCGGCGCAGCGCGAGCGCTTCAAGACCATCATGCAGGAGTTGTCACAGCTCCATTCCAGCTTTGAGCAGCACCTGCTCGACGCCACCGACGCCTGGCGCAAGCACATCACCGATGCCAGGCAACTGGCCGGCCTGCCGGAGTCGGCGCTCGGCCTGGCCCGGCAGACCGCCGCGCAGGAAGGGCTGGACGGCTGGCTGCTGAAACTGGAATTCCCGTTTTACATGCCGGTGATCAGTTATGCCGACGACCGGGCGCTGCGCCAGGAGATGTATACCGCCTATGTCACCCGCGCCTCCGACGAAGGCCCGCACGCGGGCCGCTGGGACAATGGCCCGGTGATGGCGCAGATCCTGGCCCGGCGCCACGAGGCGGCCCAACTGCTCGGGTTTGACAGCTATGCCGAATATTCGCTGAGCACCAAGATGGCGACCTCGCCCGATCAGGTCATCGCCTTTCTCGAAGACCTCGCCGCGCGCTCGCTGCCCATGGCGCGCCGGGAACTGGAGGAGGTGCGCGAGTATGCGGGCGCGCATCACGGCCAGACGGACCTGGAGGCCTGGGATATCGCCTACTACTCGGAAAAGCTGCGCCAGCACACCTATGCCATCTCCCAGGAAGACCTCAAGCCCTATTTCCCGGAACAGCGTGCAGTCAGCGGCATGTTCGAGGTGGTCCGGCGTCTGTACGATATCACCATCAACGAGCGCCGCGAGGTGGATACCTGGCACCCCGAGGTGCGCTTCTACGAGATCCGTGACCGCAGCGGTGAGCTGCGCGGCCAGTTTTATCTGGATCTCTTTGCACGCTCCCACAAGCGCGGCGGGGCCTGGATGGACGACTGCATCACGCGCAAGCGTCAGGCCGCGGGCGTGCAGACGCCGGTCGCCTACCTCACCTGCAACTTCACCCCGCCGGTGGGCCAGGATCCGGCCCTGTTCACCCACAACGAGGTGCTGACCCTGTTTCATGAATTCGGCCACGGCCTGCACCACATGCTCACCCGGGTGGACTATCCCAGCGTGGCCGGCATCAGCGGCGTGCCGTGGGATGCCGTCGAACTGCCCAGCCAGTTCATGGAAAACTGGTGCTGGCAACGCGAGGCGCTGGCCTTCATCGCCGGGCATTATCAGACCGGTGAGCCGCTGCCACCGGCCTTATATGACAGGATGATCGCCGCCAGAAACTTTCAGTCCGGCCTGCAGATGGTGCGGCAGCTGGAATTCTCGCTGTTCGACATCCGCTTGCACCGGGAATATGACCCGGCGCAGGGTGCGCGCATCTACGAACTGCTCGACGAGGTGCGCCAACAGGTGGCGGTGATCCGGCCGCCGTCCTTCAACCGTTTCCCGCACAGCTTCAGCCACATCTTTGCCGGCGGGTATGCGGCGGGATACTACAGCTATAAATGGGCGGAAGTGCTCTCCGCCGATGCCTTCGCCAAGTTCGAGGAAAACGGCATTTTCGACCGCGACACGGGCATGCTGTTCCTCAGCACCATCCTGGAGCAGGGCGGCTCGCGCGATCCCATGGAGCTGTTCATCGAATTCCGCGGCCGTGAACCCAGCATCGATGCCCTGTTGCTGCACAGCGGTATCACGGCCCAACCGGCGCCATGAAGATCGCCTCGTGGAACGTCAATTCCCTCAAGGTGCGGCTGCCCCAGGTGCTGGACTGGCTGCAACAACAGCAGCCGGATATTCTGGCGTTGCAGGAAACCAAGCTGACCGATGAGCATTTTCCCGCCACTGAGATTCAGGCGGCGGGTTATCACGCCGTCCATGCCGGACAAAAGACCTATAACGGCGTCGCCCTGCTCAGCAAACAACCGGCGCAAGAGGTGCTGGCCGACATCCCCGGCCTGGAGGATGCACAGCGGCGCATCCTCTGCGCGACCCTCGCTGGCATCCGGGTGATCAATCTCTATGTGCCGAACGGTCAGGAGGTGGGCAGCGAGAAATTCCGCTACAAGCTCGACTGGCTGCAGCACATCACCCGCTATATCAAGCAACAACTGGCGGCCCATCCCAAACTGGTGGTGCTGGGTGATTTCAACGTCACGCCTGAAGATCGGGATGTGCACGATCCCCTGGCCTGGCATGAGCAGATCCTGTGCAGCACGCCCGAGCGGCAGGCCTTACAGGGCATGCTCGCCCTCGGCCTGAACGACAGCTTCCGATTGTTTGAACAGCCCGACAACATCTTCAGCTGGTGGGATTACCGCGCGGGCGGTTTTCGCCGCAATGCCGGGCTGCGCATCGATCTGATCCTGACCAGCGCGGCGCTGAGCTCGGCCTGCACCTCGGCCTCCATCGACACGGCGCCGCGTGCGCTGGAACGACCCTCGGATCATGCGCCGGTGCTTGCCGAATTCACCGACTGATCATCTGTGTGCCGGGAGATAACTTCTCGGATAAATACTACAAAAATCATCCGTATATGAGCAATGTGTGAGGGACACTCAAGGCCTGATCGTTGTTGATGCAGCACCTTGCAAGCCACCGGGCAAAGGTATAACGTACAGAATATTGTTCAGACTTAGAGGGGAGAGGGTGGATGCCAATGAACGTTCAAAACAAAAATAAACTGCTCACGACATTTTTAGCGCCCGCATTACTGCTGGGGTGCGGACAGGGGCCGGAGATCAGTTTCAACACCGATATCAAACCCATTTTCGATGCCAAATGTATCGAGTGTCATAAGGCTGGTGGCGTGGGTGAAGAAAAGAGTGGCCTGAATCTGGAGAGTTACGATAGCCTGATGAAAGGCACCCGCTTCGGCAAGGTGATCGATCCGGGCCACAGCGTCTCCAGCACCCTGGTCATACTGATCGGGGACCGCGCCGATCCTTCCATCCGCATGCCGCATGGTGACCGCGAAAAACTGGATGATGCTCAAATTGCGCTGATCAAACAATGGATCGATCAGGGCGCGAAGAATAACTGATGATCAATGCCCGAAAAGAGGCCGGTGTCCAGACACCGGCCTCTTTTATTGGGAATTGACGCCCGGCTTAGTTGAACAGATAGTCCAGCTTCAGATAGGGCCCCTTCATTACCGTATCCAGCTGCTCCCAGCTCCCCGCCCAGGCGGTGCCCACATCCTCCCCGTCTGTTTCAAGATTCAGGTACTTATAACCTGCGGCGATAGCAAGATGTGGGCGTGGCGTAAACCGTAAACTCATATCCCCGTCATAGGCCCTGCCATCGGCGATGATTTTTTCCGGCCTCTGGTCGGCGGGAGGCCGTTCCGGATAACGCAAGCCGGTATAGTCCGCCTCCAGCGAGGGGATGAAGCCCACCGCCCAGTTGAATGCCAGCCCCTGCTCCACTGGCACGTTGCCCCGCAGCCCCAGCCTGAGCCCTCGATACTTGAGGGTGTAATTGTTCCAGTTTTCCGCCCAGGAGATGGCCATGGGGGTATACCAATCCACCACAATCAGGGGATCGTAGTAGCCCGCCTGATTCTCGATCGACAGGTAACCGACCCCCAGATCGATAAAACTGTCCTCGGCCTCCTCACCCCGCAGCCGCATGAAATAATTTATCTCCCATTGACTGCTGTCACCCCGGCTGGTGGAGTAGGAAAGGTGCGATATCACCCCGGCGGCATCATAGTCCGTATCGGTCAGGGTACCTAGATCGAAATCACCGGAGCGGTAGTTGATCTCAAGCGAGGCCTTATGAGGGCTGATAATCTCCACACTGAGGCCGTTCATGGCGCCATCAACCGGATGATTAAGGTTCCAGATATTGGCGGAACCACGCGGGCCGCCGGTCATGTCAAACTGACCTTCCTGCATCCAGAGTAAGACGCCAAGCTTCACCTCGAACAACCTTGGAGTCTCCATCGGTACCGAATTTTCGATTGGTGGTTTATCGCTCTCCTGAGCCTGGATAGCGCCAACTCCTGGTTGTGAGGCATTTTCCTCAGCGTGTAACTGCACGCAGAGCAGCAACAAGGCCGCAATCCAGGATGTCCTCTGCATACTCCCTCCGTGATTTGCTATCTGCGGGTCATTGGATATTAATGGAGTCTGTAATATTCCCATATCGGTAGTAAATTAACTAGCCAACACGCCTCGCTCCATAAGGCCCTTTCGCGCATCCCCGGTCACCTTGGCTTGCCTTAATTCTCGGCGGATGCAAGGAAGGATATCTGCTGATATCATGCAACGATGAAATATAAAGACCTGCGCGATTTCATCGCTCAACTCGAAAAGGCCGGCGAACTGAAACGCATCCGGCAGGAAGTTGATCCTTACCTGGAAATGACCGAGATCTGTGACCGCACCCTGCGTGCCGGCGGGCCGGCCCTGCTGTTCGAGAACCCCAAGGGGCACACCATCCCCGTACTGGCCAATCTGTTCGGCACGCCGCGTCGTGTAGCGCTCGGCATGGGTGAGGATTCCGTGAAAGCCCTGCGCGAGGTCGGCAAACTGCTGGCCTATCTCAAAGAGCCGGAGCCGCCCAAGGGGCTGAGGGATGCCTGGGACAAGCTGCCGGTGTTCAAACAGGTGTTGAACATGGCGCCCAAGGTGATCAGCCGCCCGCCCTGCCAGGAGGTGATCCTGG
>Ga0154729_1085_pt2 | contig 9949 bp, 6 predicted proteins | sample Rifle2008BG16ft_FD_105737 | JGI IMG/M metagenome (GOLD analysis project Ga0154729, IMG submission 105737) | Gammaproteobacteria bacterium RBG_16_57_12
ACATAATGCCCTGCACATGGCCGCCTATTTCGGACATGGTGATATCCTGCGGATGCTGCTGAATGCCGGTGCTGATCTGAATGTGCGGGATAATAATCTTGACAGCGCACTGATACTGGCCGCCCAGCAGGGTAATGCCAAGGAAGTACAGGCTTTGCTGCACATGGGCGCCAATATCAACTTCACCAACAAAAACGGCGATTCCGCCCTGATCCATGCGGCGCGCAATGGCCATGCCACGACGGTGCTGGCGCTGCTGGCCGGTAATGCGGATGCCAAGATCAAGAACTCTAATGAAGAAACGGCCCTGATAGCCGCCGAAAAACGTGGTTATGCGAAGATCGTCAATCTGCTCAAATCGGTAAAGTCGCGCTGAGCTGTTTCTGCCCCTGGCCAAGGCTATTCTGTATTGGGCGGCGGTTGGCGCTGATCGGAAACAAAATCCCGGGCGGCGAAGCCAAAGACATAAACCGCCAGAAAACAGCTGATTCCCCAAATTGCCAGTAACTTGATTATCATCGTCTCTTAAAGCCAGCTAGATACCATTCCGCGCGATCAGTCCTTGATAGAACAGGATTTATGTATATCATGTTATCAAGTCTGGAACACCATTCTGTTGATGTGTGAATTACTAGTAAAATGCTATCAATACTACGATACTGCATCTGATTTTCTGAATATGCGAGTAAATTCACAATTTGAATTATAGGAAAAAATGATTGATATTCTTTAGCATTTTTCCGGACGCCAGAATAACATCGAAGAGGGATGCAGCGGGTGAGCGTGGCGAACTATCAGGATAACAAAAACAACTGTCTTGCCCCCGATGTTTCAGGGCAGCTAGTCAGGCCGGCCCTGGAAATCATCCGGCTGTTGAAACAACCAGCGGCCGTTGTGGCGCTGGCCGTTTTTCTGACAGCCGGATGCAGCAGCGCCATCAACAGGGCGACAACCGGCCTGATGGCGGGGCTTGATCATGCCATGTTGAATCAGGATGATCCGGCCATTGTGCGCGACGGGGCGCCATCATTTCTATTGATGATCGATGCCCAGATCGGGCAGGACAAGAATAATGCCGATTTGCTGATGGCCGGGGCGAAATTGTATGGCGCCTATGCCAACGCCTTTGTCAGTGATCCGATACGCGCCCGGCGCCTGACCGACAAGGCATTTTCCTATAGTCTTCGCGCCCTGTGCATACGCAAGGCCGAACTCTGCAAAGTCTATCAGCAACCTTACAGCGATTTTATCGCCTTGGCGCAGGAAACCACTGTTCAGGATGTGCCTGTATTGTATGGTTTTGCCGCCGCCTGGGCCGGCCAGGTGCAGACCGATACCGCGAACTGGGCGGCACTGGCCGATATCCCCAAGATTAAAGCACTGATGGAACGCGTCATCGAGCTCGATGAAACCTATGATAACGGCGGCGCCCATCTCTATCTGGGTGTTATTGCTTCGCAGCTGCCTGAAGCCCTGGGCGGGAGGCCGGAACAGGGCAAGCTTCATTTTGCACGTGCCATCACCCTGTCAAAGGGGCATAACCTGATGGCCAAGGTACTCTATGCCCAGCACTATGCCCGTCTGGTGTTTGACCGGGAACTGCACGATACCCTGCTGAAAGAAGTGCTGATCGAGGATTCCGCCGCCGAGGGATTCACCCTGATTAATGTGCTGGCGAAGGAACGGGCGGCTCAATTGTTGAATAGCGCGGGAGACTATTTTGACTGATCACAATGCATATCCTGGTGGTGTTGCGGGCCATGCAAGATTATTTCTCCTGATCGCCGGCGTGTTGTGGACCCTGGGTTTTTTTTCTGAGGCAGGGGCCACGACCTTTAAAATCGCCACCCTGGCGCCCGACGGGACGACCTGGATGAAGGAGATGCGCGCCGGGGCGGAAGAAATCAAACAACAGACCAACGGCCGGGTGGAGTTCAGGTTCTATCCCGGCGGGGTGATGGGAAATGCCGGCAATGTGCTGCGCAAGATGCGCATCGGTCAACTGAACGGCGGCGCCTTTGCTTCAGGGGAGGTTGCCAGTGTTTATTCCGGGGTGCAGATCTACAGTTTGCCATTTCTGTTCAGGAGTTATGACGAAGTCGATTATGTGCGCCAGCAGATGGATGAGCAATTGATTGCCAATATGTCAGACAAGGGTTTGGTGCCCATTGGCATCAGTGAAGGCGGATTTGCCTATATGATGAGTGACAAACCCTTGCTCAAGGTCGTTGATCTGAAGGGGAGGCGGGTATGGATCCCGGAAGGAGATGCCATCAGCCAGGCCATGTTCAACGCCGCCGGCATATCACCGATTCCCTTGCCGATCGCCGATGTTTACACCGGGCTGCAAACCGGCCTGGTGGATACCGTGGCCAATAGCACCACGGGTGCCATAGCCTTTCAATGGCATGCCCGGATGAACCGGGTTACCGATGCGCCGATGCTGTTGATCATCGGCATGCTGGTAGTGGACAAGAAGGCCCTGGATAAGATTTCTACGGAAGATCGTGCCGTCGTTCTCAAAGTCATGACGGCTGCATTCAAACGACTGAATCGGCTGAATCGCGAAGACGATGCCAAGGCAAGAGAGGCATTGATCAAACAGGGAGTGACATTTGATAAACCATCGGAGAATGAGGTGATGCATTGGCGGGAAATCGCCAAACAGGCACTGGCCAGATTGGGCGCTGAAAATGTCTACCCCAGGGATCTGCTGGAGGCAGTTCAGGGGCATTTGAGTACCTATCGGGAGCAGAGCCGGAGTTCCAATGCCCAGTGATACTGAAGCGTCACGGCCCGGTCGCTTGCCGGCATTGATCCATCGCGTGGAAGATGGTCTGCTGGCCTTATTGCTGGCGGCCATGATCCTGCTCGCGATCTGGCAGATCGTGCTGCGCAATCTGTTCGATACGGGGATTTCCTGGGGTGATCCGCTGCTGCGGGTGATGGTGCTGTGGCTGGGATTGCTGGGGGCTCTGGCGGCAACCAGAAACAACAGGCACATCGCCATCGATGTGCTGTCGGCCTTTACTCCAAAGCCGGTGATGGATGTCGTCAGGCTCGTGCTGTTTGTTTTTGCGGCGGGCATATGCGCCATTATCGCCTGGGCCGCGACCAGCATGGTGTCGGCGGACTATCGTGACAACGTGATTATCTTCGCCGACGTGCCCGCCTGGTTCTTTGAGCTGATCATACCGCTTGCCTTTGGCCTGATGGCGTTGCGCTATGGTGTGCTCCTCTATTCGCAGCTGGCGCAACTGGTGGCCCATAAAAGATCGTCATGATACTTCTCGGTGCAGCGCTCATTCTTCTGGCCTTGTTGGGCGCGCCTCTGTTTTCCGTTATAGCCGCGGGTGCTTTGTGGGGTTTTCATAGCGAAGAGATCGAGTTATCGGCGGTCGCCATAGAGATTTATCGCTTGGCGGAAATGCCGGTATTGCTGGCGATCCCCATGTTCACCTTTGCGGGTTATTTGCTTGGCAGGAGTGGTGCCCCTCAGCGTCTGGTACGGATTACCCGCGCGCTGCTGGCCTGGTTGCCCGGCGGGCTCGCCATCGTTGCCCTGCTGGCCTGTGCGATTTTTACCGCCCTGACCGGCGCGACAGGCGTTACTATCGTGGCCCTGGGTGCACTCCTGTTCAAGGCCCTGACCCAGGAAGGGTACAGCGAGCGGTTCAATCTGGGCTTGATAACGACTTCAGGCAGCCTGGGAATATTATTTGCCCCTTCGTTACCGCTGATCCTCTACGGCGTGGTGGCCCAGCAACTGGGTCTTGAGCAGCCGGTCAATATCGCAGATCTGTTTCTGGCGGGCATTTTCCCGGGCCTGCTGATGCTGGTAATGCTGACGGGCTATTGCATGATGCAAAAGCGCAGACCGAGTGCGTCCACGAAGTCTGAGCCAAGGATCGGCATCAGCGAAACTATTCGGGAATCGATCTGGGAGATTCCACTACCGTTCCTGGTAATGGGTGGTATCTATACGGGCGTGCTCGCCGTATCCGAGGCGGCCGCGGTAACCGCGCTGTATGTTTTTGTGGTCGAGGTGCTCATACAGCGCGAGATCCGCTGGGCGGAACTGCCGGGCATCGTGCATGAATCCATGGTGATGGTCGGGGGGGTCCTGATCATACTGGGCGTCTCACTGGCCTCCACGAATTACATGATCGACACCGAGGTGCCGGCACGACTGTTTGAAACCATCAAGGCACATGTCGAGAATAAATGGACCTTTCTGATCCTGCTCAATATCTTCCTGCTGGTGCTGGGGATGATGCTGGATGTATTTTCCGCCTTGGTGATCGTCGTACCACTGATATTGCCGGTGGCGATCGCCTATGGTATACACCCGGTTCATCTGGGGATCATATTTCTTGCCAATATGCAGATTGGCTATTTCACGCCTCCCGTCGGCATGAATCTGTATATCGCCAGTTATCGATTCGAAAAACCCATTCTGGAGCTGTGTCGCGCAACCCTGCCATTTTTCTTGATACTACTGCTGGCCGTGATGATCATCACCTATTGGCCGGCGCTCAGTCTGACGCTGGTTGCTGAATAGCCGAATGCCGGATATTACTGGGTGATAGTCTCGACGACATCGGCTGCGTTATTGCTATTGCTCTGTGAGTCTACCTCTGTAGGAGATATTATGCTTTCGGCCGCTGTGGCCACCGCGGGAGTATCAGTTTCTTTTGAGAGTTCAGTGGCTGCCTGTTGCGCCACGCCCGTATCCGACACGATCTCGGCCGCTTGAATGATTTGCGGTACCATGGGGGTCTCCGCTGGTGAATCCTGCCTGTCGGCTGTTGTTGATTGGATGGTGTCCTCGCTGGTAATTGATGCCGGAGCTGCGGTGATGATTTGATTCAGCGCCACCTCTTTCTTGCCGGGGACACTGGTTTTTTCCGCAAGGATGGCGGGAGCCTTATGTGATTCCGCGGCAGTAGCTTTAGTTTCCGCCGGGTTCCTAATCGCAGCATTGCCAGGGACAGATGTGCTTGCGTGTAGAGTGGAGCTGGCTGTGGCAGACACAGTGGGCGGCTTCTGCCGTGCATCCTGACCGGAATCCCGAATCACGGCCTTGCTGGAGGTATTGCCGCCAGATCGGTTCGTATCAACCGCCCGAGATGATGTTGAGCTGGCAGTGCTGCGGGTGCGTGCCGGATCCTCTGGTCTGACAGGTTTTGCTGTGCCGGTGGCAGCGGTGCTCTCCTCATGGGCAGATCTTGCCTGCGGGTGCAAATCAGTGGTGGATGTGTAGGAGTAGACGGCGCCAATGACCATGATGATCGCCATGCTGAAGGAAATGCCACGTAGTTTGCGACTGTTCCTGATCCTTGCCTGAGCATTATCCAGTGAGACCTTGCCCTGCGATTTCTCGAGCAGGGTTCGCTTGCTGATCTCTTTATCCAGTTCGCTTTCCAGTTGCCTGATGGCACTGCGCAGGGTTTTAACCTGCTCTTCGGCCAATTTGATCTTTGCCTCAGCGTCGTTCTTGACGCGGTTGTGGATTTCGCTTTCCTGTAACGACAGGGCGGTGGCAATTTCACGTTCCAGGCGCATTTCAAAGGCCGTGTTTAGATCGGATTCAAGCTTGGCCTTCATGGCCTCGATCTGGGGCGAGCTCGTTGCCGAAGTGGCCAGCCTGATTTCAAGATCCCTGATACCGTTCTCGGCAGTGCCGGCGCGTTGTGCTGCTATGATCAAATTCTGTTCGAGATCGGCAATCCTGGTGCGAAGTGTTGCAGATTCGATATGGTCGGCATCCTTGGCCGCGGCCAGCTGCTGGGCGGCCTCGGCAAGCCTGGCCTGCAAATCCACGATACGCTGGTCCAGAGCCTGTTTACGATCATTTGATTCCAGGCGCTGCTTTGTTTCCGCCGCCAGTTGTGATTGCAATTCGCCAATAGTCGTTTGCAGGTTGGTTTCGATTTCGGACTTGAGCCTGGCCAATTCCGCTTCAACCTCGCTGACACGCCGGGTATGTTTCTCCGATTGCTTGCGTGCATCATAGGCTTCCGCTCTTACCAGAATGATCTCCTGTTCCAACTCCTTCCTGGCGGCCTCCATCGTGGCCAGGCGTTGTGATTCGTCCGTTAATTTACTGCCGAAGTCGGCGGCAAGCGCCGCCTTCTCCTCAAGCTGGGCAATATACTGCCTGTGCTGCTCGGAAACCTGGCGGGCCTCGTGGAGTTCCTGAGTGATACTGGCGATTTCCTGCTCCAATAGCAAACCTTTAGCTTCGCTGGCTTGTGCATATTGGGTGATCTCCGCCAATTTGACATAGGCCTCCTCCAGCTTCGCCTGATGATCGATCTGGAGCTGTGTTTTGAGATGCGCTGATTGCTGTTCCAGAGCATCTGCGCGTTGCAGATGCTGTGCAGCAGATTGATGGGCAGCCGCCAGTTCCTGAGATAGCCGGCCAATCTCTGATTGGTGTAGATGTGTATTCTGTTCGGCAGTTTCCGCGCGTTTAGTATAGTCGACCAATTGTGACTGTAAAGAAGCGATCCTGTTTTGCAGTTCGCTGCTTACCTGGTTATTGCTGTCGGCAGCGCTCGCCTCGAGCCGCTGGATATGGGCCTTCTGCTCCTCCGCTACACAATTGGACTGCTCAAGAGACTGACGCAGAAGACTCAGATCCTGTTCCAATTGCAGACGTGCCCTGTCAATGGTTTCCGCCCGCCTGATTTCATCGTTCAAGCGGGTTTCGGTCGTCGCGATCTGATCCTGAAAGACGTTGGCGATACTTTCGCGTTTCATTGCGGCATCCTGTTCGATCTGCGCAATGCGTTGTGCCTGTAGATCAGCGTGTTGCCTGGTGTTGTCGAGATCCTTTCTTAGAGCGCTGATATTATGCTCGAGTTCTGAACGGTTTTTCTCGATACTATCACGGCGATTTATCTCATCAGCCAGCTCTTTTTTCAGTCTTGAGATTTCCCTGCTCAAGGTATTTTGAATTTCATTGGCGGTGCGAACGGAGTCGGTTTCGGCGCGCTGCCTGACCTGTGAGGTCTCCTGTTGCAGGCGCGCAATTTCATTTTGCAATAATTGCCGCTCTTGCTGAAAGGATTCGGCGCGCTTGATCTCTTCATCGAGCAAGGCCTGAGCCATATTCAGTTCATTGCGTAAATTAGCCTCAGCTTCCAGGTCGGGTTTGCTGGAGCTCTGTTTGGCACCATTATTTGATTCATTAGCCGGCGGATTAGCAAGTGGTACAGATTGATCGGCAAATGGATTTGTTGGATTGGCACTGCTGGAAAAGGCATGTTTGGCCTGTGAAAAATTTACGATTTCTCCTGCCTTGGCAGAAGAGGCTCCGCCTTTCTTTCCCTGGAGCGCCTTGACACCTTCCTGCAGGATGTAGACTTCCATGCCGAGCTGAATCAGCAAAAAGGCCGCGATGGCGCTCTGTTTGTCATTGTCGGCACATATAATGTATTTCAGACTCTTGTTGATGCTGCCTGCCTTGAGACGTAACAGTGATATCGGAATATTGATACCGATGCCGTTTTTGGCGAATTCTTCCGGATTGCGAACATCCAGCAATACGGCCCCCTTTTCCAGCAGCAGAAGTGCCTTGTCGGTATTGACATAATTCAGTAACGGGATCTGCAGCAGATTGTAGAAATCCTCACGTGACAGTCGGAGCAACTCTCCCTTGTCGATGGCTGTAATGGAGGCGTTGCGTTCACCATTGGCGATCAATGCCTCCTCGCCAAAACTTTCGCCAGGCCCGAGCTGGGCGAGCAATATATCCTTGGCATGCGCCGATGGTTTGCGCGAGACTCTGAAGTTACCCTGGGTGATGATGTAAAAGTAACCGTCACGAGTGCCTTGCTTGATAACCACTTCATTGGCCGATACCGTTATATGCTCGATACGCGCCATTAGTGACTGGAGTTTGTCGGGCGTCAGGCGCTGTAATGCGGGAAGTTTCAGCAGGCACGCGATCCAGTCGGAGCCACTATCTGCATGAATTTCCGTAATCTCATATGTACCGCCGTCGTTCCAGTGCAGCAGCAGATCCAGCAGGTCCGAATCTACGCACAATAGGGTGGTTAGCCCCTTGGCCGTAGCGGTGCTGGTTCTGGGTGTTTGTAAAGACAGGGGTGTCCGCGCGGCCGGAGTGCCGGCCTTGATGGTGGTACGTGCCCCCAGGGTATCGACAATCTCGACCTTGCCGGTCAGCACAAACAGCATGCGTTTATCATCATCGCCCTGCTGAAAGATCGACTCGCCCGATGTGAATTGATGCACAGATGATTTGCTGGCGAGTTCATCGAGCTTGTCGGTTTCGAGCCTGTTGATCGGCTCAAGGCTGGCAAGGGCCTTTTTGTCTACTAGTTTGGTCGCAGCACCCATGGTGGTTACCTGTCGTATAAATCATTGCAATAGGGATTCGCGGCCTTTATGTGGGGGCTGGCCGCGTACTCAAAGTATCGTCTATGAACACATTATGCTTAAAGGCGGGACGAGCTAATTGACAGAGTTATGAAGTTCCGCACAATGCTACTGTGAGGCATGTCACAAAAACCTTGGGCTCAGGATGCCCGGGGCCTGTATGTCTTGTGAGACTGTAACCGGTCCAGTCTTGACGGAGTATGGTCTCCAGCAGGATAAAACAGGGATGAACAAGGTCTGCAAGGTGTAGTATCATGCGGCACTAAGATAAGGCAGATTAAGGACTGTTATGTTGGAACTCAATCCCATCTACAACCGTATCAAGGATATGAAGGGGCGCAGCGCGACCCTGAGGGGGTATCTTTGACTACGATGCCAAATGTGAACGGCTGGACGAGGTAGTCCGCGAGCTGGCCGAACCCCACATCTGGAATAATCCGGACCAGGCCCAGGAGCTGGGCCGCGAACGCGCCCAGCTGGAAAAGGTGGTGAACACCTTGACGGATTTGGGCCGCAGCCTGAATGATTGCCAGGAACTGGTGGATCTGTCGGCCGAGGATAATGACGAGGCGGCCATCCAGAGTATTGTTGCGGAACTGGATGAGCTGGAGCATCGACTGGCGGATCTGGAATTCCGGCGCATGTTTTCCGGCAAGATGGACCCCAACAATGCCTTTCTGGATGTCCAGGCCGGTTCCGGCGGAACCGAGGCCCAGGATTGGGCCAACATGCTGTTGCGCATGTATCTGCGCTGGGGTGAGGCGCATGGTTTCAAGACCGAGCTGATTGAGGTTTCCGAGGGAGAGGTTGCCGGCATCAAGAGCGCCACGATCCGCCTGGAGGGCGAATATGCCTATGGCTGGCTGCGTACCGAGACCGGCATCCACCGCCTGGTGCGCAAGTCGCCGTTCGATTCCGGCAACCGGCGCCATACCTCATTTGCCTCGGTTTTCGTCTCGCCGGAGGTCGATGAAGACATCGAGATCGAGATCAATCCGGCCGACCTGCGCGTCGATACCTATCGCGCCTCCGGCGCCGGCGGTCAGCACGTCAACCGGACCGACTCGGCGATACGCATCACGCACATGCCCAGCGGCATCGTGGTGCAATGCCAAAGCGACCGCTCCCAGCATAAGAACCGCGCCACGGCCATGAAGCAGCTCAAGGCCAAGTTGTACGAGATGGAAATACAAAAGCGCAACGCGGCGCAGCAGGCGCTGGAAGATACCAAATCGGATATCGGCTGGGGCCATCAGATCCGTTCCTACGTGCTGGATCAGTCGCGTATCAAGGATCTGCGTACCGGCATCGAAATCGGCAATACCCAGGCCGTGCTGGATGGCGATCTGGATCTGTTCATCGAGGCCAGCCTGAAGCAGGGTTTATAAGCACATAACATGATAAAGTGACCACACCATGAGCGAGATCGAGACCACCGAACTGGATGAACACAAGCTGATCGCGCAGCGTCGCAGCAAACTGGAAGAACTGCGCGCGCGCGGCATACCGTTTCCCAATGATTTCCGCCGTAATGTCATGGCGG
>Ga0154729_1050_pt3 | contig 9761 bp, 10 predicted proteins | sample Rifle2008BG16ft_FD_105737 | JGI IMG/M metagenome (GOLD analysis project Ga0154729, IMG submission 105737) | Gammaproteobacteria bacterium RBG_16_57_12
GGTGTAAATGTCAACTCAAAGCCTGCTCTGCCTAAAACAAAAATGCCATACAGCAATGCAATGCTGCCATGGTTCGTCGCCATATTCACCATGCCGCTGCTGGGATATAAACAACATGCTGCATGGCGCCGCGAAGTGATCACCGGAACATGGCTGTCAGGGGCAGCCTGTTCTAGCATTACAGAATTGGCAGACGAATACCGGCTTTGACATGAACTCCATCACCGCCAATCCGTTCTTTGTAAACTCTTCCGGCAGTGATTTTCATCTCGACAATTCGTCCTGTAGAAATGCGGGGGGGTCTACAAACAGGATTATGATGCGGACGGCATCTTCACTGAAATAATCGACATGGGGGCTTACATCACCGGATACAAACCATTGACTACATGGCGCCGACGCAAGCCGACACCACCCCGCCTTTGCTGATGTCGGGTTATTTTGTAACCTGCCGTTTTTATTGGTGGGCCTGCTCCGACTTGAACGGAGGACCAAGGGATTATGAGTCCCCTGCTCTAACCAACTGAGCTACAGGCCCGCAGAGAGGGTAGTATACCTGCACGGCTATCCATCGTCACTAACTTACCTGTGGACCCAAGCGTGCCGGTCAGTCCTCCAGGAAGCGTTGCAGCTGTTCGGTGCGGCTGGGATGACGCAGTTTGCGCAGGGCCTTGGCCTCGATCTGGCGTATGCGTTCGCGGGTGACATCAAACTGCTTGCCCACCTCTTCCAGAGTATGGTCGGTGTTCATGTCGATACCGAACCGCATGCGCAATACCTTGGCTTCGCGGGCGGTGAGGCTTTCCAGCACCCGCTGGGTGGTCTCGCGCAGGCCGCTGAAGGTGGCGGAGTTGACTGGCGACAAGACATTCTGATCTTCGATGAAGTCGCCCAGGCGTGAATCTTCATCATCTCCGATGGGTGTTTCCATGGAGATCGGCTCCTTGGCGATCTTCATCACCTTGCGCACCTTGTCTTCGGGCATTTCCATCTTTACGGCAAGCTCTTCCGGCGTGGGTTCACGCCCCATTTCCTGCACCATCTGACGCTGGATGCGATTGAGCTTGTTGATGGTCTCGATCATATGCACCGGAATACGGATGGTGCGCGCCTGGTCGGCGATGGAGCGCGTGATGGCCTGGCGTATCCACCAGGTAGCGTAGGTTGAAAACTTGTAGCCGCGCCGGTATTCGAATTTGTCCACCGCCTTCATCAAGCCGATATTGCCTTCCTGGATCAGATCGAGGAACTGCAAGCCGCGGTTGGTGTATTTCTTGGCGATCGAGATCACCAGGCGCAGGTTAGCCTCCACCATCTCTTTCTTGGCTCGGCGCGCCTTGGCTTCGCCGATAGACATCTTGCGATTGATGTCCTTCAGCTCGGTGATATTGAGACCGGTCTCTTCCTGAACAACGAGCAGCTTCTTCTGGGCCCGTAAAATATCATCCCGATGTTCCTTGAGTACGGTCGAGTATTTGTATCCCCCTTCGATCTGGCCCTTCAACCAATCGGCATTGGTTTCGTTTTCGGGAAATGAGGTGATGAAGTCCTTGCGAGGCATATGCGCCTTATCGACGCAAATAGACATGATGACGCGCTCATAACCGCGGATCTGCTCAATGGTGGCACGCAGATCTTCGGCACAACGCGACATTAGTATTGTAACCAGCTTGAGCTGCTTGAATTCCTCGCTCATCTGATGGCGCAGTTGCTTAAACCTGGCACTCTCGCGGCGCTGCTTGGGCGTCAGATCCATGAATTTGGCATAGAGCGCACGCAGCGATTCAATACGGCGCTGTGCCTCCACCGGATCGGGACCGGTATCGACCGCTGCCACACCTTCGCCGTCCTCACCCTCTTCTTCATCACTGCGGTCGGCCGCCGAGATCTCGACCAGATCGGCCGGGGCCACCATCGGCATCGTGGCTTCATTCATGACGGCATTGGGATCGATGAAGCCGCTGATCACGTCATCGAGACGTTGCTCGCCCTTTTCCACCTTTTCATATTCTTCCAGCAGGATGCGGATGGCGCCGGGAAAGGTGGACAGCCCTTCAGTCACCTGCAGCAAACCATCTTCGATACGCTTGGCGATCTCGATTTCGCCTTCACGGGTCAGCAGTTCAACCGCACCCATTTCCCGCATATACATGCGTACCGGATCGGTGGTGCGGCCATGCTCGGGATCCACCGTGGTGGCCAGGGCGGCTACCGCCTCTTCAGAAACTTCTTCGTCATCCGCGGTGGATTCGGTCAGCAGGATGCCCTCGATTTCCGGGGCCTGTTCATGCACTTCGATGCCCATGTCTTTCATCATGCTGATGACATCTTCGATCTGTTCCGATTCGAACAGGTTATCCGGCAAATGATCATTGAGCTCGCGATAGGTGAGGTAGCCCTGCTCCTTACCTTTGGCGATGAGTGATTTCAGTTGTAACTGCTGTTCTGCATTCATAATGAACTATCTGCCCCACAAGACATATGACACGATTGAAAAATAGCCCAACAGTTTAGCACAAAATTGTGTTAATTAGAAACCTGCGGAGCACTCTAATTGCTTCCTTGCTTCAATTTAAGTCTTTGTTGCAATTCCGCTTTTTCCTGCTCGGTCAGCGTCTGCCGGCCAGACTTGGCCAACAGGGCGTCCAGCGTTTGCTCGTTAGACATTTTCTCGAGATGCCTGAGAACATCCAGAAATTCCCGCTCCAGACCATCCGCGGGGATCTCCAATGGCAGCTGCGCCAGCTTGCCCAGGTGGTGCCAGTCGGCGGAATCCCGCTGTTGCGCCAGTATGGCGGCACAGTTTAAATGCGGCTTCTCCTGCAATAAATCAAGCAGCTCGATCAACAGACCGACACCGGGCGCCTCCAGCGTGGCAAACCGCCCCGGATCGCCGGCCTGTGCGGCCAGATCCGGCCTGTTCAGCAGCAGGATTATCGCCTTGCGTACCGGGGTTAGCGCCTTATAGGCGGCCGGCCGCGATGGCTTGCGGGCAGATTGCCCCTGCCGGGGTGATCCGCCTTCCAGTAGCACCTCCAGCCTGTCAGGCGTCATCCGGACAATTTCCGCGAGGCGCGCCATCATCATATAGCGCAGGACACCCGCCGTGATCTTAGACAGATAGGGGCGGGCGAGTTCCACCAGTTGCGCCTGCCCGTCAACGCTGCCCATATCGACCTGAGCGGCCAATCCTTCAAAGAAGAAATCGGAAAATGTGACGGCCTTCGCAATGCGCGCCTCAAAGCCCGCGCGGCCCTCCTTGCGGATGATGGTGTCCGGGTCTTCGCCCTCCGGCAGGAACATGTAGCGGATCTGCCGACCCTCGCGGATCACCGGCAGGGCATTCTCCAGGGCCCGCCAGGCGGCGGCACGGCCGGCCCGGTCGCCATCGAAGCAGAACACGATGTCGGACACGCTGCGAAACAGCCGCTCCAGATGCTCGCGGGTGGTCGCGGTGCCCAGGGTGGCCACCACATACGGAACGTCGAACTGGGCCAGCGCCACCACATCCATGTAACCTTCCACCACCAGCAGGCGCTCGAGATTGCGCACGGCCTGGCGGGCCTGGTACAGGCCGTACAGTTCGCTGCCCTTGTGAAAGACCGGGGTCTCGGGGGAGTTGAGATATTTGGGACCCGCCGCTCCCGGCGTTGTCGGCAACCGTTCCCTGCGTTGCTCTACCTCCTCCGTCCGTGGAGTCGTGCCTCCCGCGGCATTAGCACTTCCCTGTGCGTCGCCCCCCATCACGCGGCCACCGAAGCCGATCACCCGGCCCCGTCCATCGCGGATCGGAAACATGATGCGCTCGCGAAAACGGTCATAACAGCCGCCCCCCTCCTTGCGTATGGCCAGCCCGGCCTCCAGCAGCAGGGCCTCCTGAGTCTTGCCGCCACCCAGCTCCTGAATCAGGTTATCCCAGCCGGGCGGGGCATAACCGATATCGAACCGGGCGGCGATTTCACCGCTCACCCCGCGCCCTTTCAGATAGGCTACTGCCTGCGGGGCACGCGGGTGGCTGCGCAACTGGCGCTTGAAATAGTCGGCGGCCTGTTGCAACACCGTATACAACGCCTGATGGGAATCGCCAGCCGATTCGGTCATCTCGCGCGGGATGGGTAAACCGGACCTGGCGGCCAGGTCTTCCACCGCCTCGACGAAGTTCAGATTGTCGTAGGCCATGAGAAAGCCGATGGCGTTGCCATGGGCGCCACAACCAAAACAGTGATAAAACTGTTTGTGGGGACTGACGCTGAACGAGGGGGTCTTTTCGTCGTGGAAGGGACAGCAGGCGGAATATTCGCGCCCGGCCTTGCGCAGATTGACGCGCGCGTTGATGAGCTCCACCAGATCCACCCGGGCGAGCAACTCATCGATAAACTGCTGGGGAATCCTGCCGGCCATCGCTAAGATTATTCCCGTTGGTCAGGGAGCTGCGGCACACCGTGCGGTGTCTGCCGCCAGCCACAATGGTATCAGGCGGACAATCGTTCCTTGACCAGGCCACTGACGTGCGCCAGATCGGCCCGGCCCTGAACTTTGGGTCTAATGATATTCATCAGCTTACCCATGTCCTTGATGGAGCTGGCGCCGGTCTCGGCCAGGGCCGCATCGATAATCGCCTTGATCTCTGTCTCGCCGAGCGCCTCAGGCATATAGGCCTGTATCACACCGAGCTCGAAGCGTTCCTGGTCCACCAGATCCTGCCGGCCGGCCGTTTCATATTGTGCGATGGATTCGCGGCGTTGCTTGGTCATCTTGTCCAGCACCGCCAGCACCTGGCTGTCATCCAGGGTGATGCGCTCATCCACTTCACGCTGCTTGATGGCGGCCAGCGCCAACCGGATCGCACCCAGACGCGCAGCGTCCCTGGCGCGCATGGCCGCCTTCATATCTTCAGTCAGGCGTTCCTTCAGACTAGCGGATGTTGTGCTCATGGGCTGCGCCGATCGCCAGTGATATAAAATCAGTAATTGCGCGTGCGGCGCGCCTGGTCTTTAAACAGCTTCTTGGCATGGCGCTTGACGGCGGCGGCACGCTTGCGCTTGCGCACTTCGGTAGGCTTTTCGTAGAATTCGCGGCGGCGCAGCTCGCCCAGAACACCCGCCTTTTCACAGGTGCGCTTGAAGCGGCGGATCGCGATTTCTACCGGCTCATTGTCTCGTACTCGTACTAATGGCATGTTACCTTCACCTCTATGGAACCCGGTCCATCCGGGCCTTCTGTATATCAAGAGGCGGGATTTTAGACATTTACAGGGAAAAAATCAAAGTTCTTGCTCAATTCCCGGGCGACACGGACAATAAGCGCCATGCGAGTTTTAGGAATCGAGACCTCCTGCGACGAAACCGGTATCGCCATTTATGACAGCCGGCAGGGCCTGCTGGGGCACGCCCTGTACAGCCAGGCCGGACTGCATGCCGCCTATGGCGGGGTGGTTCCGGAACTGGCTTCGCGGGATCATGTCCACAAAACCCTGCCTCTGATTCGTCAGGTGATGGCGGAGAGCGGCACAAACGCCAAAGATATCAACGGGATCGCCTATACTGCCGGACCGGGCCTGATGGGGGCACTGCTGGTGGGCGCCGCCATCGGCCGCAGCCTGGCCTGGGCCTGGAACATCCCGGCGGTCGCCATTCATCACATGGAAGGCCATCTGCTCGCCCCGATGCTGGATAATCCGGCGCCAGACTTCCCCTTCGTCGCCCTACTGGTCTCCGGCGGCCATACCCTGCTGATCACGGTGGAAGGTATCGGCCGTTATGAAATGCTGGGCAACACCCTGGACGATGCCGCCGGCGAGGCCTTCGACAAAACAGCCAAACTGCTGGGGCTGGGCTACCCGGGAGGACCAGAACTGGCGGCTCTGGCGGAACAGGGTGACCCCCGGCGCTTCACCTTTCCGCGCCCCATGACCAACCGGCCCGGACTGGATTTCAGCTTCAGCGGTCTGAAGACCTTCGCCTTCAACACCCTGCAGGAACACCGGGATGATCCTCATGCCCGCGCCGATATCGCCCGCGCCTTTCAGGAGGCCGTGGTGGATACCCTGGCCATCAAGTGCCGGCGCGCACTGCAACAGACCGGGCTGAAGCGGCTGGTGGTCGCCGGCGGGGTCAGTGCCAACAGCGCCTTGCGCGAACGTCTGGAGCGCATCGGCGCAGAACATCACGCCCAGGTTTTTTATCCACGCCCGGCCTTTTGCACCGACAACGGGGCCATGATCGCCTACGCCGGTTACCGGCGTCTGCAGGGGGGGCAGCAGGAGCCGTTGCTGATCAATGCCCGGGCCCGCTGGCCGCTGGAAACACTGTCGGCCATGGAAAATACTGTTAACTAGCAATCTGCTGATAGAGCCTCGGGCGGCGCCCTGTGCCGTTACACGAGAAAGATGGTCGCCAGGCCGAGGAAGGTCATGAAGCCGACGACATCCGTGACAGTCGTCAGAATCACGCTGCCCGCCAGCGCCGGATCAACACCCATGCGCCGCAGCAGCAACGGCAGGGTGGCGCCGGCAAAGGCGGCAGCGATGAGGTTGATCAGAATGGCGGCGGCGATCACCAGCCCCAGAAAGAGATCGCCAAACCAGGCAATCACTACCAGGGACACCACCATAGCCCAGATAGTGCCATTCAGCGCACCCACCGCCAGTTCCTTGACCATCAGGCGCCGCGCATTGGTTTCACCGATCTGACCCAGAGCAATGCCGCGAATCACCAGTGTCAGGGTCTGGCTGCCGGCAATGCCGCCCATGCTGGCCACGATCGGCATCAACACCGCCAGGGCCACCAGTTTTTCAATGGTGCCTTCATACCAGCCGATCACCCAGGAGGCCAGCAAAGCCGTCAGCAGGTTCACCCCCAGCCAGATGGCGCGGCGCCGTGAACTGGCCACCACCGGCGCGAACATATCACTTTCTTCACTGAGTCCGGCCATACGCATGAACGAGTAATCGGCCTCTTCGCGGATGACGTCGACCACGTCGTCGATGGTGATGCGGCCCAGCAGCTTGCCTTCCTCGTCCACCACCGGCGCCGACACCAGGTCACGGCGCTCGAAGATCTTGGCCACTTCCGTGGCCGGCATCGAGGCCGGGATCGCTTCCATCTTGCGGGCAATCGCCTGGCCCACCGGCATGCCGGGATCTTTAGTCAACAGATCGGCCAGGGTGATGATGCCGAGATATTTGCCTTCGCGATTCACCACCATCAGGCTGTCGGTCATCTCCGGCAGTTCGCCATGCCAGCGCAGATAGCGCAGGACCACATCGAGGGTGATGTCGCCGCGCACCGAGATGGCGTCGGTGTTCATCAGACCGCCGGCGGTATCTTCCGGGTAGGACAGCATCTCCTCGACCCGCCGGCGGTACTGTTCGTCCATGGCACGCAGGACATGATTGGTAATGGGATCGGGCAGATCCTGCAGGAAGTCGACCAGATCATCGATATCCAGCCCTTCGGTGGCGGCAATCAGCTCGGCACGATCCATTTGCCGGATCAGTGGAGTGCGCACCTCGTCCGCCAGGGTAACCAGGATGGGGCCGCGCTGCTCATTCGGAACCAGCCCCCAGACATAGGTACGTTCAGCTGGCGGCAAGGATTCCAGCAGGGAGGCGATTTCGGCCGGGTGCAGACTGGCCAGCATGGCGTTGACCTGTGCCAGCGTGCCGTGCTTCATCAGATCCACCAGTTCTTCCAGGTGTTCCAGGCTTTTTTCCTGCTCTTTGGGCTCAGACATCCACACCACCCATTTTGATTTACACCAGCATCGCCCGGCCACGGGCACCCACCACCCCTGCGTTATTAGACACGCGCCCAGTGCCCGGTTCAAGCGCTCTGCAGAAGGAAAGAAAAAATATTTATCGGATGAGAAAAAAACGGACGGGGTTGAAACACGTGGTGATGAGGGATCATTCCGGCTCGCCAAAGCGCTGGGCGATCAAGGCCTCGAGTCCCCGGATCGCCTGTTCTTCGTCAGCGCCGGTGGCGATGATCTCCAGCACCTTGCCCTGACTGGCCGCCAGCAACATCACCCCCATGATGCTCTTGCCGTTGACCCGGCGGTTGCCGTGCACCACTTCGATGGTGCTTTGATAACCGGAGGCCACTGTGACGAATCTGGCCGCGGCGCGCGCGTGCAGACCCAGCTTGTTGATAATGGTGACGGATTTCCTGATCATGCCGCCGGTCACATCGTCGGGGTACAGGCAAATACCCCTTCCCTGCCACCGCTGACCGCCTTTTCCACGATGCCATCGAGGCTCAGGCTGGAATAATTGAGAATACGCACCAGCATGGGCAGATTCACCCCGGTGATCACCGTCACCGGCTTCTCGAGCTGGAGCTTGAAGGCGATATTGGCCGGCGTCGAACCATAGATATCCGTCAATACCAATACCCCGTCGCCGTCATCAATCTCCGTGATCAACCGGCGCGCCTTGGCCAGCATCTCTTCGGGAACACAATCCAGCTGCACCGACAAGACCTCGATCGCCACCGGGCACACCCCCATCATCCTGGTTGCCGTTTCGAGTAAGGCATTGCCGATTTTATCGTGAGTGACGATCAGCACGCCAATGGTCATACCAGCTCCCGGTGGCGGGTGATGACATTTTCATAACGGGTTGCAAAATATTCGGCAAGACGTCGCACCATGTACACCGAGCGGTGCTGACCGCCGGTGCACCCTACGGCTATGGTCAGATAGCGTCGGCGTTCGGCCACGAAATGCGGCAACCATTGCTCCAGAAACGCCACCATGGATTGGAACATCTCCGTGACCAGCGTCTGCTGATCAAGAAATGCCGCCACGTCCTTGTCGAGCCCGGTCAATGGACGCAGCCGCGGCTCCCAATGGGGGTTGGGCAGACAGCGCATATCAAAGACAAAATCCACATCCGCCGGTATCCCGTGCTTGTAACCGAAGGACTGGAATTGCAGGGACAGCGATTGCTCGTCCTTCTTGCCCAGCACCTGCTCCTGAAGATATTTGCGCAGTTGATGGGCATTGGTGGTGCTGGTATCGAGATAAAGCTGCGCCTGTTCGCGCAAGGGTCCGAGCATGCGACGTTCCTGCTGCACCGCCTCGGCCAGGGAGATATTGGGCCGGCTGAGGGGATGCTTGCGGCGTGTTTCGCTAAAACGCTTGAGCAGAATGGCGTCATCGGCATCCAGAAAGATGATTTCGCACGTCAGTCCCATTTGCTCCAGGGACTTGAGCGCCTCGGCGGCGGTATCCAGATCCTCGGCGGGGATACGCGCATCCACACCCACCGCGGCCTTGCCAGCATAGCGCTGCGGCGCATTGATGAGCTGCAGGGCAAAAGCCTTCAGCAACCCGAGTGGCAAGTTGTCGATGCAATAGTAGCCTTCGTCTTCCAGGACATTCAAGGCGATACTCTTGCCGGATCCGGACAGACCGCTTACGATCAGCAGCCTCATGGCTCTTCCCCTGTCATCAGGTTGTGCTGGCGCCTGATGAATTCCTGGGTGGCATTGTATCCCTTGGTGCGCAGGATATGATTGCTGACCGCACTCTCGACCAGCACCGCCAGATTGCGTCCCGGCGCGACCGGGACGATCACTTCGGGGATCTCCACATCGAGCAGCATGCGGATATGGCGGCTGTCATCCAGACGGTTCAGATGAACGATCGCGGCATCGCTTATTTTCTCGAGATGCACGATCAGGCGCAGATTTTTGTCCGGCTTGTCCGCGCTGTCGCCATACAGCGAGCGCACATTGAGGATCCCCAGGCCCCTGACC
>Ga0154729_1137_pt5 | contig 9750 bp, 8 predicted proteins | sample Rifle2008BG16ft_FD_105737 | JGI IMG/M metagenome (GOLD analysis project Ga0154729, IMG submission 105737) | Gammaproteobacteria bacterium RBG_16_57_12
CATACCCGAACCTGTCATTGCATCTCCCCGTGAACCTGAACGGCCACCTGAGAAAAAGTACAGCACGGTACAAATCAGGCCACCGGGAACCATCGCGGGTAGCGGGATCTATGATACTCAGAATGATGCCATGGTCATCTTGCAGAATCCCAGCGATGCACTGGCCAAATTTCCCATGGACAGGCGTCAGGCGGTCAACTGGGTGGAAGCGCTCAGAAGCGGGCTGATCAACCCGCGCCCCAGCCTGACTGGCGAGGGGGAGATGGTTACCATGGACATTGATGTCATCATGAACAACACCGAGTTAATGCCTCATGTGCGGTTTCCCCACAAGACCCACACCGAATGGCTGGACTGCCGCAACTGTCATGACGAGATATTCGCGCCGGTGAATAATGGCAATCCGGTCACCATGACCAAGATTTACAAGGGCCAGTATTGCGGTGTTTGTCATGACAAGGTGGCCTTCTCGCTATTTGTCTGCGAACGCTGCCATAGCGTGCCCCACAAGGAATCGCCCAAGGCGTGGTGGTAAGCCACGCCCTAGCTGCCTGCCGTCCTAAGTCCGACAGGCAGCTAGCGAAGCATCAGCGCCTCATGGAGTCAAAGAACTCGCTGTTGGCCTTGGTCACCTTGAGGCGATCAAGCAGGAACTCCATAGCCGCCACTTCATCCATGGGATGCAGCAGTTTGCGCAGTATCCACATCTTCTGCAGTTCGTCCGAGTCGGTCAGCAATTCTTCGCGCCGGGTGCCGGACCGGTTGATGTTGATCGCGGGGTAAATGCGTTTCTCGGATATTCTGCGATCCAGATGGATTTCCATATTGCCGGTGCCCTTGAACTCTTCGTAAATCACATCATCCATGCGTGAGCCGGTATCGATCAGCGCGGTGGCGATGATCGTCAGGCTGCCGCCTTCCTCGATATTGCGGGCGGCGCCGAAAAAGCGTTTGGGGCGATGCAGGGCGTTGGCATCCACCCCGCCGGTCAGCACCTTGCCCGAGGACGGGATGACGGTATTGTAGGCGCGGGCCAGGCGAGTGATGGAATCCAGCAGGATCACCACGTCGTGTTTGTGTTCCACCAGACGCTTGGCCTTCTCGATCACCATTTCGGCCACCTGTACGTGGCGGGTGGCGGGTTCATCGAAGGTGCTGGAAATAACCTCGCCGCGCACCGAACGGGCCATTTCCGTCACTTCTTCCGGACGCTCGTCGATCAGCAGCACGATGAGATAACACTCCGGATGGTTGGCGGTGATGGAATGCGCGATGTTCTGCAACATCATGGTCTTGCCCGACTTGGGCGGCGACACGATCAAGCCACGCTGGCCCTTGCCGATCGGCGATGCCAGATCAATAACGCGGGCGGTGATGTCTTCGGTACTGCCATTGCCGATTTCCATTTTCAGCCGCTGATTGGCATGGAGCGGCGTCAGATTTTCAAACACCACCTTTTTCTTGGCATTTTCCGGGGTATCGAAATTGATATCATTGACCTTGAGCAGGGCGAAATAGCGCTCTCCCTCCTTCGGCGGGCGGATCTTGCCGGAGACGGTATCGCCGGTGCGCAGATTGAAACGCCGGATCTGGCTCGGTGAAACATAGATATCATCCGGCCCGGCCAGATAGGAACAATCCGCGGAGCGCAGAAAGCCGAAGCCGTCCTGCAATATCTCCAGCACCCCGTCGCCGTAAATGTCTTCACCGCTCTTGGCATGCGCCTTCAGGACGGCGAAGATGACGTCCTGTTTGCGGGCTCGGGCCATGTCTTCGATGCCCATGGACTGGGCGAGATTGATCAAATCGGAAGCGGGGGTTTTCTTCAGTTCAGTAAGATTCATAGTGGTTGATTTCGTGTTGTCAGTAAGGAAATTGGTTGGGGGAAGTATTGAGCCGGAAGGGGAGTCCGATTTGGCATCGGATTTTGTATCAATCTAGCATGTATCAACCGCCGCGTCCAGTTGCCTGCCGGACGCGGCACGATGGTCAGGTATTGCTATCAAGGAATGCTGTCAGCTGTGACTTGGATAAAGCGCCCACCTTGGTGGCTTCGACACTTCCGTTTTTGAAAATCATCAGGGTAGGAATGCCGCGGATGCCATATTTGGGGGGGGTATTGGGATTTTCATCAATATTGAGCTTGGCGATTTTGATCTTGCTGGCATAGTCCGTGGCGATTTCATCCAGAATCGGCGCGATCATCTTGCAGGGCCCGCACCATTCAGCCCAGTAATCCACCAATACGGCACCTTCAGCCTGCAATACTTCCCGTTCGAATGTCTCGTCAGTCACATGAAGGATATGTTCACTCACGTAGTAGAGCTCCTAAATATCGATTGAATACAAATCCTAGCATGTAATTTGAGCTGATGCGAGACACTAATTCAAGCCTTGTGCGCAATTTTTTGTTATCCTTGAAATCCCTATGAGTGAAAGCCATTTATCCGCGACACTTTTTTCCAGCCTGGATTTGCCGGTATCCTTACTACAAGGCATTGAAGATCAGGGATTTTCCCGCTGCACCCCCATCCAGGCGGCCGCCCTGCCTTTAGCCTTGGGCGGCATTGATGTCATGGGCCAGGCGCAAACCGGCACCGGCAAGACCGCGGCATTTCTGCTGGCGGCGATGTCCTATCTGCTCAAGACGCCGGCGGCGGAAAAGCGCCGCCCCAATCAACCGCGCGCCTTCATTCTCGCGCCCACCCGCGAACTGGCCATCCAGATCCACAAGGATGCGCAGTCCCTGGGAAAACACTCCGGGCTCAGCCTGGGCCTGTGTTATGGCGGTACCGGCTATGAACAGCAACGCCAGCAGCTGGCAGAACCCATCGATATACTGATTGGCACGCCCGGCCGGCTGATCGATTTTTTCAAGCAGCAGCTGTTTGACCTGCGCCACATCGAGGTGATGGTCCTGGACGAGGCGGATCGCATGTTCGACCTGGGCTTCATCAAGGACATCCGTTTCCTGCTGCGGCGCATGCCGCCGCCGGATCAGCGGCTGAACATGCTGTTTTCAGCCACCCTGTCCTGGCGTGTCACCGAGCTGGCCTATGAGCACATGAACAATCCGCAACGGGTGACCATTGAGCCCGAGCAGGTGACCTCCAGCAAGGTCACCGAACAGATCTATTACCCCTCGAACAGTGAAAAACTTCCCTTGCTGCTGGGGCTGTTACTCAAGCACAAGCCGCCGCGCGCGATCATCTTCGCCAATACCAAACGCGCCGCCGAGCAGATCAACGCCTGTTTATTGGGCAATAACATCAATGCCGGCATACTGTCGGGGGATGTGCCGCAGCCAAAGCGGCAGAGCCTGCTGAACCGGTTCCAGCGCGGCGAAGTTGCCATCCTGGTGGCGACCGATGTGGCGGCGCGGGGCCTGCATATTCCGGAGGTCAGTCACGTCTTCAATTTCGATCTGCCGCAGGATGCCGAGGATTATGTGCATCGCATCGGCCGTACCGCCCGCGCCGGTGCCCACGGTGAGGCGATCAGTTTCTGCTGCGAGGATTACGCCTTTCATCTGCAGGAGATCGAGGCTTACATCGGGCACAAGATCCCGGCTGAGAAAATCAATCCCGAGCTGCTGGCGTCACCGCTGCCGTCGGCAAAACTCCAGCCCCGGCGGCCACCGAGCGGAAAACCGGCCTCGGCGCCCAAGCGCCCGCGCCGCCGCCATACGCAAACGGACTCCCGGTAACGTCGATCAGAAGCGTTCCACCACCACGCGGTTCTTGCCGGAATTTTTGGCGCGATACAGGGCCTTGTCCGCGCCATCGACCAGCTGCGTACCCGCCACCGTCAGCTCGCGATGGTCATGTCCTGGTACATTCGTGGCCAGACCGATCGATATCGTAACCTGCAGTCGGCTATCGCCCTCCACCTGAAAGGCCCGTTCCGCGATGCTGGCGCGGATGCGTTCGGCGATATCCGTGGCGATGGGTTCCGGCGTGTCGATCAGCAGGGCGACGAATTCCTCGCCGCCATAGCGTGCCAGCACATCGCTGCAACGCAATTGCTTTCTGATGAGGGCGGCGGTCTCCTTCAGCACCACATCCCCGGCGCGATGGCCGTGGTTATCGTTGATGCGTTTGAAATTGTCGATATCCAGCAGCAGGCAGGACAACGGCCCGCCCTTGCGCTGGCTGCGCGTCATTTCTTCCACCAGGCGCTGATCGAAGAAGCGGCGATTGTTGACCGAGGTCAGAAAGTCGGTGACCCCGACGCGCTTGAGGCGTTCGTGATTGGCGGCATTTTCCAGGCAGATCGCGACGATGGCCGCCAGGCGCTCCAGAAAATCGGTGCCGGAGCCGGCGATGAACCGCTCTTCCTTCAGGCTGCCCAGATTGAAACTGCCAATCAGTTCGCCATAGCGGATCAGCGGGATCAGGGCCACGCTGGCCGGCGACATGGCCACAGCGGGGAACAGGGCGCCATGCTGGCCGGTGTCGTAACGCCCCAGCAGCGGCACGGCCGTGGGGCCATACACCCCGTCCAGGTCCTCCAGATCCAGGGAAAATATCAGGCCGGGATAGTCGCCCAGATTGACGCCTTCATCCTCGAGGATATGCCGGATTTCATAGGAAGGATCGACCAGCGCCAGCGTCACGCTGTCCAGCTCGAAGGCGCTGCGGTATTCATTGAGGATGACATTGATCAGCTCCACCAGGGAATTGGGGCTGATCAGACGCAGCTCCAGGGCCTGGAAGCGCCGCATCTTCTGCTCGTTGACGCGCGCCTGATTCAGAAACGCCTTGAGCTGGCGCCTGAGCATCTGGTTTTCGGCGTACAAATCCTGCATCCGGATTATCCTGAATCCCCGATCGACGGTGCTACACCGGCTCAGCGGGCGCCGGCCGTCTCACGCTGCTGCCTGAGCAATTGCTCGAACTGTTCTTTGCTCATGAGCGGTTTGCCTTTACCGGCCAGTTGCACCTCCAGAGCCGCCGCGCGCGCCTGCTTGCCCGCGCCATCCCGCAGGATCATATCATAACGACCCGGCGGAAACCGGGCCGGCACCTGCACACGCAGGTCATGTTTGCCCTCTGCCGTAAAGGTCACTGGAGGCAACAGGGTAACCGAGGCTGGCCGGGTGTCGCCGCCCAGCAAGACGGACTGTCCGGCCAGGGCGATGGCGCCTATTCCCTGCATGGCCGGATAGATCTGGGTCAGGCGTGGCTGCGCCGGCTGGCTGATATCCAGCACCATCAGGCCCTGCTTGGCCGTGCTGAGATAAAGGCTGTCCCCGGATAGCCGCATATCGATGATCTCATCCCCGATCTCGATGGCCGCCAGCGGCTGCGGTTTGTCAGCGCCGACGTCGATGATCTGCACCCCCTGCACGCCATCGGACAGATACATCCTTGCCTCGTCCGCACGCACCAGCCGGGCCGGCCCGCCTGTTTCATAGGCGAACAGCTCCGTCATGTTCAGTGCCAAGACCCGCACACGGCCGGAAGCATTCAGCAGATAAAGCCGGTTTTGTGACAGCCAGAGATCGATGATGTTTCCGGCCGCGACCGCCTGGAAGGCGGGATGCGATGCGCGGTCCCCGGACTGTACATACACCTTGCCCGTGCGGCTGCGCACCACGACAGTATCCTCATTGGTGCGCACCTGAACCACGTCATCCACCAGCCGATGGGTCGCCACCAGCCTGGATTCATGGGGCCGACTGATATCGATCTCGCTCAGGCCCGCGGCGCCGCCCGCCACAAAGAGGCGCCCCCTTTGCACCGCCAGATCCTGGCTGTCACCGGCGAGGTCCAGGCCGTTCAGCCAGATCGGCCCATCCGGATTGTTGACATCGTAAATCTGCACCCCGGCGGTTCCGGTTGCAGTGTAGGCAAACCCCTCCTGGACCAGGATGTCCTGCACCTGTTCCCGGCCATGATAGCTGGCCAAGAGCCGCGGGGTTTCGGGAACACTGACCTCCAGCACCTTGAATCCGCCCCACCAGTCCATCACATAGGCAAGACTATCGACCAGCTCCACGCCCCACGCCGCCCCCGCCGTATCGTAATGGCCCACAAACCGGGGCGCGCGCTTGTCGCTGATGTCGATGATCTGCAAGCCCGCGTCCCAGTCCGCCAGATAGGCGAGCTCCCCCTGGAGTCTGATACCCCTGGCATTGCCCGGCGTGGCAAGCTGGCCGATGGCAACAGGCTGGCGCGGATCGCTGATATCCAGGATGACCAGACCGCGGTCAAAGAAGGTGACATAGGCATGGTGGTCGCGGATGACAATGTCCTCGGCATAGCCGCCCGGATCATAGGCCCCGATCTGGCGGATATTTCCGGGGTCGGTGACATCGAACACCAATACGCCGCTTTTATCATCCGCGGCGAATACATAACCCTGATCGAGCGCCAGGGCCCAGACCTTGCCCGGGGTATCAAAGCTGCCAAGCACGACCGGCGCCGTGATGTTGCTGATGTCGATAATATGAAATCCGCCGCGGTGATCCGCCAGATAGACCCGCTGATCTTGCACCTGCAGGGTATAGGCCAGCCCGGGGGTCGGCACATTGGCGACCAGTTTCATGTTCTGAGGATCGCGGATATCGATGATCTGCAGGCCATGATCATCATCGCCCACCAGGGCATAATCACCCAACAGGGTCACCCCCTTGGCCGAGCCGGGGGTGTGAAACAGGGCCACATGCCGGGGTTGTTCGGGACGACTGATGTCATAGACGTGCAGACCGGAAAACCAGTCGGCCACGTAGGCAAGATGATCGCGGATGGCAACACGGCGGCTGCCACCCTGGTTGGCGCCGATACTGTTGACCGGCGGCAACTGGGCATGGGCAAAATCCAGGGTGATCATCTCGGTGCCGCTGGCGGCGATTACGCCGTCTTGCCCGAGCGCCAGTGCGTCAATTTGCGCCGGCGCCGACCACATGGCCGACAATGTGGGCTGCTCGATCTGCGCCGGATCGAGCAGGAACACGCGCTGATTCCGGTCGGCGACGAGAATCTGCTTCTCGTTCGCCACGACCCGGATGGCGCCAGCCAGTCGGTTATTGCTGCCGACCCAGCGTGGTTGCCGCGGCACATGAACATCCACCACCGTCAGGCCGAATTCATCATCCACCAGATAGGCGTAATCGCCCGCCACATCAATATCTCTGAATGTGGCGCCGGAGGAAAACCGGGCAATTTCCTCAAATGCGGTCTCACCCCTGGCGAGTATGACAAATCCGCCCTGGCCATCCAGGGCATACCCGTAAGCGCCCTGCACACTCATGCGCTGCACGGGATAAGGGAGACGGTATGGGACGATATCCGCCATGGTCTTGTCATGGAGGGTGAAGGCCCACAGCCCGGGCGCATCGGTCAGCACATGGATCCGCTGCCCATCGGCGCTCATATCGATAATCTTGCCGGGCGGAAGGTCTCCCACGAGCGGGGATGGCACCCCCTGCGCATGGCCGAGCCACAGGGCATTTTCATTTGCCAGCAAAAGCCCGCCATCGGTGGACGGCGTGATGGCAGTGAGGCTGGCCGGTACCGCCTGCCGTCGAATCTCCCGGACAGCCGCCGGACGCATGATCAGCTGCATGGTGGCTGCATCGCCAGCCACCGGCAGATGTATCTCCGTCGCCTGGCCGTAGGAGGCAAACTTGACGGCATCCTTAAGCACCGGAGCGGCCACGCTCATGGCGGGAAGCATGGCGAGCGCTATTTTGATCCATTGCATGCTGTCGATCTCTACTGACGATATCACATTCATAAAAAAGGCCCGGAAATCAGACCCCGGGCCTTTGCAGATTATTTGGGCAGGCGGTTAGAGTTTTTCGATCGGCGCCTGACGGGCCTTGCCCACGGCGCGCAATTCACGGGCCAGTTCGCGCGCCTCGTTAAACTCCACACGCTGTGGCTCAAAATGGGTACCGCGGAATTCCTCATCAATCATTTTGATGCGAATAAAGCTGGTCTGATCAGCGGCAAAATTGAAGGTTTTGCTGCCGCTGACGGTGACCGGGTCCGGCTTGCCGCCGACAAAACTCATGGATTTGATGGTCACCGTACCTTCGGTCGGTATTATTCTGGCCAGGATATATTCACCCCGGGACAAGCTGGCCAGCTCCTTGCCGTTGATCTCTATGGTCACGGCATTGTTGGCCAACTGCATGTTGGCATAATTGTTATCCCGCATGAAATACACCGTGGCATGCGGCTCGGACAGTGACAGCGGCATCAGGGGGCTATCCCGATTCACCTTGGTGTAGGACAGACCACAGGAAACCACGCCTGCCAATGCCAGGATGGTCAGACTGAAGATGGTGATCCGGCCCACTCGCTTGATCGTCATTGCTATCCCTCACCCGGTTCCGAAGTTCACACACCATAGCTTGTATTAACTTCTCCTGCCAAGTCAACCATTTGGCCCGCCCATCCGGGGAGTCTTGTCGAAATGGGCGGCCAGGTGTCCATTTTGTGAAGCCGCTCACGGGCCAACTGGCAGACACCTCTCAGCACGATCAGCGGCACTCTGCCACTATTAGTTCACCAAAACATATAACGATTGGAAATTCAGGAAGGAGGAAGTCATGTTGAAGTTGATGCTGTGTATTGGTGCGGGCGCCATAATCATGGATCCCAGCCTGCTGTCGGTGGACTCACTGGTCAAATACCGCGATGTGATACTGTCTTATCTGCTGGCCGTGCTGGTTTATCCCTGGCTGGCCAGACAATTCGAATAACCGTGGCAAGTTAATCCTCTCCATCTTGCCACGCTCGCTCGGCCAGGACCCCACCCCGGACCTGGCCATTTTTTTCTCAGCTTACCGGCTCACCCGCCGCCTGGCGATCGGCATGATAGGACGATCGCACCATGGGTCCGCTGGCGACATGGCCAAACCCCAGCTCGCGGGCCAGCCCGGCCAGCCGATCGAATTCCGCGGGTTCCACATAACGAGTCACGGGCAGGTGATGACGGCTGGGTTGTAGATACTGCCCCAGGGTCAGCCGGTCGCAGCCGTGGGCGCGCAGATCGCGCATCACCTGTTCCACCTCATCGATCTCCTCTCCCAGACCCAGCATCAGGCCCGACTTGGTGGGCACGCCGGGATGACTGGCCTTGAAACGGCGCAGCAGCTCCAGCGACCAGGCATAATCCGCCCCCGGACGTACTGCCTTATACAGACGCGGCACGGTCTCCAGATTGTGGTTGAATACGTCGGGCAGCGCCGTGCCCAGTTGCTGCAAAGCGATCTCCATGCGCCCCCGGAAATCGGGCACCAGGATCTCGATCTGGAGGGCGGGGGATAGTTCGCGCAGGGCGCGGATACAGCGGGCGAAGTGCCCGGCGCCGCCATCGCGCAGATCATCGCGATCGACCGAGGTCACCACCACATACTTCAGACCCATCAGTTTGACGGTCTCAGCGAGCGATTGTGGCTCGCTTTCATCCAGGGGATTGGGTTTGCCGTGGGCGACATCGCAGAACGGGCAACGCCGGGTACAGATCCCGCCCATGATCATGAAGGTGGCGGTGCCGTGACCGAAACACTCGCCCAGATTGGGACAGGCCGCCTCTTCGCAGACCGTGTGCAAACGTTTATCCCGCAGGATGCCCTTGAGCCGCGCCACGGCCGCGCCACCGACACTGGCGCGTATCCAGTAGGGTTTGCGCAGCGGCTGCTCCGCGGGGACCACCTTGATGGGAATACGCGCCGTTTTCGAGGCGCCCTTCAAGGGATTGGAGGGTTTTGCAGATGCTTCCTCCTGATGTTCGGCT
>Ga0154729_1006_pt4 | contig 9719 bp, 12 predicted proteins | sample Rifle2008BG16ft_FD_105737 | JGI IMG/M metagenome (GOLD analysis project Ga0154729, IMG submission 105737) | Gammaproteobacteria bacterium RBG_16_57_12
CGTATCAATGTCCCGCCGCTCGAGCATAAAGAAGTACAGGCGCTGATTTACGACATCATGAATGACAAGCAGCGCAAGGATTATGAAGAATTTCTGGAAGTGGATTTTTCCTTCGAAATACCCGACATGGCCCGTTTCCGCGTCAACGCCTTCAACCAGCAGCGCGGCTCGGGCGCGGTATTCCGCACCATTCCGTCCAAGATCATTTCGCTGGCGGAACTGGGCGCGCCGGATATCTTCAAGACCATCGCCAAGGAACCCAGGGGGCTGGTCCTGGTGACCGGTCCGACCGGTTCGGGCAAGTCCACCACCCTGGCGGCCATGGTCAACGACAAAAATGAAAACGAGTACGGCCACATCCTGACCATTGAGGATCCGATCGAGTTCGTGCATGAGAGCAAAAAATGTCTGATCAACCAGCGCGAGGTGCATCGGCACACCCTCGGGTTCGCCGAGGCGCTGCGTTCCGCCTTGCGTGAAGACCCGGACGTGATCCTGGTGGGTGAAATGCGCGACCCGGAAACCATCGGCCTGGCACTGACCGCCGCAGAAACCGGCCATCTGGTGTTCGGCACTCTGCACACCAGTTCCGCCGCCAAAACCATCGACCGTATCATCGACGTATTCCCGGCCGCCGAAAAGGAAATGGTGCGTTCCATGCTGTCCGAATCGCTCAAGGCGGTTATTTCCCAGACCCTGCTCAAGAAGATCGGCGGTGGTCGTATCGCTGCCCATGAGATCATGATCGGCACACCGGCGATACGCAACCTGATCCGCGAGGCCAAGGTGCCGCAGATGTATTCCATCATCCAGACCAGTCAGGCCATCGGCATGCAGACCCTGGATCAGAATTTATTATCCCTGGTGCAAAGAAGCCTGGTCAGCGTGCACGACGCGCGCGCCAAGGCCGCCAATCGGGATTCCTTCAACAAATAAACCATGTCAGATACCCTTCCCGACATCCATCAGTTGTTGAAGGATATGGAGGCTAGGGACGCCTCCGATCTGTTCATCACCGCCGGACTGCCGCCGAGCTATAAAATCCATGGCCGGGTCACGCCCACCAAGAAGGCTGTACTGACGCCGGAGCACTCGCAACAGATCGCCTTGCGCATCATGACCGACACACAACGCGAGGAGTTTACCCGTCACCAGGAATGCAATTTCGCCATCAGCATCGAAAATGTCGGACGTTTCCGCGTCAATGTGTTCCGGCAAAAACAGAATACCGGTCTGGTGATGCGCAAGATCAAGACGCAGATCCCTTCCCTGGAAGAACTCGGCCTGCCGCCGGGCATCAAGGAGCTGAGCCTGGCCAAGCGCGGCCTGGTGATTGTGGTGGGCGCCACCGGCTCGGGCAAATCGACCACGCTCGCCGCGATGATCGAGCACCGGAATCAACATGATGCCGGCCATATCATCTGTATCGAGGATCCCATCGAGTTCATTCATGAACACAAGAGCAGCATCATCACGCAGCGGGAAGTTGGCATCGATACCGATTCGTTCGAGGATGCCCTGAAAAACACCTTGCGCCAGGCACCCGATGTGATCCTGATCGGAGAAATCCGCAGTCGCGAAACCATGCAGTACGCGATCAACTTTGCAGAGACCGGTCACCTGTGCCTGGCTACCCTGCATGCCAATAATGCCGATCAGACCCTGGATCGCATCATCAATTTTTTCCCGGAGGACAGTCGCAGTCAACTGTTGCTGGATTTATCCCTGAATCTCAAGGCGATCATCGGCCAGCAATTGATATCGACGTCGGACCGCAAGGACCGCAAACTGGCGGTGGAGATACTGCTCAACACCCCGCTCTCGTCCAAGATGATCCGCGAAGGCGCGATCCACAAATTAAAAGAGCTGATGCAGAAGTCCGCCCATCTGGGCATGCAAACCTTCGATCAGTCCCTGTATCAGCTGTATCTCAGGAACGCCATCAGTTATGAAGATGCCATTCATCATTCGGATCATCCCAATGAATTGCGGCTGCTGATCAAACTGGGTAAGGAAAAGAGTCAGGAGACCGCCCCGAAACGCAACGAGATCACGCTCATCGATCCGGAGGCGTAAAATTAAACGGCGTCGGGAAAGACACTTTCGGCACTAAATACCGGGCCATCGACACACACGCGGCGCATACTGACACCGCCCGCCTCCTGCACCCGCACCACACAGCCGGCACACCCGCCCACGGCGCAGGCCATGAATTCTTCCAGCGAGACCTGGCAAGGCAATTGATACTCCCGGGCAAGCCTGGCCACGGCCTCCAGCATGGGATGGGGGCCGCAGGAGAAGATATCCACTTCACGGCGCTGCTCATCGTTCAGGGCATTCAACCAGGCCCGGGCCAGATCGGTGACATAGCCCTCAAAGCACCCGGCATAGCCTTGCAGGCTGGCCAGCCGGCTGGGGATGCCCCAGTCCTCCATCAAGGGCATGGCCGCGATCACGCCGTCGGGCATGCCGGGCACCATGAACCGTGATGGGCGCGCCTGAAAAGGAAACGGCACCTCCGACCCCATGATGACGAAGGGCTGGTAAGAACCCTGGCCGCGCAGGGTGTCGGCGAGGAAGACCATGGGCGGAATTCCCACGCCACCTCCGATCAACAGGGTACGCGGTCGCTGCGGGCTGGGCGAAAAACCCTTGCCGATCGGCCCCATGATGCTGAGGGTTTCGCCCGGCTGACGCTGCGACAACAGCCGGGTGCCCTTGCCAAACAGCTTATACAGGAAATCCACTCGGCCGGTGTTGCGTTCCACCCGCATAATGGAGAGGGGCCGGCGCATCGCGAGTTCCCGGTCACAGCGGATGTGGGCAAAACTGCCGGGCTGGGCGAAGGCGGCAATCTGCGGGGCCCGCACCGACATGATATATTGCTCGCCGTCGTGGGCCTGATGGGAGAGGATCTGCGCCTCTTCCACAAAGATGGTTTCGCGGTGGGGCTTGGGCACAGCGGCTGTCATGTCTCTTCGGGTTCCAGCTCGAACACCAGGTCACCGCCCAGCAGGGTATGGGTCACGCGGCCGCGCAAGTCCCAGCCGAGAAAGGGCGAATTTTTTCCGGCACTGAGCAGATCGTGCTCGCGCATCGACCAGTAACGGTTCGGATCAAAGATGCACAGATCCGCCACACCCCCCGGCGTCAGCGTGCCCGCTGCAAGGCCGAGGATCTCCGCCGGATTACAGGTCAGGCTGGCCAGGGTCTCCTGCAGCGACAGGAGATTCTGTTCGACCAGACGCAAGGCCAGCGGTAATAAGGTCTCCAGCGCGGAAATACCGGGCTCGGTCTCGGCAAACGGCGCCAGCTTGGCATCCAGATCATGGGGCTGGTGGTCGGAACAGATAGCAGTGATGATGCCGCGCTGCAGGCCGCCGATCAACGCCTGTCGATCGCGCTCGGTGCGCAAAGGCGGCAGCACATGACACTGGCTGTTGAAGTCACCCACATCGATATGAGTCAGATGCAGATGATGGGCGGTGACATCCACCGTGATATCCAGGCCGTCGTATTGGGCGCGGGAGATCATCTGCACCGCCTGGGCCGTGGACAATTGACAAAAGTGAGCGCGCACCCCGGTCTGTTCGATCAGCTGCAAATCCCGGGCGACCGCCATAGTCTCGGCGCTGGCCGGGATGCCGGTCAGACCCAGGCGGGTGCTGAGCTCCCCTTCGTGGACGCAGCCGTTTTTGCCCAGCCAGGCATCCTGCGCATGCAGAAAGACGGTCATATCCAGGGTGGCGGCATATTCCATGGCCCGGCGCATCACCATGGCATTCTCCACGGCGCGCAGGGCATTGCTCAATCCGACACAGCCGGCCTCCTTGAGGCTTTTCATTTCACTGAGCTGCACGCCCTTCAGGCCGCGGGTCAGGGCGCCCAGCGGCATCACCCGCGCCTTGCGGACCTGGGCGGCGCGGCGCTTGATCAGTTCCGCCACCGCGGGGGTGTCGATCACCGGATCGGTATCGGGCGGACAACACAGGGTGGTGATGCCGCCGGCGGCGGCGGCGCGTGTTTCACTGGCGATGGTGGCCTTGTGTTCCTGGCCCGGTTCACGCAGGCGGGCGCGTAAATCCACCAGACCGGGGCAGACGATCAGGCCATGGGCATCGATCACCCGGTCGGGGATAAAACCGTCGGGTGATGTCCCGATGCCGACCACCTTGCCCGCGGCGATATAGAGATCCTGGACGGCATCGATGCCCTGGTCCGGAATGATCAGCCGTCCGCCACGTATCGCGATGCGCATCATGCCTCCCCCCCTTGCTGACGGCCGAGCACCATGGCCATGACCGCCATGCGCACGGCAATGCCGTTGGTCACCTGATCGAGGATGACGGCGTTGGGGCCGTCGGCGACCGCCGAGGCGATTTCCACGCCGCGGTTGATGGGGCCGGGGTGCATGACAATCGCATCGCGGCGCGCATGGGCCAGGGTCTCGGCGGTCAATCCGAACAGGCGGAAATATTCCTCCTCGCTGGGGATGAAGGCGCCGTGCATGCGCTCGCGCTGCAGGCGCAGCATGATGACGACATCCGCGTCGCGCAGCCCGGAGCGCAGGTCGTGAAATATGTGTACGCCGAGCTTACTCACCTCCGGCGGGATTAAAGTCTTGGGGCCCACCACGCGCAGCTCGGAAACCCCCAGGGTGGTCAGGGCGTGGATCTGCGAACGCGCTACCCGCGAGTGCATGATATCGCCGACTATGGCCACGCACAGCGGCGCAAACTCGCCCTTGTGCTTGCGGATGGTGAACATGTCCAGCATGGCCTGGGTCGGGTGGGCATGACAGCCGTCGCCGGCGTTGATCACGCTGATGTGCGGCGCCACATGGCGGGCGATGAAATGGGCTGCGCCACTTTCGGCATGCCGCACCACAAACATGTCGCAACCCATCGCCTCCAGGTTATGCAGCATGTCCAGCAGGCTCTCCCCCTTGCTGGTCGCGGAGGTGCTGATATTCATGTTGAGCACATCCGCCGACAGCCGCTTGGCGGCCAGTTCAAAGGTGGTGCGGGTGCGGGTGCTCGGTTCGAAGAACAGATTGACGATGGTCTTGCCGCGCAGCAAGGGCACCTTCTTCACCGCCTGCTCACCCACCGCAATAAACGATTGCGCCATCTCCAGGATGTCCACCAGCATCTGGCGCTTGAGACCTTCGGTGCTCAGGAAGTGGCGCAGCCTGCCTTGGGCATCGAGCTGGATGTTCTGTCTTTTCATAGACCTTCCACGATCGTCAGACGCAACGGTTCGGGCCCGTAAAGTTTCACATGTTCGCGGGCGCTGGTCGCGATATGTACCCCGACCACATCCGCCTGGATGGGTAATTCACGGCCGGTACGCTCGGCCAGCACCACCAGCGTCACCGAGGCCGGCCGCCCGTAATCGAAGATTTCATTCATGGCGGCACGGATGGTGCGGCCCGTGTACAGCACGTCGTCAACCAGCACGATGTGGCGATCATCCACGCTGACCGGCAGCCTGGACGGTTTCACCTGGGGATTGATGCCGATACGGGAAAAATCATCGCGATAAAAAGAAATGTCGAGACTGCCGAGCGGGCGCTTGAGGCCGAGCAGACCGTGCAGCCGCTCGGCGACCCAGACGCCGCCGGTGTAAATGCCGACCAGGGTGGGGTCGGTGATCCCCCGGGAGGCCAGATGGGCCCTCAGACTTTCACCCATGTCGGCGATGATACGTTCTACATCGTAGGTTGTGGTCATGCGGTTCCGCGCGTCTGCTGGTCGAACCAGGTTTGCAGGATCAATTGTGCCGCCAGTCGGTCGATCAAGCCCTTTTCCTTGAATTTTTTGCCTGCCCCCTCTTTCAGCAGCCGTTCCGCCTCCAGGGAGCTCAGGCGTTCATCGACATAGTGCACCGGCAGATTGTACCGCCCCTGCAGGCGGTTACCAAAGCGTTTTACGGCGAGTGTCATTTCGTTTTCGGTACCATCCAGCGCATAGGGCATGCCGACCACCAGGGCGTTCGGGCGCCATTCCTCGATCAGCCGGGTCACGGCCTCCCAGTCCGGCTGACCCTCCCGGGCCGCCAGGGTGGTCAGCGCCATCGCGGTACGGGTTATCTCCTGACCAACCGCCACACCGATACGCCGCTTGCCGAAGTCAAAGGCAAGCAGCGAGCGGTGCCCATGGCTCACGCGTGACCCACGTCAGGCGACAGATTGCTCATGTTGATGCCCAGCAAGGCCGCCGCCGCTTCCCAGCGTAATTCGATGGCGGTCTCGAACATGATCTCCGGATCGGCCGGGACGCTCAGCCAGGAATTGCTGGATAATTCCTGCTCCAGTTGCCCGGCACCCCAGCCGGCATAACCCAGTGCGATCAGAGAACGCTCCGGCCCCTGGTGCTTGGCGATCGCCGCCACAATATCGCGGGAGGTGGTCAGACCCAGCCGCTCGGTGATGGGCATGGTCGCATCCCAGCTACCGGCCGGCTCGTGCAGCACAAAGCCGCGGTCGGACTGCACCGGGCCGCCGTAAAAAACCACGGTGTGGTCGATCACGTCGTCATCGCCTTCCAGTTCCATATGTTCAATCACCTCGCGGAAGGTAACCTCCAGGGGGCGATTTATGATGATGCCCAAGGCGCCCTCGCTGGTATGCTCGCAGATATAACCAACGCTGTGAAAAAAATTGGGATCATCCAGACCCGGCATGGCGATGATGAAATGATTGGTCAGATTGGCGGTTGTAGTCATGGGAAACCGTTAAGAATACCTGTCCAGGACAGTGTTACAAGGTTAGCAGATCGGGCCCAGGAAAAACATCACCCGGGGATTAGCGTGTGGTCAGCGTACCACCGCTCTGGAATTGCCAGGTGCGCAGGATATGCAGGATGTCGGTATCCTTGCGGATTTCCTCGGGGAAGGGGCCGAATGGCGCCGCTAGGTACACAATGCGTTTGGCCGCGTCGTCGAGCACCTTGAACCCTGAGGAGCGTTTTACCGTGATGTTGTTGATCGAACCGTCGGGATTGAGCGCCACGTCCAGCAACAGGCTGCCGGATAATCCGCGCCGTTTGGCTTCCTCGGGATAATTGATGGTGCCGACCCGCTCCACCTTGACGCGCCAGCTTTCCATGTAGCTGGCCGGAGCATATTCCTTGGTGCTCGCCGTGATGTATTTATTGCGCGGCAGTTTGTCGTAGGCCCGCGCCGACTGACTGATCTCGGCATTGAGGTTGGCGATCTCCTTGCTGCGCTGGATCAGTTGCGCGGCCGACAGTTCCAGCACCCTGGTCTGGGAATCCGGCGCCTCCTGGGCGCTCCTGATCTTTTCCTTTTCCTCTTCCGCCGTCAGAAACTCTTCCTTGATGGGCTCCACCACCGTCTGGGGCGGCGAGAGATCCAGGGACTGCTGCACGATATCATCGCTGGTAGTCGGCAACAGGGAATTGGGCGGCGCCTCTGGCCGCACCCGCTCCTGGGTATTGCCCTCTCCCTCATGGCTGACCTGCGCCAGATAATCCGCCTTGTCCACCTGTTTCTCTTCGGTGGTCTGCACCAGGATGACCTCCAGCGCCGGGGGCACCTTGCTTTCCTGCTGCTTCTCATAGGCGAAGTTCAGCCCGAGGATGATGACCAGGTGAACCAGAATGGCGAATACGAGGGTGAATCCCAGACGATCATTGACGGTGACAGGCGATACCTGCGGAACAGCGTCGGTCATGAGCGAGTAGTAATCCGGCTAATCATTGCGGCGGCGATCATGCCGCTTAACATACCAAAAATCAACGCGGCACACATCAGGATCGGCAAAAGATTTAACAGGGCGGCATGCGGAATGAACACGGCATAGGCCACGGCAAACTGTCCCGCCATGTGCGCCATGGCCGCCAGCACGCTATAGCCCAGGGGTCCGGCCCCCCAGCGCGGCAGCCAGCGGCTCAGGGCGCTCGCCAGCGCCAGGATCAGCACGCTGGCCAGCGCCCCGCTCAGGCTGAGCAGGAAGGTGGGCGACAAAAACGTGCCGGCCAGCAGACTCCCCACCAACACCCGCAGCAAGGACACCCAGGCGGCGGCGCGCCAGCCATAGCTCACCAGCACCACAATCACGATGACATTCGCCAGCCCCGGCTTGAAACCCGGCAACGGGCTGGGCAGCGCGCTTTCCAGGATATGGATGGTGATGGCCAGTGCCGTCAGCCAGGCGATGCGGTAATCCTCCGCCGTGGTTTGCACGACACGGTTCATGAGCTGCCGCCTTTCAGAACAGCTTCTCAGAAATTGATGGCATCGAAGCGGTACTCCCCGCCCAATATCGCGACACTGACACGATTGGGCAGGCAGGCCACCACCTCGCCGCCGCGCGACGCCCAGCCATCATGGACGCACACCTTGTTGGCGCAGGGCGAATCGGCAAAGCGGATTCTGCCGTTGTCGATCTCCAGGGTGCTGGTGCCGAGCGGCCCGTCCACCCTGATTTCACGATGTCCGCTCAGGCTGACCAGGGCCAGTTGTTTATCGCCCGCCAGAATCCGGACCTCCTCTCCGCGCCGCGAGTCTCCCCACAGCGTGGCGAACAGCGCCGCCACCAGCGACAGCGCCATGATCATTACCAGGATATCGCCACGCTTATAATTCATCACTGAGTTCTATCCTGGGTAATGGATCGACTTCAAAATGGATGCGCCTGGCCATGGCCGGATTCATATGCACGGTTCCCGCCTGGTCCACCAGCATGACATATTTGATGCCCATGGCCCTGGCCGTGGCATACCACTGCTGCGGCCCGGCCACCAGCAGGGCGGTAGCGGCGGCATCGGCCGTGGCGGCGCTGTTATGAATCACGGTCGCAGAAACAGCGCCCCGGGCTGGATAACCGCTGCGCGGATCGAGCACATGATGATAGCGCTGACCCTCAAATTCGTAATATCGCTCATAATCACCGGAGGTTAAAATACACTCCCCGCTGCTGGCATTGAGGGACGCGAGAATATCGCTGCCGCGTGGATGGCGCACCCCGATGCGCCAGGGGCGATCGCCGCGTGCGCCGACCACCTTCAAATCACCCCCGGCCACCACGATGGCATTGCGGATGCCGAGCGCGCGCAGGCGATCGACGGCCTTATCCACCCCGTAGCCCTTGGCCACCGCGCCGAAGTCCAGCCAGATATTGGGATTGCTGCTGCGCACCACATTATCGTGCAGCTCGACATCCCCCAGCGTGGGGCGGCGCGCCAGCAATGCCTGCACTGCCGCGTCCGCGGGCGGGGGCCCGGCCGGCGGCACATCCGCCTCGAATCCCCACAGTTGCAGCAGACGGCCGATGGCCGGGTCGAACAACCCGCCGCTGGCCTGATACAGGGCCAGCGACTGCTGCATCAGGGGCAACAGCTCCGGCGGGACCACCGCTTCCTGCCGGGCAAGCAATTGTTCATTCAGGCTGACTAAAGGCCCGGGATGCCAGGCGTGCCAGTCGCGATGCATCACATCAAAGTCATGGGCCAGCTCATCCACCGCGTGCCGGGCCACGGCTTCGTCCTCGCCCCAGATGCTGATATTCACCAGCGTGCCGAAGGTGAATAACTGCTCCTGATAAAGCGGTTCCTTGGCGCAACCGTTCAGCAACAGCGCTATGAATACACCAGACAGCCACTTCAGCACGCCCGGACCACCTTCTTATATATGCAATCCATCAGGCTGGCGCTGATATTCAATGAATATTGCCTATCCAGTTCACGGATACATGT